>JAABUQ010000152.1_pt1 | contig 146369 bp, 156 predicted proteins | sample 5560001 | NCBI WGS metagenome assembly JAABUQ01 (sample SAMN10711888, study PRJNA513371) | rock metagenome | isolation source: Antarctica rocks | place: Antarctica: Victoria Land, Finger Mt nord | collected 2015-12-18
CCGACGATCTCGCTACATTGGGCAAGAGAAAACCCATCTGCAACACGTCTTCACTGCCGGGGCCATTAATCTTGTGCGCTTTGCAGCTTGGAAAGCAGGCGTTCCTCACACGAAAACACGCACGTCGCGGTTTGCTGCGTTGAAGGCTTCTTAATGGTGGGAGCAATTAAGCAACAGTATCCATTAATACTCAAGGGCCTCTTACACAAGAAGACGAAGATGAGCTAAGTCTCGTTCAACTAACACTTTTAGAAGAGGAGAAAATAGAACTGTAAGCGGAGAGACAGTTATATGGTACGCCGTAGTGCGCCCAAAGAGGTCCATGATCGTCTGTGGCGAGTAATCGCCACCTCACTCAGGCAGCGTGAGTAAGGCAACTTCTTCCCTTCACCCGAAAGGGTTGAGGGGACAGTAGCATGAAGGAATAAAAGCGGTTGAAGCCCCAACACCAGGGGCCAGAGGACCAGGAAGCCAGGCCGTCTCTGGTGAAAGCTGCAATTGCCTGAACCCCAGTCATGGCGGACAGTGCCAGTCGTATGGGATGGTGGATTGCCCCTATCCGGTGGGATGAACGACAGATACGATGCGTACATCCAGCCTGCGCCGGAGCCAGCCTCTAAGGAAGAGGAAGTGATGAACGGGGCCCCTACCGACGGAGCGACGATGATGGATCACTTGGGGATGACCTCAATCGTGAGAGCGATACGGTCACGGAGCGGTAATAGTAATCGCGGAAGTCACGACCCGCCTCGGGGTGTGGGAAGTCCACATACAGGGTGAAGTGCCGCAGGAACTCGTCCTCGACGGCGAAGTTGACCCGGATGGGTCAGAAAACTTGGTTTAGAAAGGACACAAGAGTTCTGGAGAGCTAACTGCATTGAAAGGTGCATGGTTGGTGTGCGCCGTGAGGCGATCTGAGATATCCCTGTCGAAGACAGGAAGAACTAAGGAGAAGTTCTTGAGCTACCAACTTACCTAGAGGTGAAAACCAAAGGGAACAAGAGCATGTTGGGCAAGCGGTGCATGTCTGAAGGCGTTGTAGGACAGGGCAACCGTAAGGCTCGCTCACTATGAATAAAGCTACACTGCCTGAACCCCAATCTCGACTGGTGAATGTGCGCACCCATCGGAAGAACGCATGAAAACGATGTCACACTCTGTATCGGCATGAACCTGGGGCTGATACACTCCTTGTGTGTGAAGAAGGACCAACGAGGTCTGACAAAGAGGTGAACGGGGACTCTAAGGTGAGAAAGACACGTATCTCAGAGACGTACCACGGGACTCCCTATGGAGGGCGACCTCTAGGGGAGCAGAGTGCTCGTAGTAGTCAGCGCGAGTAAACAAGTAAGCTCGTACACGGCGAAGGAGCACAGGGACCTCAATACTCAGCAAAGCGAGGTATGCGAAATGCAGGACGCCACAACAGTCCTGAGTATTATCCGAAAACGCGGTGAACAAGGATTACCGCTCAAAAATCTATATCGACAATTGTACAATCCACACTTCTACTTGCAAGCGTATGCGCGTTTGTACTCCAACGATGGAGCTATGACGCCAGACACAACGGGAGAAACGGTGGATGGTATGTCGCGCGAGAAAATCAAAATCATGATCGACCTCATCCGTCAGGAACGATGGCGATGGTCTCCCGTGAAACGTGTCTACATCCCCAAGCGGTCGGGAAAGTTACGACCACTTGGACTGCCATCATGGTCGTCGAAAGTGCTGCAAGAAGTGGTACGGCAAGTGCTCAGTGCCTACTTTGAGCCGCGCTTCAGCGATCATTCGCATGGGTTTCGACCTGGAAGGGGATGCCATACTGCTCTCAGCGAAATCGTGCATACCTGGAAGGGCGTTCACTGGGTGATTGAAGGCGACATCTCTGATTGTTTCGGCAGACTCGATCATGATGTCCTTTTGAACATCCTCAGTGAACATATCCAGGACAACCGGTTCCTGAGGCTCATCCGATACATGCTCCAAGCTGGATACTTGGAAGAATGGCGTTGGCATGAAACGCTCAGTGGTGCGCCACAAGGTGGGGTTTGTAGCCCCATTCTCAGTAACATCTACCTGGATAAACTAGACACATTTGTCGAAACGGTTCTGATGCCCAAGTACAATCGGGGGAAACGCAGGAAACCAAACTCTGCCTACCAACAGATGGAGTATGCCATTGCCCGTGCCAAACGAAGAGGAGACCGACAGGCTGTCCGAAACGTGCGTAAGCAACGACGGAAGCATCCAAGTCAAGACCCTCATGACCCAAATTACCGACGGCTTCGCTATGTAAGGTACGCTGATGATTGGGTACTTGGTTTCAGTGGTCCAAAAGCGGAGGCCGAGCAGATCAAGCACGACCTCAGAATGTTTCTCCGTGAAACCCTCAAGTTGGAACTCTCTGAGGAAAAGACGTTGATTACCCATGCTCGAACCAGTGCAGCGAAGTTTCTTGGCTACCACATTGTCAGCCAACATGCTGATGATAAGCTAGACCGTCGAGGTCAAAGGCAAGTCAATGAGATGGTCAGTCTGCGCGTTCCGAAGGAGGTCATTGAACAAAAGTGCGTACTCTACATGCAACGAGGAAAACCAGCGCAACGTGCTCACCTGCTTGATGAGAGTGATTACTCCATTGTCAGCAAGTACCAGGCTGAGTATCGAGGCGTCGTCCAGTACTATCTCCTAGCCCAGAATGTCGGTCTGTTCGGGAAATTAAAATGGGTAGCGGAAACGTCCCTGCTCAAAACCCTGGCAGGCAAACATAAGTCTTCAGTCGCTGCAATGGCACGCAAGTACAAAGCAACGACGGAGACGGAATACGGCTCACGGAAGTGTCTACGGGTCGGGGTCCAGCGAGAACAGGGGAAGAGACCCCTCGTTGCACAATTTGGTGGAATCCCCCTCAAACGCAAGCAGGATGCGGTCCTCGTCGATCACACTCCTCAGTTTCTCATGGTCAATCGGAGTGAACTGCTCCAGCGAGTACTTGCGGAGCAGTGTGAACTCTGTGGCTCACACGAGCGCGTAGAGGTACATGATATCCGTAAGTTAGCGGACTTAGAGAAACCAGGGAGAAAAGAAAAACCTGTCTGGGTGAAACAAATGGCAGCGCGACGGCGCAAAACCCTTGTGGTCTGTCGAAAGTGCCATGAAGCCATCCATGCAGGAACCTCAACTGCACCATTTCGGAAACAGGGACCGGAGAGCCGGATGACACAGAAATGGTCCCGTCCGGTTCGGGAAGAGGGTAACGGAAAAGGGCCATGAGATATTCTTAAGATACCTCGCCGGTACCCCACTTCATTCGTGAAGGGGCGGTTGGAAACGTGTCGAGAGGTAACGTGCTGGCCGCCTACTTCACTCTTTTCGTCAGGATCACACTGGTAGGCTCACCGTCGCGCTCATAACCTCTTTCTGGCTCATAGACACTCGGTCTATTGCAATGTACATATCGCCTAGCATCGTGCTATATAGGCGGAAAAAGCACAGCAATATGACACTGCGACATAGCCGTGAGACTGTCCGTATTGAGGCTGTTTTGTAAGTCGCGCATCTTACTTCTCTTCCTGTCGTGTGAGATTCCATGTAATCTCGTCAAACTGTAACTCTGGAAGCTCTTTAGCTTTTCTTAGGCGGTTGAGCGCATAGAAGATGCGAAGTGCAGTGGTTTTTGAGATTGACCTTCCCTGTTCCTGCTTACTAATGACACCTTTTTTGAGGTTTGCTTCGGCTGCAAGTTCTGCTTGTGTCATGCCTAACTCGGCGCGAACATCGTTTACTGTTCTCAACTGTTGTGCCATTATGCTCATATCACCGCCTCTGTATCTTGTGTACATTTTATAGATTATATGATACACGTTCCCCCAAGAAATTACAAGTCCCAAAAACAAGACGATCTACGAGAATTCGTAGATCGTCTTGCTCTTTTTGGAAAGAAGTAGGGCATGAAATTGGTCACGGCCATAGTACCAAAGTCTTCTTCTCGCGTCAAATGACGATCTTGACTTTATACTGTATAGGTAGCGTGCAGCACTCGCGCACTGTGCACGTTAATGTGTGGAGGATTGATAGAGGTGGTGGATGGCGCGAATATATACCCTTGATGAAGTGGCGGCATTATTCCATGTCGATGTCGCCACCCTCCGGCGCTGGCTGCGGCGTCAACAAATGATCCCTCATGTTGACGCTTCAGACCTTCGCCGGAGGTACCTCGATCATACGCAGCTCCTCGCGCTTGCAACTGCTCACAAGCGCGTGATCGTTGATCTGCCTACGGTAGATGTGCAGATCGAGGAACTCACCAAACGTATTGAGCGCCTGGAAGCTCTTTTCGAGAGTGAGTACGAGCTGCCAGGAGTGATGCATCTGGACACAAAGCAAGTGCTGTAGCACTGTGCTGTGTTCCAATCAATTCAATTGCTTCCGCTTATTCTGTTCCCTGACCAACTCGAGTGCTTGTCTCATCACAACCACTACAAACAGAGCCATTGTTGTGCGGTAGAGATATTCCAGGAAGCCGAAGATGGCGTAGCTCCGCAAAAGCTCTGAGAGAATCTTTGCACGTTCAAAGCCCTTTTCTCGTTCCTTCTCATCATGTGACGCTATCTGTGTTTGTACATCATCAACAAGTTCCTTTGCAGGGATGTGCTAGAAATTTGATTATCGAAAACACCCCTTGCACGCAGAAGATTGACACATAGAGTCGCGTAGCACACGTTTGAGTGATTGTCAAAAAAAGCCATGCTGAAAGCATAGCTTTTCTCTTTACATTCCTGCTTTCAGCATCTATGCTTGAACAAGATGGACACCTGAGCGAGTGACGCCGTTGTCCAGACTTCACTTGAATAAGGTGATAGATGTTTCGTACAAGGAAAACTTCTCCTGAGCCTGAAAGAAAAGGAACGTTCTTCATCAATCGGAATTTCGCGTTCCTCTGGAGTGGTCAAGCCGTCTCCGTCACTGGCGATTACGTCTTTCGGACGATGCTTGTTCTCTGGGCGACGACGGCTCTTGCCCGAGGACAATCCTGGGCTCCTCTGGCAGTCAGTGGTGTTTTGCTCGCAAGTTCAGTTCCTACCTTTCTCCTAGGGCCAGCAGCGGGTGTCTTCGCTGATCGCTGGGAGAAGCGTCTCATCATGATGCGTATGGATGTACTCCGTGCCATCCTGGTCATGCTCCTCATTCTTGTCACCATCCCGTTCCCTTTTCTCGCTGCCGGCCGACTCCCCATCGTATGGCAACTTGGAGCACTCTATAGCATCGTTTTCCTGATGAGCCTGTGTGACCAATTCTTTAATCCATCAAATATGGCACTGATTAGTCACCTTGTTGAGGGACCAGACCAGTCCCGAGCGAGCGGATTGAATCAGGTGACAGGCAATCTTGCGATTGTTGTCGGACCGGCGTTAGGGGCATTCCTCTTTTTTAGTGTCGGCATCCAATGGGCATTGGTGTTCGATGCGCTCTCGTTTGTCATCTCTTTCGTTGCCATCAGGGCCATGCATGTTCCTCCTATCGAGATACAGGACAGCCTCATACCCCAGAACAGCTTTTTTCGCGAGTTTCTCGAAGGACTCCGATTTTTCGCACGCAGTCGGGTTTTGATGACGCTTCTGGTCACGGGAGTGATCGTTCTCTTAGGTGCAGGAGCTTTCACGGCACTTAATATTTTCTTTGTCACGCAGAATCTGCATGCACCTGCGAGCATCTATGGAGTTGTTGGTTCGGCAGCGGGACTAGGAGCAATCGTTGGTGCTGCCTTTGCCACTGTATTTGCACAACGGCATGGAGTCGTACGTGTCTTTTGGGTATCGGTCCTGGCTGTGGGAGGAGTGGTCCTGCTCTTTGCACGCATGACGAGTGTTCTTCCAGCACTGGCACTGGCCTTTCTCATGGGTTTTGCAAACACGCCGATCAATGTCGCTCTCATGCCGTTGCTCTTGTATGTGACACCACAGAAGCTGATTGGGCGTGTCACAGCGGTGCTCTCAACGATGATAAGTGCAGCTTCCACTCTTTCTATTGTGCTTGCTGGCTATCTGGACAGCACGGTGCTCCGCGACTTCCACATGACCTTTTTGGGAATTGCATTTGGTCCTGTCGATACCATCTTTACGGGTGCAGGTATTTTGGCAGTGTTCGCTGGCTTCTTTGCGATGGTGAACCTGCGCAACATACGGCTAGAAGATGGAAACGGAAAACATGCACACTCGTCCTCCACTCATTCCTCTTCTCCTGCTAGTGTAGCAGGAGAAGAGGAATGAGACGTATCAGAGCATATGGAAAAAGAGAACAACGTCCTTGACAGAGGTGAATGGACCGAACAAGCAAATCCTCTCATCGAAGTCTTAACGTGGGTTTTCCCCCGGATATTATGGTAACTCCTACAAGGAGTGTTGGGATATCTATGTGCATCTGGGCCTCTCTTTCTTAATGCGAGTACAGCGTCCTCATTTCGCCTCCGTGATGTGAACACGCACCACTTTCTCCTCCAGACTGGCTATAGGTGCCATCCACGCACTCGATGATGTATCCGTCTCCTGGATCATCTGCTGCGTAGAAGGTGGCGATGCACGCAAAATAGTTGCAGAAGCCATCCGGCGGTATAGAGATCAAGTTCCCTGGGTTGAAGTCATACCCCCAGGGGTTGCCATTCACACCGGACGGCGGTTGCGTCGGTGCTGGCGGTGGTTGTGTTGGTGGTGGTGGCGGTGGCTTCGTCGGAGCAGTCGTTGGTACCTGCGTTGGCACTGGTGCTGCCGTTGGCGCAGTTGTTGGTGCTGCCGTTGGCTTTAGTGGAACGGGTGTCGAGGTCGGCGTAAGCTGCACGACCTTGCTTGTTGGTGTCACCTGCACAACTTGTGCAACTTGCGTAGGCGGTGCGCTGGTAGCGGTAGCTTGTACAACTGGTGTCATGGTGACTGGAAACGCGGTGGTGAGCACGGCTCCAGTTGCAGCCGCAAAGAATGTGCATGTCGTGAACGCTGCGAAGAGAAACGCGCATCCCAGGCCGACCCGTGAGCGCTTGTTGAGCGCTTTGTAGCTGCGCCAAAAACTGCCCTGGCGTGGTGGACGTGGTTGTGCCATGTGAATTGTTCCCCAATCTTTCTTGTGTTACACTTATGCTTGAATGTATTACATAAGAGAACGGAAGTATAGCATACTTGTAGACATAATGCTATAATACAGATGTTCAAAAAACAGAAATGCACTACCAATCTGGTAGTGCATTTCTGTACATTCCTGGGGTAACAATTCGCTGCTAGTATAGCAGGTTATTGGCCTGCATTCAAATGATTGTCAAGGGGGTTCCTCACCAGTTTTCGCGTCGGCGAGGAAACCCGAGCACGCTAAAACGGATGCTCGTCGAGGTCTCCCAATTCTAGCTCTGGCATTGCTGCTTGCTCTCGTGGCTCGTGGTACTCACTCACAAGTTCGGTCTTTTCCACGCTTGTAAACTCTGCCCCATACGAATCACCTTTCCACAACAACCTGGCTGTACCATTTGCGATTATTCGTATCATCGCAAAGTCTTGCTGCTCCATAACCACATTTTCCAGATAGACAAGCTGCACGGCTGGCCCACTCGAAACATGTAGCACCTTGCCTCCTGCCGCGTTAATCTCTTTTTGTGCTGCCTCGGTCACGCTGCCAACTGCGAACCAATTGTTCATGTTATGTTCCTTTATGACATGGACATGCACAGCCACGTCCCAAAATCTCATCAATAGTGTCACTCTCCTGGAATGCTCTACACTCTATCGCGTCTGTGCGTTTACATCTGCACGTTCCATCGGACGCCTTCATGAGTACTAAGCGTCCATTGGCATTTTTCACAATCGCGCCATTATAGAGCGTATATACTGCACCTTTCGGAATGCTTATATCGACGCCAAATGAGCGAACGTCAGGCCAATAGTGAATGTGGTTTCGGTGCAATTCATTGAACACTTCCTGGTCGATGTTTCTGACTTTCATATCATACCTTCCCTTGTGTAGCGGTTCCTCATCCGAGAGGAACCGCCCTGCTATTCAAACGATAATAAACTAGCTCGCCTTTTTGCTCTGCCGATACTCAGTCGTGAGCTGCTGGATCGCCTTTTTGGCCTCCAGGTTGCTCATCTTATCGAGCTCCTTTGGCTCGGCCTTGCCAAGATACTCGCACAACTTTCTAATGCTCGAAAGTTGCTGCGCGGTGATCGGCGGCTCGTCGCTCTCTCGGCCTTCTTCGTACATTGGCTCTAATGCTGTCGGTGGCGCTGCAGGTGTTGGCGCTGCCGCAGGTGTTGAGGCTTGCTGGCGTTGCACTGGCGCGTCAACGATTCGCTCGCCTTCCGCAAACTCTTCATCAGAGAACTGCGTGCCAAAACCGAGTGCTGCGAGAGCTCGGCCTATCGCGCCTGTCTCGCTCTTTTCATAATAATCTCCAAAGTTCGCGGCGTTCTCGGCCTTGTGGCCCGTGGCGCGTCCACCGTCTCCTGTCGTCACAATAGCTTTGAAACGCGCGTACCCCTTGCTGTGCTTAACAACTTTCTCACTACGGCGCGTCTGATTATTCCAGACAAACGCCTCGGCCTCGACTTCGCGGTCAAGATCGACGCATATTTCTTGTGTATCAATGGTGCCTTGAGGGTAACGCTCCCGGAACCATACAAGACGCCATTGAATCGGTAGGTAATCAGAGCTGCCTTTGTTGCTCTTTATTTGTATGAGATGATCTTGAGGATTGAATTTGCTCATTTTGTGTTTCACCAGGGGCGCGATCTGCACGCCCCTGCCCCTTTCTTAACTAAAACTAAAACTGATCTTTCTGTTCGCCGAAAGCATCGTCCAATACGGCTTTCAAGCGAGTAGCAACCAACTGTAAAAAGATGTAGGTATAGGTGTTGATGTAGAGTTTGCGGTATGCCTCCACATCGTCGGTAAAATGGTGCTGTGCGCTGGTGAGCTTACCCTCGCCGTTGTACAAAAACACAGGATAGGTGCTCATCTCGAAGTCGATGAATGTTGCCGCGAATTTGCGTGCCTCATCCTCATTGCATGTGCAGTCGCGCATCCAGTGATCATCCAGGCGCGCTTGCTCGGCCGCGTGTGCCATGATCTTGTGTTTATTTGCAATGGGGTACTCGTACTGTGGTGCTGGTGCGGGGAACGCTGCCGAATGAGAGAGAATAACAACCGTGCCACCGTCTAGTGTGGCGTTACTCATGATGGCGCAGCTCTCGCTGGTCCACTCGATGATAACGCGTTTGGCGCATTCGGTATCGTCCAGCTCACACTCGCTGATCTGTAGTAGCTCGGTGCGATAGCCTTCCTCGTGCTGCCATTTTTGTAGCACATAGAACGCTGTGGGATCGATGCTGGCGAGAAAGTCGCCGATAGTAGTAAGACCATCTGTAATCATTATGAGGTATACTCCTTTGTGAGAGTTGTAGTAGGCTGTCCGTTAAACTCGCCTCTATAATATAAAACGTACTAAGACGTAAAAGGTAACATCTTTGACGTAGTAGTACGTTACTTTTTGCTTTCATAGCGCGTTAATGGTAACAAGAGAAGATTATATCAACGAATGGAGAACGGGCTATGACAGAGGAAAAAGTGGAGTACACGGCTGGTAGTGGTGGCGAACCAAAAAAGCACCATTACTCGACCAGGCTGCGCCGAAATTTTAAGGACGGCGACTGGCTGAACCTGGTCGAGGCAGCGGCGATCCTGAGCGCGAATTCTGGCCGAGAGATCAAGAGCAGATACCTGGCCGAGATGGTCAGGCGGGATCAACTGCATCCCGATCAGTCCAATCCTAGAGGTTGGCTATATGAATATACCGAATTGAAGGATAAGCAGGTCCTAGCGCATCCTGGCCGACGCAAACTGGACCAGCCGACAGGCAATACGCTAAGGCAACGAGAATATAAGGCGCGTCGGCGTTCGGTTGCCGAGTAGCGGAAATCTTGTGTAGCATCTCTATATACCATGCCTAAGCTTGTGTAACCACGCGTGCAAGCGCATTGACAACAATAAAAAGGCTAGCGGTTCTGAACCGCTAGCCTTTTTGTTTCTGGCTGGCCTGGATTATTCTACGTAGTAGTGATCTTCTTCGTGAAAATGTTCCTTGAACACATCATGATAGATATCTGCTACATCTTCTGGGCAATAGCCATGTGCTTTCAGGTCTTTCACATTGTCTACCGCATACTGCCATGAATAGTGAATCCAGACATCGAAGCGATTTTCTTGCTCGGCGTCTGCCTGGGCTGCGGCGAGAATGCGCGCATTCCATTCCTCGGTGTGCTTCTCTGGCTGTGACTCGTACTCGAACGGATTGCTTGGCTCCATCGCGTCATAGCTCGCTTGTGAGAATGTGCGCGGATTATATGCTGCGTTCAGCTCTGCCGCAAGCTTGCTACGCATGTCTGTCTTGCCTAACACGCGCTTCTGCTTATTAAGCTCGGCGTTACGCTTCTGCGCTGCCTTACGCGTCTTGCGTCTGCGTGCAAGATATGCTTCGTGGCTCTCCTCGTCCAGATAGTAATCTGGCTTTAGCTGTGGATTGTCGGTGTAAGCTTGAAACTCTACAACTTTGAAAAAGCACATTTTATAATCTCCTATTTGGTCGTCCAGGCGAGCTGATCGCCTGGACGCTATTCAATTATCTCTTGAGAAGAGAGAAACCACGATTGCCGTTTAGTGGAGCTGCCAGTGGGTCATACTCTTTTTTCGCTTGTGCAACCTCGCAGGATACCTCCTGCACTTTTGCTATAGGCGCAGGCTGCTTCTTGCGCCTGGCAAGGTAGGCGTCAACCGCCTTGCCGTGCTTGCACATCTTGTCGTCTGCCTCGTCACAAGTGCAGCCGACTGTAAACTCCTTGTGGATCAACGGCAGACGATGGCCGTCTACCATGCAGGCAACAATCTTGCCGCCAGTGACAATCTCCTCGATCCTGAATTTCTCGTCGGTGGCCTGCGCGTCCTGGCTCTTAGCCGGTGCCTGACGAGCTGCCTTGATCGGTCCATCAATGATGATCTGCTCCGCTTTGATGTGAATAGGCTGTCGTACCTGGGTGAGCTGCGCGACCTGTGCGCGTAGCTCGTCGAGCTGCTCTTGCATGGTGGCAATTAATCCGCGTACCTCTGCCTCTTGTGCAATGCGCGTCATCTCGGCCTGAATGCGTGCATCCTGCAAGCGTTGCACCTCAATCAAGACAGCGCGAACATGCTTGCACTCGTAGCTGCTCTCCGCGGAATGCTTGCGAAAATCAGGACAAGAGCATATCCATCTGTCGGCGATCCTGCGGATGATGTAGGTGATGTCGGGGTTGGTGTCGCTGGCGATCTTGAAGTAGCGACGGAGCTCTGGCTGGTGGATAGCAATTTTGTTGCTCATGATGTATAATCCTTTCGGTTGAAACTGCTCTATAGAGTTGTTGAGGTCGCTCACATCTGCGAAATGTGAGCGACCTTTTTTTAGAGACCGAGATAGCGGCGATAAACGTGCGCGATGATTTTGGCTTTGTCCTCCTCGACGCCTTCTGCATTGTAGTATTTGATATCGGTATCCTCGATATGCTCCTCGTCGAGAAGAGCGTTCTCGACGCGAACAGCCTGTGAAACGCCTGCGACGTGTGCCTCGGCGACGACATCGCCTTGAGAATATGCTTTGATGTGGTACATGACTGGTCTCCTTTCGTGCCGCGTGCGAACTGTCCGCACGCGGGAAGGGCAGTTGTATTTGCTCTTCTATATATTAAGACGTAACAGTACGTTAAAAGTAACATCGAATATCCTGATAAATCGGCTTGTGGAGCAGGTTCACGAGATCAAAATCAAGCGACCTATGCGACTTTAATGAGCCGGTACGCCTCAAGCCCAAGCCCGACCCCCACGCATTTCGAGCCAAAATAAAAAATGCACGTACTACGTCTCCTGCACTTGACTTTTTGAGAAGCTCTTCTCTTCCACTAGCACGCAAACACCAACAAAAAAAAGAAAAAAACACAGCAACACACAAACGAGAAACACGGCGATCACGGCGGAAAGCGGACAACCAACGAAGAGCTGGCAACGAGCAACACCAGGGCAACCAACGAGAGCTGGGCGAGACGACGGACCAGGGCACGAGGCAGCGGATCGTCGTTTGCGCTTCCCGCTCGGCGTGAGCGCAACAAAGTGCTGCTGTGCGGCGGAGGGTTGGCGCGAGGCAAAAGTTGGCGATAACAAATGGAGTGGAGCAAGTCGGCGTAGCGTACCCTTGACTTGCGTAGGTACGCTTGGAGCAGAGAAGCAAGCCTCTTCATGTGCTGCATTAGCGTATGGATGGGAGGCTTGCTTCGGCGCGGAATGCATACCGAAGCATGTCAAGGGCGACGCAGCGGAACGGCCAAGGAATTGAACCAGCGCCACCGCGACACCGTGTCCTGTTGTGCATTTTGCTCTCGTGAAGGCACGAGCGAGCGGGGCACCCCCAAACCCGAAGCGCAGCCACCCAGCGACTGACCACGAAAACCTTCCCCAAAAGCCCAAAAACGTCCTGATTGAAAATACAGTTTATGTGGCCTGTCTACTTTGCAGTTGTCGTTTAGGCTGATTTGGTTTATGAGATATGTTGCAGTTTACAAACCCTTTCCCGTCGAGGGAACCAAAAACGGTTTTGTAGGCTTCTCAGGCGGAATTGAACCCTAAGAGCGAGCGGGGCGCAGGCGGGGCGATACAGGAGCGGGTTGAACTCACCTCGGTTCCCACGCCAAGAGCGAGCGGCCTTGCCTGCGGCGGTCCCCAACATGCAACCGGGGGTTTTCCCAAAAAAAATTGCGGTGCCTCTATTATACTGTATATATGCAAGAGCACATTCGCTTCTATTGCGGTCTCACACATAAATACTGGAATTACCACCTGTGCGATCCGGGACCATACGCCTGCATCTCGCCCATCGTGGGACGCGGGAAGATTGGCTTTGGCATCAACAGCGTCTATGTGCCGCCTGGCACACGTGTGCTCCAGGACTCCGGTGCCTATGGAGAGCCAATGAGTACTGGCGTCCGTCTCTCATTTGCCGAGGCATTCAAGCGTCAGGAGCGACATGCCGACAAATATACCTATGCCGACAAACTTGCGTATCGTGCCTCGTATGATCTGCTCGTCGATCATCGCCTGGCCGAGAGCGCTGGCAAATCATCCAGGCGCAAGATACTGCGATGCTCTGAGTCTGACGGCGTAGAAGCGGTTGATGTGAGCGTGCAGGCGGCGCGTTTCTTAGACAAGCATAGAAACGGCTATGCTCTCGCGCTCAACGTGTAGGGCGTGACGCCTGCGCAATATCTGCGCTGTGTCGAGCGGGTGGTGCCACTGCTCAGAGATGGTGACATTCTCGGCTTAGGAGGATGGTGCGTGCTTGGACGTTTACCAAGCATGCTGTCAGACTTTCTTGAGACGCTGGCCCTCGTCATACCATTTCTTGCGCGTGAAAGCGTCCCACGCGTCCATCTGTATGGCTGCCTCTACACGCCTGCTGTGGCTGCACTCCTGGCGATCTGTGATGCACATGGCATTTCGGCATCGCTGGATAGTTCGTTTCCTTCGTTCGGGCCGCGTGTTGGCTGCTGGGGCTATGGCTCGTGGCGCAACACGTCCTACGCTCGTCCAAAGGTGCTGCTCAGTTGCTATAATGATACCTGTGAGCCTGGTACGACGCGCTGTATAGGACTAGAGTGCATTCGTCATGTGCATCTGACCCGTGCATGGCTCTCGTGCTTCCGAGATCGAGAGTATGGTCTGTACAGGAAGTATGGAGCAAACATTGGCCAGTATGCTCTCGGCCAGATACTTGACCTTGACCTGGATGATGTGATGAATGGAGGCTTCCTTTCCGACTGACTGAGGCGAATCCTAGACGCGAATGCGTCGTTGTCAGTCGGAATACAAAGTAGGAGAAGAAGATGAGTGTTGGTGATGCGCGTGTGAGGAAGAGTCAGGAACCTGAAAAGGAGCCTGAACCGCCGCCAAAGGTGAAGACGCCGTGTGAGCATGCGCTTGATTTTATTCAGTCGCTGGCTAAGAGTGGTGCCAGGAGAGTTGGCATTGTCGGCTCTCGTGAATTCAGCGACATGCAGGCAGTCATAGATTTCGTCAATAAGCTGCCAGCAGGCTCTACCGTTGTGTCAGGGCGTGGTCGTGGCGTTGACAAGGTGGCCGAGGATATCGCGAAGGCTCGTGGCCTGAAGACCGATATCTACCCGGCTGACTGGAACAAGTACGGCAGATCAGCCGGTCTTCGTCGCAACCCCTCATCGTTGGCAATTCTGATGTCGTTGTTGCGTTTCACGATGTTCATAGTACTGGAGGTAGTACTGGGACCGCGAATTCTATGTCTATTGCGCGTGATACGGGGAAGCCGTTGTACGTTGTTCCACCGGGCTCTTGCGGTCATTGATCTATACTAAAAACGCAAGCCCTCTGAAGAATCCTGGCAATCAAAAAGGCGACACCCACTTGTCCTCCTCTCCGAACGCCTGACCGAAGGGAGAACGTGAGTTCGTTGGCGTTCGGAATAAGGATTTAGAGTGGTGTCGCCTTCTTTCCGTGATATACTGCGCACTCATCACGGTACTTTGCTTTAACTAGTTTATGGTGTCAGTATACAAGCTGTGTCAATTGAACGCGCTTACTCCTCCTTTTCCCTATGGGTCATCTACATGATCGCCCTTCTTGCCGCCCTTTGAACGCTCACGCCAAAGAATGATAGCCTGCACAACGAACGTTCCTGCAGCAATCACGAGGCTCATTTTTTCAAACAGTGTCATAGTACCCTTAGTGTCGGGGTAAGACAGACGTACCAAATCTATGCAATATCTTTCCTCAAGTTGCATGTAGAACCATAGCCTGCGCAAGCATGCGTATGGTATGGTATGAGTAGCATCTGTTCCCCGCGATGTGTGAGGCGGCATTGGTGCGATGAGCGGCTCCTACACCTCCTTGTCGCACTTCAGCCGCTTGCGTAAGAATCTCTTACCCTTTAAGCATGCCTACTTTTTGTTTCAAATAAGGTCATTTTCTCTCTGATATTGAGGGATATAGCATATGTGTTTACTGAGAGAGCTTCGCCAAGTGCGATAGACATAGAGCATCCGTAAGACACACGTAGCCAAAATCTGTGATGTCTTCTCCCAAAAACAAGACGACCCATACAGCAATGTATGAATCGTCTTACGTGCCGCCCACTCCACACTGTCGGCACAATGGCTGTGAAACTTCTTATTATCGATAACACCTATCAAACGATAATAAGACTTCCCCATTGCGTGCTTATTATCGCCTGTGAACATTACGCTTGCTTATGTCTCTCGTGAGATGGCTGCGTTGGCCCACATGACCGCTTCCTCAAGATGCGTCAGTGCAAGACTCTGCTCCCTGGAAGCTGGCGACATATGCGCAATCTCAGTGGCGAACTCCTTCGCCTTGTTGCGCATGGTCTCGTAGCGTGTCTGCTGACCGTCTTTGGGAGGATGATACGTAAAGTTGTGTTCGATGCGCTCAAGCTGCTGCTGCAGCGTGTGCTGCTCGCTGCTCATCAGCTTTGCCTCGTGTGTGCCGTGCTGTTGTTGTTCTGCGTGATGAGACTTGACTGCCTCGTGATGTGACTTGGTGATAACTGGTTCGCTCATAGCTGTTTCCTCCTATGTAACGCTTTGTTACACTTTTTTCAACAAAAGGGGAGGCGTCGGTATGCATGTTCTACATGCGTACCGACACCCTGGAGTGTACCATCCCATCTCTCGGAGTTCTCAAATACATTATACTGATAGCTTCAATAACGACTTTCACCACTATACAAGCGTCTCGGCTTCACTACCTTTGCCTCTTGCACCTGCGTAAGTATCTCGCGTATCGCTTCAGTGCAGAGTGCGATACTCAACAAGAAGTCGTCGTGTCCTTCGTTCGCGTCAACCCTCATTGCGATCATCCCCTCGGATGGAATGCTGTATCTTGCCAATTTGAGTTGTTTCCAGCACTCGTTATATATCTCGGCTGGCGCCTTATCTTGCTCATATATCTTGAGTCTGCCGCTGTTCACCATGGCTAATAACTGGAAGGTCAGTGCGCTCTTACTTGGTCGTGAGAAGTTGAACCCGATAACCCGTTCATCACCAAATTTGTCAACAAGTAATGATGCTATACCCGCTCCAAGCCCTGTTTTGTCGATGACGATCTTGCGAATATTCCACTGCTGCATGAGCTCGATGGTGGTGGCGTACTGGTCGCTGTACTTCATCCCTGTAAACCAATAGTTATGCACAACCTCGATCTTGGGCAAGTCGAGTTCGTTGTATGACACGCGCCCTATGGTGATGATGGTCGAGTCGCGCTTTGCGTTCGCTTTCTCTTCTTGCCCAGGGGTAGGTCTCTCCTCGCCCCCAACGTCCATTCCTGCGATGTAAAACTCGTCTTCAACAGGAGCATCAAGCCAACTATGCACACCTTTAAGCAAATGACGCTGAATCTCGTTAAATAACAGACCTGCGCCACTGATGGGCAATAAGCGAAACTGTGTCCTGATCGAGATACTGTCTTCGCCAAGACGCCGTATCTCGCCTTCAACAAACTTTTTGTACTTCGGATTGATGGCAGCAAGTGTACGCCAATCGAACTCGAAGTGCCGACGGATACCATCTTGCTCCTCGAGTTCCTTATTGTGCTCTATTTGCCTGGCAAGAAGCGTGTCGCTGCTCCAGGCCGTCCCCCATAAAATAGTGGTCGCATTCGTAGTCGATGCCATTGGCCTCAGTTCCACATCGAATTTTGATTGTGCGACATCCTGCGCCTCGTCAATCTCAAGCAAGAGTGAAGCGGTTGCGCCGACAATGGAGGAGTCGGGGCCCGCCGAAAAGAAAAATATTTTCGTTCCTGCTTGCACGTCCCTGAGTTCAGGGGAGGGTGCAAGGCCGATGATATAGCCCATGCTTTTCCAAAATCGGTCTCGCAAGAGTGGAGCTTCCATCATCTTCAATAATCTTATTCGACTGTTGTTGACCTGTGGAACCCATGTAGGAGCGCATTTTACAAGAGAACCTTGCTCGTAAGCAAACAGGATGTAACTTTCGATAAAAGCCGATGTCTCGTTTTTCCCCATCTGACGTGCAAGCATACAGGTAAATGTATACCCGTGCCCATTGATAACACTATCCAGCACTGCATCAGCAATAGTTTCTTGATAGTCATAGATGGTGCGACCTAAAATGGTTTCCACAAACCATCGTATACGCTTTGGTGGTGGTGCAGTCATACTATGTCAGGACTTTCTAAGCCTCAACCAGCTCTATATGCACCTCATAGCTGCAGGCGATACTGCCCCCTGTCGCAAGAGATATTATTTGAGAGTGGATATCGATCACACGCTCTAAGTAACCGTCGAAATGGGTCGCAACCGTCGTTGAGTTGTCGATTGGCACGAACAAGATCGTGTTACCAACTGAATTGAGGTAGCTTGTCCTGAGCGCATCACGATACTGCTGGCCTGTCATACCTGTGGGAGTTCCGTCATATTTCACAAGCTCATTCACACAGAGTATGACCATCGACCATACACGCTTGCCTGGTCCGAGATCGACATACGACTCGCCGCCATCGGCGCGAATGGTGGCCTTGCGGACTCGCGGCTGCTTGAGCATGTAACTATTTGGTTGGATGAAGTACCCTGAACCGTCGATCAGTACCTCGCAATCAACACCTAATTGGGGCATACGCTCACCTCCAGAAGTGGCTGATGATAAAGATCGCTAGAGTAAGTGCCCAACCGCTGGTTGATACGACTAGCATCAGGCGGTTGGCGCGTCCGGTGGTGAGATGCTGATCCATCTTCTCCATGATTCGGTGTTCCAGGTCGATGATATTCTGGCGCATGGTCTTGGTCTCCTCGCCGACCTGCTTTTGCACCTGGGTAAAGCTCTCGTTGGCCCACTGCATGCCTGCGCGGTTGAGTTCGTCCATCCTGGCGGTCTGAGCCTGTAGGCGTGTCTCGTTGGCGTCGATGCGCCGCTCAGCCGTTTCCATGCGCTTCTCAAACTCCGTGCGTATCGCATAGGTTGCTGGCATGGTAGAGATGAGTGCGTCTAGCTTATCGGTCAGGCGCACGATGGATTGTTGGATGCTGGTGAGGTCGGATGCTGGCATGGTGGTTTTCCTTTTTACCCCTTTTTATAATCGATGCTGCCTGATACCTACGTCTCCCCAATGGACTCTTGCTGATGATGCGAAATCACGTTGCTGCTTGATCTCCACCAATCTCGCTTCAAACTGTGCAAGCTTCGCGGCGGTGGCTGCTGCCCATGATCTCGGAATCTTCGTGTCGTCCACGCGATCTCTGAGGCCGCCGTCCTGGAAGTCAAAGTTGTCGTTGGTCGGAATGCTGTATGCATCCATGCAGTAGCCAACTGCACCAAGCGCGATGATATCTCTGTGTATCTCTGGTATGGTGCTGCCATTTGCATCAAGCTGGTGTTTGGTGGCGTAGAACACTCTCATGCAGAGCGAATTATCTTTGGGCAGTTCGGCGCTGCTCAACTGCAGCGTGAATGATGGCTCAACGGTTCCTGTTGGCCCAGCGCTCGGCCCAATGGCTCCATTGATACCCATGTTGCCCCCTGCCGCGATTGCCGCCGTGCTGTCAAACAGATTGCTATACTCGTTGAAGCTGCGTTCAATCGGCGGCCAGAACATCACACCACTTGTGTTTACGGTTGGTGGTGGAGGCATACCGATGAGCACACTATCTGGCGCTGTATCCACATAGGTCGTGGTGACGTTATCAGGGATGGTGTAGAGGTAGAGGAGTTGTGTACTCCCAACTGGAGTACGATAGACGTTCCTGCCGATAACCGTGTTGGTGGCGATGCCTGGAATGCTCGGCTGCCCGTTGGCAACAGGAATAGCTGTAAGCGCGACCTTCTGATTACCTGCCGTCGTGGTGACGCTGCTCACTGGCGATGGTGTGGTCTCTCCACCTTGCGACAAGAAGGATACAGCGTACTGATACTGACCTATGCCCAAACCTGCACCCGCCTGCGCTGCTCCTGTTGGACCAAACCCCGGTGGGGTAAACTGACTCCCATACACCTGCAGGGGATAGAGTATGCGCTCGATCCATAGGACATTGTATTTGCTGTTGTAGCTGTTGGGGTAAGGGTACGTCCTTTGGAATGGTTGCATCTGCATATCTGCTTGCGCGATGTTAGGATAATATGCGCTGTAACGATCTACAGCGCGGTCTATAGCGCGGTCGATATCAGAGTTAGCCCAGCGCTGGTTCGCGCCTGGGGGATCAAACAGGTCTGTTCTGACCGCCGATTCTAAATCACTGAGTATCATGGCATCACCTGTGTAATGAATGGATGTGTTGGTCCAGTTTGCATATGGCATCTGCAATGAGGATGCGCGGGTGGATGCATATCTCCGCTGGGGAAGGCTTGATGCACGGGAATAGCACCAACTTGCATATTGGCGACGCAATCGTCACACGCGTCATGGAACGCATACCACTGCTTGAGCGTTACGATTTCTGGTTGGTCTCCGGGATAGCTTGATGCTGGTGGCGTCTTTGGTTGCCCTGCTCCGCCGCCGTTGGGCCAATTCCACGGTGGTACTGGAAACAGCGGTGGTAGTAGAATTGGCACTACTGGCTGCCGCTTCTTATGGTCGTGTGCGTTGGCTGGTCCTGCGTGCTCATCTGGCTCTGCTGGGCCTGCATTCTCACCCTTTGGGTCTGGCTCGTCTGGTCCAACTTCGTCAACCCACAGGCCATGACGTTTCTCTACGATGCTCCCAAACACGTTCTGGGCCTCGCTGATCTGTGCATCATGGTCCTCCTCTCCGAACGCCTGACCGTCAGGGAGACGCGAATGCGTCGTTGCAGGTCGGAATACGGAGTCGCACTCTGGACCGCAAAACTCGCACATTACGCCGCGCCTTGTATGTGCTGTATTACTTCTGCTGGTGCTGCTGGTGCGACAGGAGCAACTGCATTCTGCTTGAGCGCGTACACGGCCGACTCGATGGCTGCGTCAATCAACGCTGGAGCTATCTTGATGTGCACTGCTGCCAGCATATCGACAATGATGTTCTTGGCGGCCATACGCTTATCGCTGCCAGGTGATCCGCTGTAGATCTGCTCAACCGCGGTGACAGCGGTGTTCGCAATGCTTGTGATAAGTTGGTGCTGGTTTTCTGGCAAGCGTGTCCAGAAGTATTTCGCGACGACCGCGATCAGTGCGAAGAGGATAGGCAGGACAACGGGAAAGAGGTCCGCGACGATGATTTGAATGTCCATGTGAAAGTCTCCTTTGTTTGGTGAATGGTGAGATGTGTGTAAACTTTGGTGTAAACCAAGGGGGTGTAAGTTGGTGGTTACGCGTGCCGTGTGATGGCGTCGTGCAAGTTTGAGACTGCATGCTCGACATGCGTTGCCGCGTCATTCAGGTCGTTGTAGATCGAGATTGGCAGCGTTGGCGCGGTCTCGTGCTGCTGAACGAGCTTTCTCAGAGCGATGATTTCCTGGCCTGTCCACATGCGGAAGACTCCACGCTTCTGCGTCCACTCGAACGTGGTCATGCGACATACTTGCTGAGTTCCAGGCTCGATACCTGGGTTGCTCACTTCCATCTGGTCCGCGCCGTGTTCTAGCTCAAGCGGCCAATCTGCCGGGTCGTAGTATGCTGCGTTGATGACTGCCAGACGAAAGCCTTTGACCATAGCGATGCCGTTGGGGGCGGTCAACTTCTGGCCGTCGTCTTTCCAACCTGCGGCCTGTAAACGTTGTAGTGTAGACATAGGGGGTATATTCTCCTGTGGGTGAAGAGGTGCCAGCGGCCATACTTCGCTAAATTCAAGCATGCTGGCCCAGACTGCATCTGAGAGCACAACGTCTTGTGTGCTGTAGGGATCGCGTGCGGTAAGCGTTCCTGCTGGCTCATCCATGCCATAAAAGATGATGGCGTGACTCCAGCCGAGTGTCGGGTCCACGTAAGGATCAGGCTCGGTTCCGATTGCTGCAACGCCAAGAGCAAGTTGCGCACGGATCGCCTTCACGAGTGCTGGACCGTCGCCCTTGATAGCAAACAGCCTCACATTCTGCGCTGCGCAGTAGTCTATGTAGGCATCTGCCGACGTGCCACCAACATAGGCTGGTCCGTATACGAGGTCTTTGATGTTGGCTGCATTGTAGTCTCTGCCTGTGAGGTAACTGAGAGCGTCAGCAATGCATGTCGGAACGCAATCAAACTGCATATTTTTTTCGTTGATGTCTGCCAACTGACTCTTGTTTGGAAAGTTCTTGAGGTACATGCTTGTGTTTCCTTGCTTGTGGACTCTGTATTCCGAGTCGCTGACTGTGTAGACTTGAAAAGTCGTTGCGACTCGGAAAGGAGGACGTTTTGCGTTTATTTGAGGCTGGCGTAAAGGAAGTGGATACCTTATGAGGAAAACGCTTTGCGGAGTGCCACGCCTCGTATACGCGTTGTGGTGGTGGTTGTAGGGAGTGGGGGGAAGCTGTCTGATGAAGAAGGGAGGGTAAACTCCGGGACATGCGTTGTTTGTAGGGAAAAAGAGCACCCTCCCTCTCTCTACTACTATTCTACCTGATCAGTCTAATTATGCGCCTTGCAACAGGAAGTGTTGTTCGTAGTGCGCGGTCGCGGCGTCGAACTGCACTGTACTCTCGATGATACGAGCGCTGCCGCCCTGTCCGCTGCCAGTTGGCGCAGCGCTATCAGTAACGGTGATCACGTCGCTTATCTGTAATCCAGGGTTGGCCGGTACGGTCACGCTGTGCGCGAGTTGTGAGCGCTGCTGCTCTGCGATCAAGAAGCCGGCTTTGAGCGAACACTGCGCGGTTGTAGTGAGTTTCTGGTCCGTGTGATGCACCATACGCTCTAATCCAACCAGTGAGGCGTGTGTATCATCGTATGCCTCGGCGGTGGTGAGTGAGCCGGCCTGTCCTCCAAATGGAGGCTTGCCACTCACGATGATGTGGTTGGCGCGGAGATCATCGGTGCCAAATGACACTAACTCAACCTCTGGTCTGTACGTCCACATCGACGTGACATTTGTGGACCGATCTATCACCTGCAGCGTCTCGCTCTGGTCGAGGAAGTACACGAGATCATAGACTGATGCAAGCTCGTTGAGCGCGGCGCGATAGGTCTGGCCTGCGTGCAGTGTGAACGTTGGTACGGTCTGATTGATCTGTCCGGCCGCTGGAATATTCACGAAGAAAATTCCAGCTCGTGCGCAGACTTCGGCCACAAGCCAGGACATGCTTTGATTGGTGTAGGTGAGTTGATATCTCGATTCAGTATCGAGATTACGACTCACATCATAGGCCACGAGTCGTATGCGATTCTCCTCTGGTGTGCGTTCAAATGTGATCTGCTGAATGTGGTAGCGCCCGACGTTCACGACTTCTTTGCCATTGGTTGTGAAGTATCCTTCGCTGAGCACAAGCATAGTATTTGGTCCCATCGGCGCGTATGCCCCACCAGTACAGACAAAACTGCTGTAGACACCACTGGCGTTATCAATCAGCACATCGAGGCGCGCTGGTTTGTCCTGGCGATCTGTGCGCCTGTAGCTCAATACAGCGTTGCTCAGGTCTTTATACTGCGCCGTGTTGGAGGCTGCGTACATCGGCGCGGAAAAGATGGCTGCCTTGCCTGTGACATAGTATCTCGCGCCGCTTGTGCCGCTATTGGGACCATTGGGCAGCGCAAGGGCGTTTACTCCATAATTGGATGAGAGTCCATGCACAATGAGACCGTTGGACCAGTGCTGCATATCTGGTGACTGCCTCAAGCGGGGGTAGCTATACACGCTGCCGGTCATCAGTCCTGAGTCGCCCTCGATGCAGGCCAGCGTCATGAGCTGCGCTGCCGCGTCATACGACAAACGCGGACCAGTTCTGATCAGCGCGGTACTCGTCGTTGGTGTGATTGTCTGCACATTGGACCAGGTGCCGCCACTTGTGTTGTACGTACACTGCTTGAGCGAATAACCATCACTGTAGACGATGTTATAGACTCCGCTCGGCCCTGGCGCACCATACCAGGCGGCGAGTCCTGAGCCTTGACTAAATGTCGCGAGCGTCCAGGGGACAAGCGGTCCCCAGTTCGTCGTGATGATCGAGAAGCCAATTCTTTCGCCCCCCGCGACATCGTAGATGAGAAACACATCGTTGTTGCCCGCGCTGGCGATGCCTTTGATCAGTGCGCCTCCTGGGGGTGACAAGACAATGCCTGGACCATTCCAGGTGACTCCGTTGTTGCTGCTGTACCAGTTGTAGAGCGCGTTGCCGCCTGTGCCCTGCTGGGCGAAGATGCGGATCGTGTTGCCACTATTCAGAGAGATCGCCACGCCGCCATCCTGGAACATATTTGCTGTGCCGCCGGGTAGATTCGTCCAGGTTGTCCATTGTGAGGCAACGGAGGGGTCAGTAATCCTCTGGAATTGCGCACTGGAGGTGAAGCCGCTGCGGGTGACTTGCGCCCGGATAATCGAGTTATCGGGCGCAACAAGCGCATCGCTATACGCGTCAGGGTTGCCGGGACTTTGGTAGAGCGTATAGTGTTGGATGTGATCTTCCGCTGTAAGCGTCAAGGCGGGTCTGCGTGTGCTGGCGTTGATCGCTGTTTGAAGTGTTGTGGTTAAAGTTCTCAATGGCCCTCAAAAGCTCTCGTATGTAGAATGGTTTGGGGAGTATCTTGATACCGACAAGTTCCTGTGTTCTACGATGTATCTCGTAGCTACTGGCTGCCGATATCATGATGATGGGGATATCCTGGCGCAATAGCTGTGCTGCCTTTGCAATATGCTCACCTTGCATCTTTCCTGGCAAGCAGAGGTCAACGATGAGAATGTCTACATGTGCTATGTCACTCAGAAGCTGCTCCGCTTCCTTGTACACCTGTGCTTTATGTCCTGCTAACTCTACTGTGAGTCGTATCATGTCGCATATGTCATTTGTCAGATAAAAAATGACGTTTGCCAGATAACCTGCCACGCTGCCAAGCGCGTTCAGCCAACTGGTTCTGCCTCATAATGTGGCGGAACATCCTTTTCTTCTTCCACTCCGTTTTTTCTTGTCTTTTTGGCTCTGTTTTTTAGCGTTCTGCCAAGATATGCGGCGGAAACGCCATTTTACTTGGCAAAGAAGAAAGCCGCTCTAGTAGCCACTTCCTGCTATCTACTCGTCGCGAGTGCCAAGTTATGAGGCACGCATTAACCCATTTCCTGTCATTGGATCAAACTCTTTCCGCACCTAAATCGTCCCAAATGGATGAATTCTACTGTTCCGGCATTTTATGTGGCAGAGATTTCCATGAGAAATCGTCTCAAAGCTCTTCACAGGCCACCTGTTGGCATTTTATCTGGCAAAAATCCGCCAGTAATCGGGTTCATACACAGCTTTGGTGAATCAGCTCGGTTGCTTCTTTCAGAGTATCTCTTCCTCAGTGATGATACACTCTTCGTGATACCTATTTTTCTCCGGTATCGCGAGGAGCTGACGTTGATGGAAAAATCGCCTTTTTTGCCTCTTCTGGAAGGGTTGTGCATGATACAGATCCTCCAAGAGGAGACACTACTTACTGTCGAAGTGACCTCTGAGCGCTTGTCTTCGTGTTGCCCACTTTGTGCTCAAACGTCGGTTTCGGTTCATAGCCAGTTTACACGGATGCTACGAGATGTCCCGTGTGGAGGCTGCAGAGTTCGCCTTCGTCTTCTTGTACAGAAGTTCTTTTGTCGGAATCCTTTCTGCCAGCGGAAAATTTTCACGGAACGCCTCCCTACTTTTGTAGAACCCTGGGCACAGATGACGCTTCGGCTCAATCGAACCCTTCAGATGATTGGTCTCGCCACATGTGGCAGCTTGGGAGCACGACTTGCGGCTCATCTGGGCATTTCTGTCTCGTGGATGACCATTGTCCGACGTATCATGGATATTCCCACCCCAGCCGCTGGTCTGGTCACTGTTGTAGGCATCGATGATTTTTCGTTTCGCCGAGGGCGCACGTTCGGCACCATTCTCGTTGATCTTGATCGCCATCAGGTGATTGACCTCCTCAACGAACGCTCCTCGAAGAGTTCTGCTACCTGGATGCGTACTCATCCTGAACTTGAGTATGTGAGCCGAGATCGTGGCAACGACTACACTCAAGGAGCCAACGAAGGGGCTCCTCAAGCCATCCAAGTTGCAGATCGTTTTCATGTGACCAAAAACCTGGTCGAGTCGATTGAACCTGTGATTGCACGCTGTTACAAGCACATACGCCACGCTCAACTTCCACTTCCCTCGCCAGTGCTTCCTCAGCCAAGAGAGTGGCGACAAGTTTCTGATGGGGATGCGGAACGAAAACGCGTCGCACGGCTCACCGAAAACCAAGACCGATTTGAGCAGGTCAAAGCATTGCACCTGCGCGGCCTCAAGCAAGAGGAAATTGCTCGACGACTCGGAATGGCAGTGCGGACCGTGCAATGATGGCTTGAGCGAGGGACGTGTCCTGGGAGCCAGCGTCGGCGCAAGCGGCGCAGTATCTTTGATCCGTATGCTCCTTACGTTTTGCGGCGGTGGCAAGAAGGATGCCGAGATATATCGCTCCTGTGGCAGGAGATCCAGAAGCAAGGGTTTTCGGGAGAGATACGCACTGTGTATCGGTTCATCCGGGCACTTCATCAGGACCCCATCGAGCTTCCTCGTGCTTCCGTCCTTGACCGTGTCTCCGTTCAAGAAGCGATCTGGCTCATCGTTCGCCCTCCCGATGATCTGAAAGCAGATGAGCGTACAGATTGCCAGGAATTGTGCCAGGCCAGCCGAGAACTTTCCACACTCTATGCGCTTGTTCAATCCTTTGGGCAGATCGTGCGCAAGCGCGAAGGACATCGGCTGGAAAAGTGGAAACAGCAAGTTGCCGAGAGTGGACTGACCGAAGTACAGCGTTTTGCCAAGGGACTGGAACGAGACAAAGAGGCTGTGCTCGCTGGGCTCACGGTCATCTACTCTAACGGTCAGGTGGAAGGCCACGTCAACAAGCTCAAATTGCTCAAAAGAACCATGTACGGCAGAGCTGGGTTTCCCCTACTCCGCCAACGTGTGCTTCATGCGCTGTAGCACACGCAAACCGTGATCTTCTTCTTGTACCACCATCCTAGCACAAAACACGCTCCGTGTCTGTAATGCCCCTTACAGTCTCTGATTGGAAGTTCTCATATACTGTATCATGAACACGTCCTCGTCGTACCGTTGTGTCTTTCAACAAGGACTGTCTGTAGTGAACAAGATCGTAGAGACTTGTCTCGCGAAGACGCGTTGTCTCAACATGGAGAAAATCACATAGGATCAAGAAAGGGTTGATGTATGACAATGAACACCTCTCATCCACAAAAACTCTACCTTCTCCCGCTTTCGACCTCAACCATCCCTGTAGCACCTGGTCGAACGCTGGAAATGGTCTCAGGATGCTATCTCATCGAGACAAGAGATGGGAAGCATATCCTGATTGATAGCGGACTTCCTGCCGACTACATGCCACCAGTAGAGCTGCCGCCAGCCGAGAATGAAAAAAATGTGATCACGCATCTCGGTGATCTTGGTTTGCGTCCTGACGATATTGATATCCTCATCTGCACCCATTTTGATATAGATCATGCGGGATATCACGATGCCTTTCCAAAGGCGGAACTCATCGTTCAGCGTGAACACTATGCGCTAGCGCGGAGTGGACACCCACGTTTTGCCGTCGCACGCGCTCACTGGGATCATCCGGGCTTGCAGTACCGACTGATCGATGGAGATACCGACCTCCTGCCTGGCCTGACCTTGCTTGAGACCAGTGGGCATACACATGGACATCAGTCAGTCCTCGTGCGCCTGCCGCAGGTCGGTCCGGTGCTTCTGGCTATCGATGCAGTCGTAATGCAACGCCTATTTACCCCTGATCGTCAGGCATGGCCGACGGATGAGAACGAGGCGCAACTGCGTGCCAGTACACGAAAACTCTTGGCTCTCGTTGAGCGCGAGCATGTCGCATTGGTTATCTTTGGTCATGATGGTCGGCAATGGCAAACGCTCAAGAAAGCACCAGCATATTATGAATAATTCTCTTACACCATCACGGGGAAACAGCGTATTTGTCTTTTGGTAAATGCCCTGAAGAGTGAGCATCTTTCTCTGCCCCATTGTTCCCTTCAGTTTTCACGTTGTGATGCACTTCTCACACTGTGTTTTGTTCGATTCAAGCAAGCAAGCGGATTCACCAAAGCTGTGTATGAACCAGTAATCGAGTCAAATGACACATATGGCTTCGTTATCGTCTAGTATGCCAACTCTCATATCTTTCTGGCCTTTTCGGTATGTGCCGTTTCGATAGTAGCCTCCTTGCGGTTTTGCTGACCGTCAGGTAGACTCGCACGAGTCGTTGCAAAACTGAACAAGAGTAGTTGCAGCATACTACATCTATAGGCTATCGTCTATGTCTCATCCTGCTTCTCTATGAGTGATATCGCCCCGACTTCGCCTCGCATCTGTCTCATGAGTGCTGCCAGGAAGATGTTGGTGTTCTGCTGTGGCGTGCCCGCTTCGACGGTTTGGCGAATCATGAGCATACGTGCCTCTTGGCCGATGAGCTTGGCAGCGCTATCGATGCGCTCTTTCGTGGTCATCTCCTCAATATTCAGGCTCACAAGCAAATCATCTATGATGCTCTCCATGCGCTCGATCTGGCGGTTGGCCCTGCGCATCGTATCGTTTTCCTGCTGCTGCTCTGCCATGATAACAAGCCTTTCTACATGATGTAGCCATAGGTATACAGCGTAATAGTGCATGCGCCTGTGTTGGCCTTGATATCAATGCTGCCACTCGCGTCAAGCGGCACGATACCATTGGCGTTGATAGTCACGTTGGCGACCGGTGTATTGCCGAAACTGGTATACGCGCTAATATCGCCCCCATGTGGTGCGATCTGCACGTAAGCCCCCACGGTTGCACTGACAAAAAACGCTTTGAACACGATACCAAGCGCTCCGACTGCGATACCTCCAACGCCTGCGATGCTCTGTGCTTGTAGTACGCCACTTGCGAGTGCCAGGCTATTGACCTGGTTGTAGCCTGGTACAAACACAATCCGGCCTGGCGCGGGTGTTGGTACGCCACTACTGCCATTCGGGTAGATGGCAAGTATGCAGCCGTCCGAGAGGTTGTGCTCATCAAACAGAAGCACAGCGCAGTATGCACCAACGGTCGCGCTGGTTCCATCGACTGACGTGTTGACCGGCACGCCTTGCAACTGCGTCGAAGTCGCTTCCATGAGCAGTATATCGGCGGTGTAACTCGCCGGGTAGAACTTGATGAGGATGCCGCGTCTGATGACCTGTGCCATGATGAATGCATGCCTTTACGGATGGGGAAGAATATCGAGTTCAAACACAAACGTCTCTGGTCCAGTGGTTGGAAAGCTGACCGTGATATACATCAGCCATCCGCCGACAGTGCTTGTGTCAGCGCTCAGCCACTGGTAGGCTGCCTGACCATTGCTGATCGTCCAGGCACCGGCGCACGTCTTGATCTGCGTCCTGTCGCTGGTACTCTGCATCTTCATGGCGAAGTTGGCCGCGGTGACACCAGTCAGCGCAATCGCATTGCCGAGTCCATCGGCGAATTGTGGTGTGAGGACAGGCGATGTGTCGCCCTGGTACATGACATAGCCATTACTCATTCTATCTATGCTCCTTTGACGATTTCGTTGTTGGGTGTGCCTGCGTTCACGATGAATGCCGCTGGCGCGCCGCTCTGCAGCGCCTGGCTATGCTGCGCCGACGTGCTTGCGCTCACGCCACTGCCTGCTGGTTTGCCGCCGCTGTCGCCCCCCGGTGGCGGCGCGGCCAGGATGGTGACATAGATGCCGATGTCAGTCTCGGGTATTTGGCCGGCGAAGGTGAAGGCGATGTTCTCTACATAGAGTGCGATCTGCGTCATTGTGGCGATATTGATGGATGCGGTAATCGTCACACTCGCGCCTGGCGCGAGTGTGCCGCTTACTTGACTGATTGAGAACCAGCTCAAGCCATTCGTTCTCGCGTTCCAGGTACCGGATGCAGTGCCTGTATTCGTGAGTGTCACGGTTTGCGTCGGGGGGTTGCTGCCGCCGACGATCGCAGTAAAATTGATGGCCGATGTACTCACCGATGCCATTGGCGCGGTTGCCGCTGTGACTACAAGCTGTACTGTCACCACAGCGGCGGTGCTGCCCATACTGAACGTCACGGTCGCGCTATACGTCCCTGGCACAAGCCCTGTGAGACTCACTGAGAGCGCAACCACTTGATTTGCCCCTGCCGCGAGCGTGCCGCCTGGACTCACTGAGAGCCAGCCTGTGCCACTACCATAGGTGATCGCGCTGGTCCACGCGCCCGATGTGCCGCCTGTATTGGAGATGGTTACATTCTGGTTTGCCGGATTCGTCCCGCCCTGTATGCCGGAGAAGTTGAGTGCTAGTGGCGATGCTGCTATGGCTGCCGGGCTGCCACTCAGGTATTTCGTGACTTCATTCGCGAGTGAGACATACTGCGGTGCTGTCGAAGTCGGCCCATTCTTGTTGGCGAGGTAATATTCCATCTCGAAGTGGCAGGCCATGTCTATGTTGTTGGCGACTAAGCCCTCCAGCGCATTGGTCATGTACTGGCCGTTGAAGCTGTTGTTGGCTGGTGCATTGCTCGTATAGCCCTGGCTTGGCTGATTGGGGTCGGTGGGAGAGTTGTTGTACCACGCGTCACAGTTGTACTCGGTGCAACACATAGCCAGGTTCAGTGCAGCGTATGCCGTCCCTGCCAGTCGTTGTTTGACCTGTGCGCGCAGCGTGGCGCCCGACGAGCCAATTTTTGACGCGTCTGCTAACGCCTGCGCTTGGGCAACGCGTGTCTTGGTGGTCGTGGGATAGACGTGATACGAGATGGCATCGGGCATCACGTTGTTATAGACGCATTGGTCAAGCCAGGGCAGAAGAAATGATGACACATTGCTAAACACACCCAGCACGGGGCCAATGAACTTCGCGCCTGGATCGATGGCTCGGCAGGCGTTGATCGATGTTTGCCAGTAGCCGAAGTAGCTTTGCGCGGTATAGCCGTTGATGTCTGGCTCATTGCCATGCTCGTAAAGAAAGCACGTGCCTTTGAACTTTGTCACCACGTGCTGGTTGAAGGTGCTATCCCTGGTTCTCAAGATCAGCAGTGGTACCGCGCCTGTTGCCAGGATCGCGTTCATCATGGCGTCCAACTGGGTGTCGCTGTAGTTATTGGGGGGCGATGCAGAGTCATTACACGATGCGCGAATGATGGTCACGCCCGCTGCCTTCATCTGGCCCTGGACGTTGGTGTTGGTGTAGAGCGCCGTATCGTAGTTCGGCGTGTTCGTACCGAAAATGAGGTTCGATACGCCTCCTACGAGCTGTTGGCCTGGAAGCAATGCCATCTCTCTCTACACCTTTACTCCTCTGCGTTCAACCATGCCCGAATTGGTCATGTTTGACGCAAGATCACGCGTCGTTGCTGGCGCTGCCTGGGTTGGCGATGATATCTCCTGCGCCTTGTGCATGGAAGCTCGCAGCCGTATAGCTGGTGCCAAGCAATGCATTAAGGTTGGTGGCGATGTTGGCGAAGGTCTGTGTTGCAGAGGGATCGACGCGTACAAACGTTCCGTCCAGGGGCAGCACTCCATCGGCTGCGAGCTGCACAATGGCAAGTGTGCGTGGGTTGAGGTAGCTGCCTATTGGGGCAGTTTGGCCGCCGTTATAGCGACCATAGGTGAGTTCAAGAAGGTCTAACATTGTATGGTTCCTTTCATTTTCGCAAATGAATGAATAGAGGACAAAAGGAAGTGTGCATTTAAGCCATGCGATACCAGAGGTTAGTCACACTGTCCCACACGAACTGTCGTGCGGAGGTTGCCGCAATCACATCACTTGCTCCATCGGCGACATTGCTGCTCGCCGCTGCGAAGGTGATGCTAAACGCGCTCTCGTTTACAACCGTGATCTTCTGGCCGGGTTGTGTGCCTGCCTGCAGGATGATTCCGGTTACTGCTGCCGCTGGTGCGACTCGTGCGACCTGTAAGCCTGCTGTGTTGATGGTACCTCCTGTGGCGAGTGCTGGCGCGGTGGCACTCTGGCCGCCGCACACGATACCATTGAACATCACGCCGCCAATGCCATCGAAGTTGAGCTGGTCGGCTAGGTTGTTGTAGGTGCCGCTCCACAGGTAGAGCGGTGTGTTGTTGACCAGCTCAAGCTTCTTGAACATCGTGTTGACGTTCAGGAAGTCATTAACCCCATCATTGATGGTAAAGCCGCTGTTGGCCTTGGCCGTGAACGTATAACCGCCGCCTTTGTTGTGCGTCCCATCGGAAGCGAGTCCCTGGATATGCAGTTTCAACACACTGGTTTGTTGCGACGTGCCATGCACAGCTTCACCTGCTGACTGATCGCAGGTGAAATCGAGGTCATTATAGCCGCCCTCATTGGCAAGGTAGAGCGCGCCGTTGGCTCCCTGGCAATTCGAGATGCGACTGTTGATGCGGCAATGTGTCGGCGCGTAGCCAGTCGTTAGACCTGCATTTTGCAAGATCATGCCTGGGTAGGGTGTTTGTCCCCCTACCTGCCCGATCTGGAATCCGCTGCCCGTGGTGGTAGAGCCGCCGAAGGCGTTGCCACCGATCCAGTTGAAGCCGCTGCCGAGCACCACGCATTGTACGGTGTCGCTACTTTCGGCCTGGCAGTTCAGACAATAGGTGTCGGCTGCCTCACACAAGAACGCTACTGCGTTGACTGCATAGTTTGGCTGCCACGCGTGCATGGCGGTGAGCTGACAGCCGACAGCATTGGGTGCCAGGTGCAGACAATGGTTCGTCTCAAAAAACGAAACGAGATTGACGAACTGGCTATCATGTGGTCCGCCAAACTGCACGCCAATGCCGCCGCTGTGGTGCGTCTTGACGTTGACCCACTGCGCCTCCATCGAGTCGGACGCGAAATTGTTGTTGCTATTCCAGTCACTCAAAATGTTGCCGGAGTAGCCGTAACGGACTTCCAGGTTTTGCAGGATGTAACTATAGCCATAGAAGCGCAGAGGATACGATGGGCCTGCGGTCTGGTTGGCCTTGTTGCCATCCAGGGTCATATCGCGGAACGAGAAGTTGTAGAGCGTGCCCTGTGGACCAACACCAAACGCTGCACTCAAGTTGATAAGGTTGGTCTGCGCGCTGAACAGGTCAGCGTTCGCGCCATTCTTGAGCTTGATGATTGTCGCGGCCTTGCCAGAACCGACGTAGTTCACACGTGGGTAAATGGTTTGTGGGCCAGTGATGTATACGCCGGGCGGGAAGTAGACGGTGCCACCGTTGACGTTGGCGGCTGCGATGGCGGCTGTGATGGCGGCGGTATCGTCGGTGACGCCATCGCCCGCGGCGTTGTAGTTTTTGACGTTGAGGTAGGTCCCGGCCAGGCCAGCCATGGAGGCGATGTTGACCAGGAGATTCCCTTGAGCATCATAATTGGACATGTGTTTCCCTCTTTCTTGAGGCTGGTCAACTGTCCATAAGATGAGGAAAGTTGACCGTTGAGCTTCTTTGAGGGAAACTAGATGCCTCTGTATAAGCCTCTATAATCTACTGCACAGCCTCCGTACTCATGACGCACCTTATACGAAATGGCATCCTGAGTGAAGTTCAGGCCGAATAAAGGTTGGTCCTGGATGAAGAGCGCGGGATTCACCTGTCCTCCAACAAACCCGATCTCGATGGTGTCGATCTCTCTCGGATCGCCAATCAAAAACCACTGTGTCGCGCTCGACAACTGAGGTGAGATGATCGGCATGACGTAGCCGAGCATGGGGTTGATGTCGTTGTTGTTGTTGCCTGGCACGCCTGCCGACTTGGTCACGACCATGCTCTGCCACTCTAATTCAGGCGGGACAACCAGGAACCTTGGACGTAAGCCGATACGCTTACCTGCATAGTTGGCCTGCTCTCTCATTGCCGTGATACCTGTCTGCATGGCGGCTGTCGAGAGTGCTGCCGCGCCGAGATTGTTGTGTGGTGCGCCTGTGGTGAAGAGTGCGCTGCCGTCATAGATGTTTGGGTTCGTCGAGAGGAAGCTGTACACGAACTCTGCAAGCGTGTACGCTGCGGCTACAGCGAGTTTGGTTGGTATTTGTTTAATCGCCATGAGATCGTCATTGATGATCGTCTCACGGCTCACAGTCACCAGGTTACCACGCTTCTGTGGTACATATGTGGCTGCCGAGTCGGTCAGTGTCACTGCGCTGTAAGCGGTATCCTCTGCCACAACCGGTAGTGAACCGAATGCGCCGAACCTCACGCGTGACTGTTGTTTGAAGTCGCGCACTGGCGCTATTGTGCAGAATCTTTGCCATTCAGCAGGCCATGCCTGGTAGTCTTTGAGCAAGCGCTTATTCATGCTTGTGCCAAGCAGGTAGCTAAAGCTGGCGGTGGTGGTATCAGCCTCGGAGATGCGCCCCATGGGAGCACTCTCATTGACCCGGATGCTGCCGAGACTGGTTCTGTCAGAGATGCCACCCATGAGGCTCGCATCTCCCGTTACTCTCGCATAGGCTTCACGAATGCTGCTAAAGGGATTGATGTTGCCCAGCTTGGTGGTGTCGATATCCAAATCGAACATTCTATCAAAGGCGGCCTGTACCTTTTCGGCCTCGGTGATCTGGCTGGTGATGTCGGCCTTGCTGTAGCCATTGCCACGTACAAGACCTTGCTTGGTCAGCTCAGCCAGCATATTCAGCGCGCTGGACATCTCATCGTCAAGCTCCTGGTCCTCGAAGACACGCCCGACGAACTTGGTTTTGATGTTGGCCTTGACAGGATCAGGGAGCTTGCTGTCCTGCAAGATGCGTTCGAGGCGTACACCTGCGCGTTCGAGCTTGGCGTCCTCAAGCATCTGCTCGATCTGCAGACGCTGTTTCTCAAGTGCCTGCTTTTGTTCGATGATGTGGCTATTCATCGTTGCAGGATTACTTGTCGTGTCTGCTGTAGCAGGTGTAGCAGGGTCTGCTTGCTGCTGATTCTGTTCCTGGATGTTGGGGGTAGTTACTTGGTCTCCCATTGTTGGGTCTCCTTGTGGGGAAGTAGTAGAGGTTGTAGTAGGAGGGGGTTGCTTTTGTGACTCGTCGGTATCTTCTGACAAGTCGTGAAGTATTCTTCGGAATGCTCCACCTGCGGAGGGTCTGGTAACGATATCGCAAGAATTGAGGCTTACGACACTTGTAACATGTTTGGCTTTTGTCGATTCGTTGTGCTGCCATTGACCGAATATATCAATGGACAAGCCAATAAGCTCTGGCCTGCCAAGTGACACGGCTTCGGCCAGCATGGACCAGAGCCACTCGGACGCCTCAAAGATGTGCAGTGTGGCGTCAACGCGGCCAACGCCTTCGGTGATGTACTCCGCATCTTTGTAGAAACCGACCACATCACGAATAGAGCGGTTTGTCTGGTCCGCTGGTGTCCTGGCATGGTCGGCGTAGGCACGCGCTCCCTCGATCATTTGAGCGATGTTTTGTAACGCTTTGGTGTCGTAGGCGAACCCATTTTTGGATGTTCCGCCTGTAATGATCGTGACGCGTACCTCGTGGCCTGCCAGGTCATCGATGGTTTGGCCTTCGATGATAAAGCTTTCGACGTGTAAAACTTGCTCCTGAATCTGCTCTGGCATGGCCGTTACTTTTCCTCGTCGCGCAGTCCGTCCATGAGCAAGCTCATATGACGTGCGCGCGTGTTGTTATAGCCTCTCTGGTCCATCTGACTTGACGGATAGTCTTTGTCTGCGATGAGCTGCGCGGTCTTCGAGGAGTCCATCACATCGAGCGCTGACGGTTCGAGGTCGCCTGGTCGCGTGAACATATGCACTTGTTGTGTCAGATCGGGGTGCTGCAGATCAGGTACCATCGGGTCTGGCATGAGAGGATTCCGATTAACCATGAGGCCGTTGGGCTGGTCGTAGTTGAGAAGGTCATTGACGCTTGGATCAACCACCAGCACATCGGTGCCTGTGTGGATATCGAGGCTGTGAGGGTGACTGTACGCGCTCAGTTCTGGCACTGCTGGGTCTGGTGCATACTCTGGATGCTGACTGATGCCAGGTCCTGTCAGATCGCCGTGCGCGAGTCCTGGCACACCAAAGTCAGGCATACCAAAGTCGGGTGCGATACCAACGGCTGGCACATTCGGACGTGCGACCACATCTGGTGTTGGCACTCCATCCACTCCTGCCAGGTTGAGGTCGGGGATAGTATTACCTGGGTCAATGCCGCCCTGCTCCGGGGAACCTGAAAGCTCAGGAATGGCAGGGATGACCTTCTCAGGTGTGGGGGTAGGCGGTTGGATGCTGCTGCCTGATGCGACATTCCAGCCGTCTGTACCGGCTAAATTGAGGTCTGGTACTGTGCCGCCAGGAGGCATGGGGTAGCCTGGTCCTTGAAGTGAGTTGTCGGGGTAGTTGTGGTAGTTGGGGAATTTGTTCAACGTAGTCTCCTTAGTTTCGCTTCTATGTGGGTTCCAGTGGGTACGATTCCTTGTGGTACAGCCTCGATTATCTCGTACTTCTTCGCCGAGGCGACAGCTGCTGCTGTGGCGGTGGTGGTATCCGCGATAAACGCAACGCCTGTGAAGTTGGTGCCGAGTGGCGCAATGCAGAGCATGTCGAAGTAGAGTCGAGGTGGTATGCCTGCTGAATCGGGTATCTGGGGATCGATGATGCTTTCAGGTCGGAAAATGACGCTGATTGCCACGTATGAATATACGCCTGCCGCCTGGTACACAAACACGACAGTTTTCGTGCGTCCGGCGAACGTCTTATTCACAATCTGCTGAATGTGTGCTGCCTTGCGTGGATCAAGTGGCATTGCGGAAAGCTCCATACTGAGAATGACAATCATTCTCAATTGCTAGAATGGCTGGTGCTCAACGTCGCGATTGGGCTTCTCGTGGATGTGGTGCTGGTGCTGCACCTTCTTGTGCTTGGGGTGTGGGTGTTTCTGTGCCTTGGGATGTCCACCGTGACGTGCATGGCCGCTGCCTGTACTTCTGTACACCGCAGAGAAGTTGAGTGCGCTGGTCTCGAAGCCTGCGTTATTGTTACTCATATCTGACCTCCTGAGCGTAAGCTAGACGCGAAGCGGCGTTGGAGGTCTGAATATCAAAAGTGTTCATTGGTCATAGCTCCTGCTTGCGTTGTCGCCATAGCTCGAATGCGATCAAGCTCCTCGTGGACATTGACTTCCTGGTTGAAGGATTTGTACATCAGCGTCATAGCGGTTTCGTCGGATATCCATCCCTGCGCCTTTGCGAGTGCTAGAGCTTGCGTGACATAGCTCAACGCCTGGCCCACCAGGCCAATATCTTCCGCGTCAATCTCTGGAAAGATAATCTCGTAGGCAGCATTCTTTGGTACCTTGTTGCCAAACTTGCCGGCTTTTCTGGCTTCGTCAATGACTCTATCAAGTATGGCGGTGAGAATATAGCGCATCACCTTCTGGCGTCTCTGGAACTTGAGGAGTGTTGGTAGTCCCATCTCCGCGGCCGTGGCGCGGTTGCCATTGCTGCCGTCTGATAGATAATGCTCCGGGATGATCGCGCCGAGAGCCACCATGAGTTTAATCTGCCTGCCGTCTTCCGATGCATCACCGGCATTGATTTTTGGTTCTACGGCTGCCCACGTCTCGGCGTCGTTGTGGATAATCACACTTCCTGGCTCCGGGGGATATCCATAGTCCATCTGTTTGGATGCTATGGTCTTTTTGTCCGCTCCCCTGAGTGTCACATCATACAGAAACGCGCCTTTGTACTTGTTGATCCTGACGCGATCTGTGAGCCAATCTTTGTACCTGCGCAGCCAGGGCAAAAGTGTTGCCAGATCGCTCTTACCACGTTTGGCGTTAGAGACTTTGTTGATGGCGAACTGCAGCACCTCCGGACCTGTATTGCCCTTTGGCTGGCAACTGAACCACTCGCCTTCTGTTTCGGCCTCGGTCGGTGCGTGCGATGGGTCAAAGTGCTGTGGATCACCACTGGTCGCACTCATGACCTGACCAATAGGCCGCCTATGCACGCGCAGAAGCTTCTCGATGTCCTCCGGGTCGGTCTCGATCTGGTCTATGACTGAGGGGTCAATCTGCCTGACCACCACGGTTCCATCGTACTGATTGACAAAGAACCTGATGAACTGCTCGCCGTATAACGCAAGCTCGGTACAAATGAGGTAGACGCGCTCGTCCATCTTATTTGATGGGTCATTCCAGAAATCGTCTAAGACCTTCTGTACACGAGGATTGGCTGCTGAAATAGTGAGGCCGCGGCCGAGGACGAATGAGGTGGTGATTTCGATGATGGCGCTTGCCAGAGGATTGGCGTTGAACGCCTCGTAGCAATCATTATGTATTTGGAGATAGGTTGAGGGAATGACATCTTTTTGGTAGAAATTGTCACTCAAACGACGCCATAGGAAGTCCTCTTCATTCCCGCTGGCAGTTCTTCCCCAGAGCTGGTCCTCCTGCGTCGGCGTTCCTGAAAAAGCAGTGGGATTGATTTGCTCAGTCACACGGTCAAGTTGAGCCTGCTCTACTGATGCTGGCTCCTGTGGTTGGGCTGTGCTTCTGAACAAATCAAATAAACTCATGCTATGCTTCGTTCTCCTCAAGTGGCTTTATACCAAACATGCGTTCCATTATTGCGCCATAGGGGTTGCCATCATCCTTCTGATAGCGTTCTGGTAGTGGGGTAGGATTGAGATTATACCTCACGTTAAAGCATGGGTGAAAGTGGCGAATGAGCGCGGTTTCCGCATCGTCTACATCTCCAGCGACTAATCCTGGCTCCAGGTATTGTGCGCAATCCTCAAGCGTCCATAGCTCATATGTCCATGTGCCGGAGTGTGGTGCCTGTTCTAGTATCAGTGTACCAACCTCACTTGCATCTGCCTGCCATGTTTGGCCGAGATGCTCCATGAAGCGTGTGAGTGGTTGTCGTGATTGACCGACGTAGAAGACGATAGCATCTTCTCGAAAGAGGTAGATGGGATGCCCTATGGCATCACTCGGTTTCAGTTTCCTTGCAATAATATTCTTAATGGTTGTCTGTATCATGGCAACTCTCTTCTCCTTATTCCGAACACAAACGCCGCTTCGCGTCTAGCTTCGCTCATGTGTTCAGCAATGTAGCCTAATACAACTCGTCGGTTAAACCGACTTCCAACTCATCAAGCACATAATGCTTGGCTGTCACTTCAATTGACTTATGTCCTAGCGCAAGTCGCGCTTTGCGAATATCCTTCTTCGCTAGCTGCGTCCCAACGAACCTTCTAAAGTCATGTGGCTTTACATACTGTAATCCGCATTGGTTCGCATAGTGCCTCACGATGGACCAGACCGCTGCTTCTGAAAGATGCTCACACGATGGAAGTCTCCCTCGTGTCGAAAACGACGTAAAAATAAAGTTTGAAAGCGTTGGTCTACGCTGTACCCACTCATTGATGAGCCTGTACGCTTCTGGCGAAAGATGCGCGTCTCGATACTCAGTATCAGTCTTGCCGCAGACTTTGACCACATAGCCACGTCCGCGCTTCTCGATCTGGCTGAGCGTCAGTGTCGCGGCTTCTGATGCTCGTATGCCTGATGAGGCAAGCAACGCAAGTATAGCCGCGTCTCTAGCACCTATGTCTGTGCTGGTATCCGGTGCGTTGCACAGTCGGCGCATATCCTCTGGTGCTATGCGTGTGCGACTATGCTGCTTGAGTCGAGACTTGAGGGCCTTGACTTTCACTCCTGGCACATCGGCGAATGCAACTCTGAGTCCGGTATCAATCATCTTGCGTAGTGCGGCTTCTTTGACTAACCGTTTGACTGCACTCATCATGCGGTTGATGGTGTGAGGTGACATGTATGTCTCTAAAGAAAGATGATCGCGCCACTTTGCCAATGTTATTGGGTCGAGTGCATCATAGTCCGATTGCTCTGCGAAGTCTGTATAATCAGCAACATCGCGTTTATACATTGCGATAGAAGACTCGGTAAGTTGCCCTGCTAACAAATGTTCCATTCGGAAAATGTTTGTTCCAGGAACCAGATCGTGCGACTGAATAACCTCAAGAGAACGCTCGTCCATACCTTCAAATACCCCCAACTCATAAAATTAAATAAGCCTTTAATCATGCTTTATTGAGGGCATTTTATGCTACTTAAGATGTGCTGTCAATGATATGATGTATAACGTTACTAAGAGGTAGTAGTGTTGAAAATGTTCCTACTCTTGAGCTTTCTGCTCTTCCTCTGGTGCTGTTTGTTGTTTGTCCAGAAAGAAGAATGGAATACCCGAATGCTCACAGGTATGGCACATGATTGTTGTTCGCCCTGTCGGTTGCTGGTGTTCGTCCACCTCGCCGATTACATTGATCGGCCTTGCAGTGCCGCCGCAATATTCACACTGCATAGCGTTTCACCTGCGCTTTACACTGACACCGGAGTATACTGCCGAGAAATGGCGCTTTGCATGCTGTACATGTAGCGAGTGCCCTGTTACGTTGGAACAAGCGCATGCTATAGGGTAGTCGTACTTTGCTTATGGCTTTTGCGTAGGCTCGTCGCCATGCTCTGTTAGGTTTTGGTGCTGGGTTGTCGAGGGCTATGGTGCCGTTCATGTGGTGATGCTCCTAGATGAGAAGAAAATAGGGGGAAGCTCTATCGGCAAGGTTGCGCAATGTTGGGGTGGGATTACGAAGCCTTGCGCGATAAGCTCCTGTATGAAGAAGTATGTGAGCTGCTACGATGCTCGGTGGTGTAGCGGGGGCTTCCTTTCATTATGACTGAGGCGAAGCCTAGACTCGAAGAGTCGTTGTCATGATGAGTAAGAAGTGGTTCCTTCGTCGCCTGCTCTCGACGAGGGAAGGGTTGCCGTTTGTCTCCTGTGGGGATGTACAGGTAGTAGAGGTAAGACCTGGGGACAGAAGCCAGGTGACACACAAACTGCCCTACCTCTAGTATAACAGATACTCCATAATGTGTATATATATTTAAAATATCTAGTTATGTGGTGAGTGCTACGTAACGTGACTCATAAGGGGGGCAGAGTAGCGGCTATAAACTGTAAATTACAAAATTCGACAGATGGGTTTTCTTCTTATTCTTCAACGGTGGTCTACCTTAAAAAAGAGTAAATGCTGAATATCGGTGAAGAAATCACTCATCCGTCGAATGTGTAATTTATAGATGACTGCCAGGTAGTTGCGTATCCTTACGCAGGAAACGTAACCTTACTGCTTTTTGAAACCAAACGGCTCTTTCGGTTGTTCAGGCACGTGTAGCGCATACAACGGTAGGAAGGTGCAAAGTACACCAGTGGCAACCAGAACAGCCAGGATCAGAACCAATGCCCATACGGCTACACCATTGAACTCAATGGTATGGTGAACATGCAAAGTTAAATCCATATTGTAACTACTTTCTTCATAAGCCCTATATAAACTTTGATGATTAGATGTGCGGAAGTCACCTCGACCTGGTTGACTTGTGGAGATACTGCCCCACTCGTCTCTGGATAGAGAATAACATGCTCGTACAATAATAACAATACAGCCACTTCTTGCATACTTTCGCATAACGATGTATTATGGGAGCATGGACGAGAATACTTTGATGAACACTGAAGAGACCGCTGAAGCGTTGATAGTGCGTGTGTCCTCCCATGGTTTTACTGTAACAAAAACAGAGCTGGCGCGATGGCATCGGGCAGGATTATTGTCGCGCCCCCAGCGCCGCTCATTGGGGCGGGGACGCGGCATGATCTCGATTTATCCACCAGGAACGTCGGAGCAACTTCTAGCTCTTTGTACCATTCATCGTTCAGAGAAGCGGCTTCCTTATGTTGCCTGGCGCTTGTGGTGGGAGGGATATGAGGTCCCAATTGGGGTGATCCGATCGTTTTTAGAAGGAATGTGTCAGCAGTGGCAGCAAGGAATTGAGGAGATGCAGCACCTTCAGGCGCATCCTGAGCAGTTGTCGAATGTGTTGGACCGAAACACCGTGATGCGTTTTTCGCGCAAGACGATGAGCAGCGTGCGAAAGCGTGTTGGTCGGAAGGACTTCCCCATCTTTGTCGGCGTGCTGGTGCGTATCGCATCGGGGACGTTTGAAGGATATGAGATCCATCCTGAAATGGGGATTGATGAGCGCCACATTGTAGAGAAAGGCTTGGGTCTCCTACGAGCCAGGAAGAATCGATTGGCCGATGTGGGACCGTGGCTGACAGGGGATACAGGTGAAGTCCTTCAGGGGCTCAGTTCCTGCCTCCGTCATCATCCGTTAGGAGAGGATCTTAACATAGTTTCAGAAAGAGACCTTGTAGGGACGTGTGAGGATCTTCGCAGCTTCCTTTCCGCTTTTGAGGGTATAAGCAGGATGTTCGATCTCGTGTTTAGCAGGGGAGCGTTTGGGTTCTCGACTCTGGCCGATGCAATCCGTGAGTTTGGGCCACAAGATGAAGCGATGATGCTGTTGTTCTGGAGGATGTTCCGATCCTGGGGATTGGGACCGAATATGGATCAGCTGCTTGGAGTGGCGAGGCAGTGGCATCAGGTGTGGTTTCCGCTTTTTCAGGGCTTGGAACAGTTGCGCAACGAGGTTCCGGTCACTGAGGAGGCTCTTGCACCCAAGCAAATGGGATTCGCCTTACGTTGGAAATCGACCATGGAAGGAGTATTGGAGGTCTTGAGTCAGCTTGTGCAGCATCCCGACGTCCTGGCTTTTTTTGCTCGCCATCCAGAATTGACTGAAGTGGTGGGTGCTACTGGTGATGGAGAGCCGAAACACCAGGTGGAAACAGAACATTGGTCATTGAGAGCATCCAAGCCGCTCGAATAGCAGACAGTTTTGCATTTTGTGGTGGTGAAAGATCCAACTCCATGCATTTCAGAAAATTGATGCTTCTTATGCCGCTACCCTGCCCTTCATGTCAGCTTACGTAGTACTAGCCCGAGAAGAAGGGAGAAAGAGAGTATATGCTTAACAACCAACCTGCACCTCCGGGTCATTCACGGGAGTTTGTCGAGTACCTTTGGGATTCTCAACCAAATGAGAGCATGTTGTTTCTCATAGAGTCGCTTATGAGTAACATACACATTCTGTCGCAGAATCTTCCTTTGCCTACTACAGAAGAAGAGAAGAAAATGCATTTATTCCATGATTTCATGATTAACAAAGTTGGTCAGAATATGTCTGCCGAGCAGTATAGGCGATGGTGGATAGAGGTCTGGATATCACGTATTGTAGATGCGCTTCAAATCTACCTTTCAGAGATATTGGTTCGGATATACACGGAGAAACCAGAAACCCTCAAAGGGTCTGACAATAAAGTAGAAGTTCGTGAGGTGTTAGAAGCTGGAAGTATAGATGAATTTACTCAAAGGTATGCAGAACACAAGGTTTCAGGCTTGGCATACAAAGGACTTCCAAAACTTATTGAGTATATGAACAATTCTTTTAACCTCCGGTTTGACACTTCGGATTCAAATTTCCAATCTGCATGTGAGATCGTTGAGGTACGCAATATTATTGTTCACAACAGGGGACGAATTAGCAAAAGCTTCTTGCAGAGGCTACCGAACAAAGCAAATGAGGGTCTTCAAGTGGGTGAGCTTTACCCCTTGGACTTCAGTTATGCAGTACACACAAGCGAGCATCTTCGTAAATTTGTGGAAGTGTTAGACCAACGAATTGTCGAGCATTTCAGGCTTAATCCATCTCTTGGGCCTCGAATTACAAAATTACGTACTCCAAACTGAACTACTAGCAGTTATGAACAGATGTGCTACAGTTTTGCACATCTGTTCATAACTACTTTACGCCCATGCGATCGTCCGAAATATCAGCACTGTCCCGCAGTCCTTACTCATCAGTCTCACCTGCTCTGGCCTTTTAATCTCTGGTTCCTCGGCCTGTATCTTCTTGAACTGCTCTTTTGACAAGTAGACGTGCCTGCCGCACACTGGACAGGTCGCATGTGCAATGTCGTGGCCCGTTGGCTCATTGGTCATTGTCTCTGCCTCTCCTCGTTGTAGGTCTGCCAGAACACATCAACATACAACTGATACCATTCAACTGGTGCACTGTACTCTTCCAGAATCAGGTCGAGCACCTGCGTCATTCTGCTATTCAAGGTAGCCTGTGGCTCGTGATCACCATTTTGCCTGACTGCCTCGAGCGCGATATGCGCGTGAGCTTGAGCAATCTGTATGATGTACTCTCTCATAGAATTCTCCTCTACATTGGGTCTATACCTACTTCTAAGCACTGGTGTATCCATGCATCTATCTCTTGAACTGACTTGAGCGTCTTGATGCTTTCCCTCAAGCGTGTAAACTGCGTCTCCATGCCTTCAACTGTCCAGCATGGGGCATTGATGTAATACTCAAAATACTCACGTACAAGCTCGATCTGCTCCGGCGTGATAGGCGTCTTCACCACGTGATGATCGACGAACGCCTTCATCGCTGCTGGCAATTCTCCGCTGACATCATCCTGCCAGCGAAGCGGGCCACCGATTGGGGGCCGATAGAAATTTGGTATTCTTGATGGCATTTTCTATTGCTCCTCTCCTACCAAAGTACAAACTCTAGCCCAGACTGCCGCAGTTCCGTCAGATACTCGTCAATATGCTCCGGCGACTGCACCCGCATGGCATGTGCGAAAATATAACAAGGTCGCAGTCCCTCTAACTCTCTTTCTAGTACGCTACTCATCAATGGCTCTACAATGAGCTTCACCAGGAGCATGATACCTCGATGCCTGATGTGGACCACTATTTCGCACTGGTTATAGCGCATATTCTCCTCTATACCATGTGGGTCCTGTGCGTCCCAGCACTCGTGCTTTATGGCGAGCTGGGCCGCTTCACTTACATTCATACGTCATGCACTCCGGCTTTTTTCGCCCACTCATCGATGACCTTGAGCAGTGCTCCCTTGTCATCTTTTTGTAGTGCATTGGTGATCAGCGTCAAAAACGTGGTGATCTGACACGTATTTACCAATGCATCTTGTTTGGCATGTGATTTATCGCAGCCATCCTCATCCCATATCTTGATGCTCAAATACATGTTGACGCGCATCTGTTCAGAGATCGCCGCCATGATCGCGTCGATCCGCTTCATCTGCTTATACAGCTTCAGGTTTACCTCGCTATTCTTGTCCATACCCATGTTCTCTTTTCCTCCGCTTTCTTGTTCTCGTTCTCTCAGCCAACGATGCAAGCCTTCATCATTCCATCCGTAAGGCGCGCCAGCCTCAATATAATCGCTGATCGGCTGGATGTAGCGCTTAAACGTCTGGCTCTTTTCCAGGTAGTCCTTGTATTCTCGCTGTGTCTTCCAGTGATCGTAAAAGATATAGATCATGTAGATCGTGTGACTATTCACTCGTAAACTCTCCCTCAATTGCTCCACTCTGCCCGATCTGCTTATTTTTCTGTTGAGACTCTCCACCACCTAAGCCTGGAAGCAATGGTGGCATTTTCCCTGATGCATACATTTCTTCCAATTGCGGATTTACCCACTCTTTGACCGTCTGGTTGTTTGCCATCACGGTATACGCCAGGAACTCATCTTCCATCGTCATAATGCCACTCTTCACGGCGATAAGCTTGGCCTTGATCACGAGAGCAAGCTCGCGCCACAAGCGTTTCTCCTCGGCCTCGGCTGCCGTTCTCATTTGCGCCTCTGTCCGAACTGCACCTGCACCCGTTTTACGAAACGAGTCTATCGGAGGATAGCGCAGCTCAATCCGGTAGCGTCTGCCTTTGAGCTGAAACAGGATAGCTGCTACATCATTGTCATAGCCAAAGGCGAAACCGTTCGCACCATACGCCTTGAGCAGCTTCTCGATCTCTTCGCGAGAACGCGGTACAGTGACTTTGGTGCCCTCGGCATATTTCTTGTTGGTTGTCCTTGCCATTGCCTTGCCGCTCATAACTCAATTGGTCCTTTCTCTATGTCGATCAATTCCACGCCTTTAACCGCTTGTAAAGGTCGTTCGTGTTGCGCAGCCGCAGCACCTTTGGCTGCTACTGCCTTGATAAGCTGATAGGTTGCCATTGCATCGGCCAGAGCGCGGTGTGCTCCGTTCAACTCGACGCCTTGCTGTGCGCAGGCAACTTCCAATTTCTGCCACTTGTACGATCTTCCAAATTTGTCAGGCTCTTTCCAGTACGCGGCATATGCTTCCATCGCGCACAGCCACGTTAATTGTGGCAGCGGCTTCTGGTTGTACATCGCGCTCTGCACAATGCGCTCTCGGTCGAATTTGGCGTTATACGTCACGATCCACCGCTCCCCGATGATTTCTTCAATCCGGGGCCAGACCAGCTCGAACGTCGGCTTATCCCACGTGTCACCCGGCCTGATCCCGTGAACTGCCGTTGCCTCCTCGGTGATCTTCTCCGTCGTGGGATGAATGAGACTATTAAACAAGACAGTGCCGGTTGCACCATCGATGATCGCTATGTCGATCACCTCACCGTACATCCTGGTCGTTTCGGTATCCAGGATGACGCATTTGTCGAGTAACGCGGCGATCTCGTGGATGGACCGCTTCAAGTGGACTTGTCGTTCAATCTGCATAATGGTTTCCTCACTTTCAAAATAGAAACTATTGTTCGTATGGATTGCCTTGCCGCTCCTTGTACACTTCGTTGAGCCAATCAATGGCAAGGTCTGCCAGCGTCTCGATGAAATATGGCATCCTGTTCATGCCGCTTTTATCGGGCGTCTCTTTGTCGATGCTGTGCTTGTTGGTCTTCGTGCGAGCTGAGTACATCATCTCGATGAACTCAAACTCTGTGATGCCATACTGTGTCATGGGGTCATAGATATTCATCACCTGCGTCTTACTCGACTTGGGGGCCTGGTCTTTGAAACCTGCTGAGAAGTCGCTTACCTGCCGATGAAATACCTGTGGCAACTGCTTGCCACTCTTGCCATAGTGATTAATCAGCGTTCGGTAGCTTGTATACTGTCTGCTTGCTTGCGCCGCCGCCGCGCCGCCCCCAGCTACTTCTAACGTGGGTTTTCGATATTCTCGATTTTCGACTGGATTGTTCCCAACAGTCGTATCCGAATTTGAAGTAGTTGGAGTATGAGAATTCTTTGAACTCTCATTCATATCACTGTATGGTTGTTGGCATGATTGTCGATTCGTATAGCCATCGGGGGATGATTCACCAAAAAAGCCTTCATTTAAAGCCTTCGAGATTCTCGAAGAATCCGTATCCTCTTGATAGTAATCTTTATTCGATTCTCTATATAGCTGCTGTGTCGTTAGCGATGTCGTTAGCGATTCCGCAGGGGATACCCTTTGGTTTAGCATGGTATTTTGCTCGTTCTGCATCTCATGTGTTGCATCATCGTGTGAATCGTCCTGATAATATCCTGCGTTCTTCCAGCGCTGCTTCCCTGCTAGCCGAGCACGCTCTGACCTTGCAAGCATTTTCTTGAGGTAGGCTGCCTGGGCCTCGCGCATTTTCTCTGCATCATCGAGGGCTTTGATACGTTGGTAGGTCGGTGTGAAGTCGTGCAAGCAGACGATACGCTCGTCGCCTCCTGGCATGGTGCCGTAACGAATAATAAGCAACTCTGCCTCAATCAGTTCTCTACGGATGGTGTAGGTCGTAAAATAGGCTTTGTTGATTTCCTCGGCTATCGAGTCGGTGGTAGGGAACGGTAGCCCTGGTCCTTTTTGAAATGAGTTGACCGCACACATGTAATCATATTGCCGTTTGGTCATACCGATAAGGTGATAGCGGTTCTTGATCTTCTTGAGTTCTTTGGTCCAGCCTTGTTCGTTGAGCGATACGTCAGTCTCAAGCAGAATGACTTCCTCTCCTAGCGCAAGCTCAAATGCGGGAATAGGTTGTGGAGGCGGAATGTATGGACGCTCCTGTATCTCTACTGCACTCATGACTGCACCTGCTGTAGCTTTATGAGCCTCTTAAAGAGTGGGGCAAGCTGGTAGAAACGTGCGCTACTATCGTAGCCTTCCTTGTTTCTGAATAAGGAGCTAGGAAGTCGTTGCCTTCCAATAAGCAGCTTCCCATCATTGAAGAGGTTTCTGTACTTGCAGATAACCTTATGTGATTTCTGCATGTGCTGCGCTAGCTCTCCTGTGGTAAGCCATACTCGCTTGTGCTTGTATTGGAGAAATGCGACGACAAGTAAAAAGTTCAATTCCTGCGATGAAAGTGTTTTCTTTGGCAAGATGTTTTGTGCATGTGTTGCAATGAGGTAGAGCACATCGTTATACTGCTGCTCTGAAATATCTATGAACTCTTCGCTATACTCCGGTATGAATGTAGTTCGTATGCGCTCTTGCCTGCTCCTGGGAATATTGACATTCATATCTCTATCTGATAGCATTACAGTGTGCCTCATACCCGCGACCCGTGCCACGGGCGACTAGAGCCAACTGAGGGGGATTGCAGAACTGGAAAATCTTGGTCCCCTTGGTTGGCTCGACTCATTTCTACAGTGCTCTTCTCTTCGTCCAGTCCCCGCACTACATTCCTAAATGTGTGTACTTCCGTCTGCTTGCTTACGTACTAATAAGTAGGAGTACACTAGCCACTCGGCTTGTATCGTCCTTTGTGATGTGCAAGCGTCTTGATGTTCCCGCATGTTTGTCGCTTGCGCCCACGTTTTGTATTAGTCCTCCTCGCCAACTGGGTACAATACTCCACCTGATAGCTCCTGTACCTGCTCTGTGCTCAAGAACACTGTGTCGTCAGAACTGCTCTGTTCATCGTCCCTATACTTCTCCTTCATCCTCACAAGGTTGCACTGCTCGCATATGGGCAGAATCACAAACGCGCCTGACCTACTCAAGTCCTCGGTCATATGCACACGCCTGGCTCTGCTGCCGCAATCCTTCTTCGAGCAATAGAGACCGACCTTGCTCAGCAAGGTTGGTACGCTGTTCAAAAGCAACAACTCTTCCGCATTGGCTTGCTGGCGTTCGTATGCAGCGCTGGCAGCATGGAGGCCAGCCCAGATTACGTCTGGCTCCTCTGAGCCGTGATAGGCACGCCAATATGCCGTTGCGCTGATCTGGTAGATCGTACTGGTCTCTCTCCCTTTGAGCGTGACTGCCCCAGGTGCCACGCTCTCTATGGCTACAGCCTCGGCGCTCTCGCGGCTGTAGCCTTCTAAGGCGATCAAGAGTGCTGCTCCTTCCTGGTAGATGGTGATCGGCACGTTCATGCTGATCTCGTTTGTTTGAGTGGTTCTCATAATCCAAAATCCTTTCTAACCGCTCCTTCGAGCGTATCAATCAACGTTATAATGTCATCCTCTAGCACCTGGTCCGCTTCATACGCGTCATCCGTCGGCGTATGTGTGCCTCGCGCTGCTCTCCTGCCGAGGTAGTCCCTTTCGCGCTTCTGCTTTGCCAGCAACCTCGCCCGAATATCGGCGATCATTGCCAGCGCCTCCTCCGGCGTCATGTCCTCAATCTGCTTCCGTTGCGCCTTGGGGACATACACCGGCACCATGCGTGATGCTGGCCGTGCGGGTGGCGATGGCATCTTTTGTTGTCTTGCTGGCATGGGCTGGTGCAGATTAACCGTCGTAGTATTGGGTGGACAGACTGCGCACTTGCTTCTTGCGGTCTTCGGCGTATGCAAGTAGCACAACCTCGCATTACACTTGCCGCACTTGCCTCGGCATGGCTGCCTGCATACTGCGCACGTCGCCGCCATACTACTGCCTACCCTGCTGCAAGAATGCACGCATGCCACGTGGCTGCATCGCTCTGACCACTGCATCAGAAAGATCGCGACTGCGCCAACCTGCAATGAATGCTTGTGCCATCATGCCATCAACGGGAACATCGTCCTGGAAGAGGACCAATTGGCCTGGTCTGCCTTTGCCCGTGCGCATCACTGTGTAGAGTGTGGCGTGCTGGCTGAATGGTGCTACTGCTTCCACAATGAGGAACATCGCGCATTCTCTAGATGGCACGTTACCAGGTGGCTTCATGCCAGGATTGGGGTTGCTCTGCCCCGACGTTAGCCATACCTCTGAGACAAAGCAGATTTCTTGCAACGCTTTGTCGGCATACTCTGGCTTATGCCCAACCTCGCGACCGAGCACAAAAAGCTGATGTGCTTTTGTGCGACCATCGCCGATAAAATTGAACAGCGGAAATTCCTTCACGGTGCTCTCTGAGAACTCGGCATAGACGGTCGGTCGCACCTGACCATTTTGAACCATGCTCCTCATGGCGCGATCAACTAGTTCGTGAATGTTCATTACTTGCCTCCTGTTTCATCTCGAACTGTACTCTTGCCAGAACGCATCGTTATAGACTCGATACATCTCTGGATAATCCAGAGTAAAGCTCTCTAGCAACGATTCCACAATGCGTTCCCCTGCTCGCACAAGCGCACTCTGTACCTCTTCCTCGCCCATTTGCTTCTCTGCCATACGTGCAAGCTGTGCATGCGCCTGTGCAACCTGGATGATCTGTTCTTTCATGGTTTAGGAAATCCCTTCTAGGAAGTTTTGCATTTAGCGTGTATCCTTATTGACTATATGAATACTCTCTAACCGCTCCCACTCGGTAAGAAATGTGATGCGGTATGTCATGTCCCACTGGCCCCACTGTTTCCAGAAGTCTTGGTTCTCCTGGTCCAGGATCATCTTGGCATAGCCTTTCCCTGACCAGTAGTGTTTCGACATGGCCTCTTCCTCATGATGGAAGAAGTGCGCAAGATTGGCGTCGGCCTTCGCACGCTGCACAATGATCTCTTCTAAGGTCATGCCTTTGCCTCCTCCTCTTGCATAGGGATCAATACCCAACCGTGTGCCCATGCATTACTCATCTTTTGTAGCTCCCATCCTGGCGTTGCATCCTCGATGCGCTTCTGTAATGCATTGAACTGCTTACGCGTGTCCTCGCCCGTTCCATCGAGCGATGCGCGAAAGCTGCCCATCCTGGCTTCTAGCTCTGCAAGCTTCAAGAGTGCCTGGCGCAGTTCTTCTAAGGTCATGATTTTTGCTCCTTGCCCATTGGACTGAGCACATAGCTTCTCTGTACGCGCCACACAATCCAGCTTGGATTGTCATCCTCGATCTCGCGTTTGAGTGAGTCGATCTTCTTGTTGGTGTCTGTGTATTTCTGCTCCCAGTCAAGGTACCGACTCATCTCCTGGTGCAGTATGTTAAGTGTAAGAAGCTGCTGACGTGTCTCTTCTAAGCTCATACTGCAACCTCCTGTAACGCTGCTTGCTTCTCGCGTACAAAATCAACGGATGTTTGCTTACGTATGCCTCGTCCGATACGTCCGTAGAAGTCGTTCCCTGTTATGGTTTGCCGCTCCTCATCAGTGAGAAGCGTCCAGGCATCTTCTAATCGCTGGCGTGCTTGCGCTTCACCCGTTGTGGGTATTTGTATAAACTGATTGCTTGTTGTTCCCACGGCTGGGAGGTCTGGCTCGGTTTGTTCCCGTACCTCACGAATAAGCGTCTGTTTTGTTCCGCCTTGCTGTGCGCCCAGTTCCCGCACGCTCGACATAGGCACCGTCAACCGTGCTTGCTCGTCCAACAACGCTTTTACAGATGTGGTAATACTGTGCTGAAACTGGTTCAACTGCGCCGTAAGCTCATCCTGTGTGAGAGTGGGAACAGATGCGGGAACACTGGGAACATTCACGTTCTCATGTGTTAAATCCCTGAAACGGATGTGCTTTGTGCGGCACAGGTAGATATAGCCAACGGAGACAAAGCACCGTAACCCGAAGAGAAACAGCATAAAATTGCTGTTGCCTGATTGCTCATAGCCTGCGAACTGCAGAAAGAGCATGATGCCGCCGGTGATGGCGAGCAAGAGCGACATGGCGAGGTAGAGCCATGCTTTCACGGTGTCACGCTCTCGAAGCGAGGTGAGGCCGTAGGTGAGCACGACTCCACCGCTACTCTCGATGGCGAGGGCCTGTGAGAGAGCCCACAAGTTCTCGATGGTTTGGTTGCCATTGCCAAGATGGCCTTTTGATAGGATGTCGGCTGCGCTATAGACGATGCCGCTGGCTAAGAGTAGCTCGGATGTTTTCGCGGCGAATCGGAAGATGAACTCTATGAGCCCATCGTACCAGCCTAAGCCAACGAAACTGCGTCCGATCTGGGCGGTTCGCTGCCACTTGGTGATAGGTTGCGCTACTGGTTGCTGCTGTGTACCTTGCATGAATTACTTCCCCTCTATCTGTGCGTTTGGCTATTCATTCGTTCATTTGTTTGGCTCTCGAAACGTCCTTCTGAGCACAAATCGTAAGCTATGCTGCGTTAAACAAATGAATGAACACCTGCGTCAAACGGCTATAAGCCTTTTTTCCTTGAGCTGCTTATACAAATTCCACGCCTTATTGTGCTTCACCTGCAAGGCGTCTTGTAACTTGGTGACGCTTGTATGACCTGCGTTCCATGCCGCAAGCGCTCGTTCAAGCTCATCTTCTACTGGAGTCTTTGCGACCACTGGTGCTACTGCTAGCGTTGGCTCCGTAGTTCGCTCTCTCGAATGTACAAGTGGTTCCGGTGTCACTGGCACCGTGCCAGCAAACCGATTGCGATATGCTGAGAGAGGTTCTGGCCGTGTCTGTCTGCGTACATGCCGGAACCGCTTGACCCTCTCAATCTTGGGCGTGTGGCTATCATGTCGTGACTGCCTTCTATCGAACTGCACCATCACCGGCTCTTTCGTAAAGCCAATCACGATGCCTACACCAGGCTCAAGATTGGCGATCTCAGCCCTGGTCGCAACGCTTTCCTCAACCTCTTCCTCACAGCGATCCAGGTCGTTCTTCTCGACGTGCTTCATAATAATCTTGCGCTTGCAGTTCTTGATAGCCCACTTCTGCAGGTTTGCTATTGACTGCGTAAAGAAGCACATCGTAAAGCCGTAGCTGCGGCCAGTATTGACGATGCGAAAGAATGCGCTCTGCAGAGCCTGCAAGGTCTCTTTGTGAATGGTCGGCGACAATTCCTGGCGTTGTGGCAAGAACCAGTGCGCCTCGTCCAGCATGACCAGACACGGTATGCGGTCCTCTGGCTTCTGCGCTTGCGACCAGTTCATGAGTCCATTCACCACGGCTGCTATGACGCGAGCTGACTCTTCCAGGCTATCCCCGTAGCTTGGAAGATCAACGATGGCCTGATAGCCATTCGTCATGACTTCGTGTACGAACTCGTGTGCATTGTCTTCTGTCAGCACAAAGTAGCCTGGTCCAACTTCATGCTGGTGTGAGATATGCCCTGCTCTTAGTCCATTCGGAACTACATCCACAAGCGTGTGGTACTCGCGCTTTAGGTCAAAGATGACCGTCGGCATGTTGCAGCGTCCAGCACTCTCGCCGACCAGCGCTGCCACATTGGATTTGCCTGCACCTTGAGTACCTGCTACAACGAGGCCCTCGCCGTTTAAGTGGTCCATGTGGGGGTCGAAACGCTGGCCTGATGTTGTGACTCTGCCTAATGGCAGTGTTTCATCTATTGGATAGCGAGGGAATACACCTTGTTTTGGATGTTCGTCGCGCTTTTGTGGCTCAGCAGGAGGGATAGTATCACTGCCCTCCTGTTTTGCCTCAGCGTTCTCATCAACGATGCCAGTGCTAAGCAGCGCGCCCCAATTCGCGCTTCTGAACTGCTGAACGATAGGAAGCTTGGGTAAGCTGCCGTTTGCCGTTTGTCTGTCAACGATGGTCTTTCCTGCTAGTGCTACGGCTCCAGCTCCTAATGCTCCAACGGCTAAGCCAGTGAAGCCACCAAAATGCAAGAGTTGTAATACGGCTTCAAAGGCTGGCAAGCCGACGAAGCCTGTGGCGATAGCAACCTGTGTGCCGTTACTCATTTCCATGATGCCACCGTACTCGCCTTCTGGCTCTGGCTGTTGTTCAAAAGTTTTGTTATTCTCTTCCATCTTGCTCACGCTATCCTCTTTAGGCTGCTACCCTGGGTCTAAACACAGCAGACAATACTTTTTCGAGTCGATAGAAACCACGTATACCTAAGAAGATGCTTCCTACACTCATAGCGGCGATATAGGATAGCGATACGATCCAGCCGCCATTGCCCCAATTAAAAATCCAGAGAAACGCGCCTCCTATGGTTGTGTTGGTGGCTATCGAATACCACAAGTCCGTGACCACTTCCAGGATGAAAAATGCTGCGATGATGATCCGATGCAACAACTTACCGTGGATCGGGCTGCCTGGCAGTGCTGCACCCAGGTAAATCACCTGCGTGATGATCGCCACAGTCCAGGCGATCTTGTTGTACTTGTCCATATTCGTGCTCAAAAACTCGATAATCTGCTGCGCGGTGACGTTCGATGGAACAATCGTCCCGCCTTGCAGCATGCCAACAATGCTATCGTGCGTGGTGATGAGCTGCTGGAATGAGCAGTACATCCACGCGATAATCTCGACTAACCCGTACATTGCAGACATGAGCAGAATCTGCTCTCCGCTTCTGGCTGCTGGTGCTGCTTGTGTTGTCATGGAACCCTCTCAGTCTTGCTTTGACAATTGAACACAATTGACGTTGTACTGACTGAGAAGCTATCATGCACTCAGCCAGCGCGTCTTCCTACAATTCGCTCTGGTTAGCTCTGCCACATCGGTCCTACTCGTTGTGGCGGGGCGTCCGCACTCCCTGGATGAATAGCCCTTCCATACCCTCCCACATTCTTTATATTGACAAACTCTTATGTAACCCTATATGCTTACCTGAAGCGTGGAATGCCATGGAGATAGCTTCTCTGTGCGTTGAGAATCCTTTCGTGCTATTGGTTCCTTCTGAACCTTCGCATTACATGGGTCGTGGAACGCGTGATACCTAATAATGAGTTGGGCCTCAAGCCTTCGCCTATATATGGTTCGCGTTCCGCACAACGCCGCTGCATCCACGCTTCCATTTGCGACAGAGAAGGAAAACGTATGAATACCCTCGCCGTCTCCAATATGCTGTATGTTGGCATTGATATAGGCAAAGCTTCTCATTACGCTGGCTTTGTCTCCACCAATCTGCTCACACGCTATCGTCGTTTTGAGTCCTGCCCAAACCTCTCGTTTGCTCAATCTCGTACTGGCTTTGTACAACTTGTGCAAAGAATGCAGGAGTATGCTCCACTCGACCAGTGCATTGTCCTGCTTGAGCGGACTGGACATTATCACCTCTTGCTTAAGCAATATCTGCAAGAGCAAGGCGTCATGCTCTACGAGATGCATGTCCAGAAGCGCGAGAACCGCGATAAGACGGACAAAAGAGACTCTTTGAGCTTGGCGAATCATCTCTATAATCAGCTTGAAAAGTCGGTACAATTCTCCGAATCGACCAAGCTGGCGCGTCTCGTGCATCCACCAACCGAGACCGCTATCTTCCTGCGCAGCCTGGTCAAGCACCGCGAAGAATTGATCTGGGAGTCTACACAACGCAAGAACAAGCTCACGTCTATCTGCGATGAACTCTTTCCGGAACTGACAACCATCATGAAAAATCCGAATAGTCAAACCGCGTTGAATGTTCGCGAGAAGTACGCCACTGCTGCCGATGTTGCGAGTGCGACTATTGACGATCTGCTGGCCTGCCGTGTCTCGTACCGACTGGTCGATATTCATATGGAAGCGTTGCGTGCTCTTGCCGTTTCGAGCATTGGCACACGTGATCCTGGTCGCTTGCGCAGCCTCACGATGCAGCAAAGGCAGATGATTGCTGAATTGCGCCTGCTCACCACGCACATTGCTGAAATCGAGCAAGAGATTATCGCAACACTGGAAACCTCGCGCGAAGGTCAAATACTCACAAGCCTGCCGGTGATTGGTCCGACACAAGCGGCTATCTTGCTCGCCTTGATTGGCAACATCCACAATTTCTCGCGTCCAGCACAATTGAAATCGTACTGTGGCTGGTCGCCGCGGCACGAGCAAACAGGGACAAGTGTCAATGTGGTCAAACTTACGCCTGGCGGTAACCCTGTTCTGAAACGCACGATGTACCTGGTTGCGATGAACGCAGTGAGACTCGATACCGAATGGCGCGATCTCTACCAGAGATTGGTGCCGGTGAAGTGTAAATTCGATGAGCGCAAAGGCGTATACTATGGTAGAATGAAGGTGATAGGTCGTGTAGCAGGGCAGATTATCACTCTGGTCTATACGCTGCTCAAGAAGGATGCTACTCTGCTGGCGAGTCTGGCTGAAGGGGAACAGGCTCCTCCACCGGTGCTCTATGATAGGGTAGTGCATCATGCGCATCGAGCGGGTAGCTACAGACGCGCGGACACCTTGCCACTTGGCAGCCCACCTCCTCTTGTGGAGAAGCTCCATAATGAGTAATGCGGTGTAGAATACCAGAAGAAGTTCTGGAAACTCGATACATGGCATTTAGTTATGCATATACTGCTCTATATTTCAGTATCCGACCGACGCGTGCAAAAGACGATGACTAAAGGAGACTCCTGATGATAGAAACAGTTCCGTCGGGTACGGTACTTCATGGACGCTATCGTATCGAGCGTGTATTAGGCAGTGGTGGCTTTGGACATGTGTATCTGGTACTGGACCTCTCGACAAATCAGCAGTATGCCCTCAAAGAGTATTTAGTGTCTGGCTCAGGTGGACAAGAGCAATTGATGCACGAGGCAAATATGCTGAGTCAGCTTCATCACCCTAACTTACCAGCATTTCATGATGCATTTAACGAGCGAGGTCGTTACTATGTCATCATAAATTATATTGAGGGTGAGGACTTAACTGATATCATACGTATGGCTCAACGTCGGAATGCTGTTGTTCCTCTTACACAACTCATGGGATGGATGTTAACGACATGCGATGCAGTGCTTTTTTTACACAATCAGCGTCCGCCTGTTATTCATCGTGATATTAAGCCAGATAATATTCGCATCATGCCAAATGGAACACCAATCCTGGTAGACCTGGGCAATGCGAAAGCGTACGCTGATGGTTTACGTACGCTCTTATTTATTCGTCATCAAGGAACTCCAGGATATGCTCCACCGGAACAATATCCTGGCGGTAGTGGTACCGATGCACGTTCTGATGTGTACGCATTAGGCGCAACACTCTACTTTGCCATTACCACCCATGAGCCACCAAGTGTATCAACACGTAATCAAGCACTACAGCAAGGACAACCCGATCTTCCATCATTGCAGGACGTACTCGCACAAAATCCACCCGAAGATAACCCAGAAGCGAATGCAGCCAAGCAATTTCGTTTAGGTGTTTCAAAACCTACGAAACCTGCACCTCGTCACTCGCGTCATGTCGCTCAACTCGCAACACTCTCTCCAACAGCGATGAGTCAGTTAAATATAATCCTTCAACGCTCAATGGCGATGCGACCGAAGGATCGGTATCAGTTTGTGGCCGATTTTGCACATGATTTGAAACAGGTGTTAGACTCGATTACTTTCACGGGAAAGTCTGTACCCAATCACTATAGCACTCAACCTGATTTACCACATCTATACGAAGCTATACAAGATGCCCAAGTGGCTCAGAATCTAGGTCCACAGAACATAGCACAGACGCAGGTACCTCGTTCCGCACATGGGACCCCGCTTCATTGCCCGCAATGCAACGCCACCCTCATGGCAAACGTTGCATTCTGTCCAAACTGTGGGCTACCTTTTTCTTCAAGCCCAAATAGTGGTAGCGGTGTACGCATAGCTGATAACACTCCTTCTACAGGAAAAGAAAGGGTACAACAAGGACGTGGTGGGACAGTAGACCAAACAATTACTACTACCCCACACAATCAACAAATGCCGAGAGCATATACTCCTGTTCCTACTCCGACACCGCAGGCTCTTTCTAGCAATACTGCTCCCTCTGATACTCCTTCACCATGGAACACGGCTCCGATTATACCGCAAGGGGCTTCACACGCCCAAACAACATCTAGCGCATCATCCAAACAAGCCATGCAACAGAAACCTGTAACATCCGGCTTCACCATTAACCCAGGACTTGTCATAGTGGTACTTATCATCCTGGTTATCCTCATTATTATTATGATCACATTGCTTATCAACCATGCACATCAAGCGATGAATCAACCCTCTCCTCTAGTGCTTCATGCTCACTACCTAGTCAATGGAGTACTTGTTAGGCCATTCCCTCTCCAGGCTTGCCTTTCGGTCAAACATATGGTAGTATTCGTCTATCTTATTTTCGGAAGGAGGTACTATTTATCATGACCTCAACCACAGCGAAGGTGTTGCTAAACTAAGTGAGCTGTGTCTACAACTGAACGTGGTCGTTTTCACGCGGATCAGCACTCTGATGTCGCTTTTTTCAGTGTGACCATATTCTTCCTTCGATAGGCTACAGATGTCTACTCCTCTCTTCTGTAGACTTCTTTTTCGCTCTTTACAACCAGCCCACTTAGCCTCGTAGGGCTATTTTTGCTTGTCTGCTCATCGCATGCAGCAGCAAATGCCTCTCGTTTCAGCATCACCGCTCTCCACTACACATATATAGCCCTACCTCGTCGTGGGCTATCCTCTGTTCCTACCGGGCAGAACAATGCTACACACTCATATTGTGTGTACTCCTGTTCCGCAACATGCACCTGAAACGCTCTTGAGCGAAAGGACAAAAATAGATTGATGTACGTTCAGTTGAGACGCTACTGGCGGTTGTTGACCCACTATCTGCGGCCCCAGTGGCTGCGGATGGGTCTGCTGGCGGTGATCCTATGTGGCACCATCTGTGTACAGGTGGTCACACCGCTGGTAGCGAGCTACTTCATCGACCAAGCCACCTCCGGCAGGGATCTGCGCGATCTGATCGTCCTGGCACTGCTGACCATGGGCCTGGCCCTGGTGGGACAGGGTTTGGCTGTTGCCGAAACCTACGTGGCTGAAAATGTGAGCTGGGCGGCCACCAACGCGCTGCGCGCCAACCTTGTCGCCCACCTGCTACGGTTGGATGCCACGTTTCATACGGCTCATACGCTGGGCGAGTTGATCGAGCGGGTGGACGGTGACGTTGCCACCTTGTCTCGCTTCTTCTCACGGTTTGTGGTCTATGTGCTCGGTAACGGTCTCTTGCTGGTGGGTGTGCTCGCTCTGCTCTATCACGTGGACTGGCGGGTGGGTCTGGGGATGAGCGCTTTTGTCGTGCTGACCCTGGCAGCCATGTTGCGCATCCGCGCCGTTGCCACACCCTCCTGGGCCGCAGATCGCCAAGCCAGCGCCGATTTCTATGGCTTCCTGGGCGAATACCTGACTGGTCTGCAGGATATCCGGTCCAGCGGGGCTGGCGTGTTTGTGCTGCGCCGCTGCGCCGAGATGATGCGGTCGTGGCTGGCCGTGACGCGCAAGGCGCAGATGTGGGGCTACAGCTTGAGTGCCACCAGCCTGGGGCTGTTTGCGCTCGGCACGGCGGTCGCCTTTGTCTTGAGTGCCATGCTTTTCAAGGTCGGCACGCTGACCATCGGCACGGTCTATCTGATCTTTCAGTGTACCGAGATGCTGCGCCAGCCGACCGAGCAGATCCGTAACGAAGTACAGGACTTGCAGCAGGTGGATGCCAGCATAGCCCGTGTCGAGGCACTCCTGGGTACGGCACCGCGTGTGACCGATGGCCCCGGTGTCTCGCTACCACTAGGTCCGCTGGCGGTGGAGCTGGATGGCGTCTCCTTTGGCTATGTGCAGGACGCCCCAGTCCTGCGTAACGTCAGCGTGTCGCTTTCGCCGGGCCGCGTGCTCGGTGTAGTGGGACGCACCGGAAGCGGGAAAACAACGCTGACGCGGCTCCTCTTGCGCTTCTACGATCCTCTGGTCGGTGCGGTGCGACTGGGGGGCGTGGACCTGCGAACGGTCCGCCTCACAGCGGTGCGCTCGCGCATCGGTCTGGTCACCCAGGAGGTGCATCTCTTCCATGCCAGCGTACGCGACAACCTGACCCTCTTCGACGACGGCGTGTCGGATGAGCAGATCAGCGTCGTGCTGGACACCCTGGGCCTGGCCAGGTGGCTCCGGGATCTGCCAAGTGGTCTGGATACCCCGCTCCTGGCTGGCGGTGCTGGGCTCTCCTCTGGTCAGGCACAAATGCTGGCCTGCGCACGCATCTTGCTGCGCGACCCGGACCTAGTGATCCTGGACGAGCCCGCCTCGCGCCTGGACCCGGCCACGGACCAGCTTATACAGACGGTGCTGGGCCGACTGCTCGAAGACCGTACCGGCATCATCGTAGCGCATCGGCTGGCCACTCTCGCCTATGCCGACGACATCCTTGTCCTGGAGGACGGGCAGGTGCGCGAGCACGGGCCGCGCCTTGCCCTCGCTGCCGACCCCACCTCGCGCTTTGCCGAGTTGCTGCGGGTCGAAACTTCGGAGGTCTCCTTATGAAGCCGCTCCCGACTTGGCGCTACCTCGTGAAAATGGCCCGCTACAAGCCCTGGCTCTACCTGCTCCACGCGATATTGTGGAGCGTGTTCAGCTTGTCGTTCCTGCTAGAGGGGCAGATCGCCCGTGCCTTCTTCGATACGCTCACCGGACAGGCACACCTGTCCATGGGCACGACGGGACTGATCGTGCTGCTGGTGGTGCTCGCCGTGAGCCGTGTGGCCGTGTGGCTCACCGCTGGCTTTGTTGAAATCGTCTTGCGGTTCACGATGAGCGGGCTACTACGCTACAACCTGCTGCGGCACATCCTGGACCAGCCGGGTGCCCATGCTCTGCCCTCCTCCATAGGCGAGACCATCAGCCGCTTTCGTGACGATGCCTATCAGGCCGAGGATGCCTTGGATTGGACCGACGAGATTGTGGGTCAAGGGTTGCTTGCCGTGGGAGCGTTCTTGGTACTCCTGCATATCAACGTTCGCATGACCCTGGTCGTCATCCTGCCCCTCGTGGTCGTGGTGGCAGTAGCGCGGCAGGCAAGCACCGCACTGGGCCGCTATCGTGCAGCCAGCAGCCAGGCTACTAGCCAAGTCACCGGAGCCATCGGCGATACCCTGGCGGCGGTGCAGACGGTGCAGGCCGCCAATGCCGAAGAGCGAACCGTGGCACGCTTCCGACGGCTGAACGAGCAGCGCCGTGCAGCTATGCTGGCTGATCGCCTGGCGGCGCAAGCTCTGGATGCCATCACTGCCAACGCGGTAAGCGTGGGCACGGGTCTGATCATGCTACTGGCTGCCGGGAGCCTGCGTGACGGCAGCATGACGGTGGGCGACTTTGCCCTGTTTGTCTCATACCTGGGCTTCATCGCTGACTTTACCACGGGGCTTGGCCGATTCCTGGCCCACTATCGGCAGACCGACGTCGCTTTCGCCCGCATGGGCACCTTGTTGGGTGATGCGCCACCATCTGCTCTGGTGGAGCACACCCCGCTGCATCTGCGCGGACCCCTGCCCACCATGCCGCCTCCAGCACGCAGTGCGACCGATCGGTTGATCCTCCTGGAGGCGCAAGGGCTGACCTATCGCCACCCACAGTCGGGACGTGGGATAGACGGGGTAGACCTGCGCCTGCCGCGTGGCACCCTGACGGTGGTGACAGGGCGCGTCGGAGCGGGCAAGACAACGCTCCTGCAGGCTCTCCTAGGTCTGCTACCCCGGGAGGCAGGCGATATCCTGTGGAACGGTCATGTCGTAGACGATGCAGCTTCCTTCCTTGTGCCGCCTCGTGCGGCGTACACGGCACAGGTGCCGCGCTTGTTTAGCGAGACGCTCAAGCAGAACATCCTCCTGGGGCTTCCCGACGACCCTGCGGCCCTGGCTGCCGCCGTACGGGGTGCCGTCCTGGAGCACGACGTGCAGACGCTGGAAGCAGGGTTGGAGACGCCAGTGGGCACTCGCGGCGTCAAGCTCTCAGGTGGCCAGGTGCAGCGCACAGCGGCGGCACGGATGCTGGTGCGGGGTGCCGAGTTGCTGGTGATCGACGACCTGTCCAGCGCACTGGACGTCGAGACCGAACATGCTCTCTGGGAACGCATCTTTGAGCGTGAAGATGCGACCTGCTTGATAGTCACGCACCGACGCGCCACCCTGCACCATGCCGATCATATCCTCGTTCTCAAGGATGGCAGAATTGACGCAGCAGGGAAGCTGGACGAGTTGCTAACGACCAATGAAGAGATGAGGAGGTTGTGGTGGGAAGATGATGGGAATGGGCATGAATAAATTTTGAATGCCGGGGTCTAGGAAGTATTGGAACAGAAAAGCGGTTTAGGGGAAAGATGTAAAAAAGAATGTCTTTCCTCCCTTGGCACGATTTTTATGAGTCCACTGAGGTCTGCTTGTACTTCGAGAGATATTGGGAGTAGTGTAGCAACGGACCCAAAACGGGTTCTGACGCAAGTTGCTACACTACTCCCGTCTTAATTACAACAGGTGTTGAACGAGAAGAGATGTATCAGTTCATCCTCTTCTTCATCAAGACGATAAGTTCGCATGCTTCAGAAACTGTTCTACTGAATGGCGTTCAGCAGGAAGCAGCGGACGAAAACCACCCTGGTCATTGATAAACACAATGCGCGACCCCTGGAAATTCACAATCATGTCTAGTTTGGAATCGCCATTGACATCTGCAAAGGCAAGGGTAACGGGAGTGAGATCATCATTTGCTGCGTAGAGTTGTGGGCCGAGATAAATCTTTGCGTGTGTTGCATCCCCCCCAGGCAACTCAATTATCTCAATACGTCGATTAAGGTTGATGGCAATAAAGTGACTTGGAGTGCCGTTCTGCTCACCGTGACCAACAAATTGATCGGTTTGATAAGTGCGCGGACGACCATAGCGTATATCATCAATGGTCGTTGCAAACCAGCCAAAAATGCTGCTTAGTATTGTCCAGAGAAGCAACATTGCAATCATGCCAATGCCTAGATATAAGAGGGGATGCGCCTGAGGCTTCACCTTAGCTTTTCTTAGTACCAATTTAGGACGTGGCGTTATTGGCACTGGTCGTGATACTACGGGAGGATGTTTAGCTGGGTCTTTAGGGGCATTTGACTGAGCGTCTTTTCCCTTTCCACTCGAATCTACTCTTTGCCATTCGCTTACGTCATCCTGGTCGTCGGCTAGATGGGGACGAGACGCACGCTGAACCATAGGTGTTGTTGCCGTAGTAACAATAGAATGTTTTGCAGTCGGGAGTTTACTATTTCCATTGCCTATAGGTCTATGTCGCAATACGCTTTTGGGTGTTATTTTTTCTGATGCTTCTAATATTTGTGCTTCTACTACTGACATTTTAAATTCTCCTCTCATCGCGGACGAAAGCAAATGTTTCCTCAAGTAATGTGAAGAAATACCATCTTACAGTCGATGCGCCACAACTTCTACTACGTATCCATTTCATATAAAATATATATACATGATATATTATAAGTCCCATAATGGTAGTGTCGGTATTGTACAGAAAAGGACAGAATTATGCAAAGTAATAGATGAAAATTAGCCTAAATGGGTGAGCACGCATAAAATATGCGAAATAAAAGAGGCCAAGTAAGACACTATTCAAGCAGTAGTGAGTGGAAGGTTTGTTGTTTTCTTGTCTGAGCAAAGTATAACATAGACATCTGAAAGGGTCCAGGTGTCTATAAGACAGATTCACGCACCAAAATATTTTGGAGGTCTTTTGGAAGTGGAGCTTCGATTTCGATCAACTTCCCTGTTATTGGATGCTCAAATTCAAGCTGATAGGCATGAAGGAACTGACGTTGCAACGTAAATCCCTTTGGGGCATTTCCAGAGCCATAGACAGGATCACCAACAACAGGATGTCCTATCGCCTTGAGATGCACACGTATCTGGTGCGTGCGACCTGTCTCCAATTGAAGTAAGAGCAGTGTATGACGTGTGAAGCGTTGTAGGACACGAAAGTGCGTGCGAGCTTCACGGCTATCACGGGTCGTAATCGTCATTTGCTGACGATTACGCGTGTCTCGACCAATAGGAGCGTCTATGCTGCCTTGATCGTGCGCAACATCACCTTCGACCAACGCCAAATAGCGTTTCACTATTTTATGGGCTTGCATCTGCTCTATCAGTGTAGTAAGTGTTCGACTATTCCTTGCAATGATAATTAATCCTGACGTATCTTTATCCAGGCGATGCACGATACCAGGACGCCCATCTTCTCCCACACCTTGTAATTCTGGATATCGAGCCAATAGAGCATTGACGAGTGTATCATCGCTGTGTCCAGGTGCAGGATGCACAACCATGCCTGGGGCTTTATTCAGGACAAGCAGGTCTTCATCCTCATAAAGAATATCCAGGGGAAGTTCCTGCGCTGTTGCATCCGTGGCAGGAGCAACGAGTGTCGAGCGCAGTATCGTGACCGTATCGCCACGTCTGAGCGCATAGCCAGGCTTACTTGCCTTGCCTTTGACAAGCACCGCTTCGTCTGCGATCAACTGTTGTATATTTGTGCGTGAGAGGGAAGGGAGGAGAGGCGCGAGAAAGCGGTCTAGCCTCTGACCAATCTGTTCTTCCTGAATATCATACGACTGTGCTTCTTCCAAGAATGGTAACTCTTTCATTATTTATTACTAACAGTCTCTTTCGAGGCACTTTCTACACGTTGCTCATCGTGAGGACGGCGTGTAAAGAAAATAAACAGAAAGAGCAGCACGACGCCAATAGTGATACATGCGTCAGCAACATTGAAAATTGCGAAGTAGAAGTTAATCTGCGGAATGCGAAACGCAATAAAATCGACAACATAGCCGCCGTTGTGTATCCTGTCGATCACGTTGCCCAAGGCACCACCAATAATCAAACCAAAGATTACTTTATAGTACAATGGACCGGAATTCAAGATGCGGAAATAGATATAGCCAACTACCATCATTGCAACGATAATGAGAATGATGAGAACGCCAGTATTTCTGAGCATACTGAAAGCGGCTCCGCTATTTTGAATGTAGTAGAGAAGCAGGTACTGACTAACAAGTGAGACGCTTCTGCTTTCAGGAGGACCTAAATACGTAACCACCAGAAATTTTGTCCACTGATCGAGCGCAATAACAATAATGGTTACAAGCAATGCAAGTGCATCATAGACACGGGCACGGCTAGCTACTCTTGGAGTCACCATTGTCTCTTCTTCCTACAAGGCATTCCTATTCTTATGCTATGGTACACCCTTTTCACTTTTTTGTCTATCAGCTCAAAAACTTTTTCAATGAGGTCGCTTACAAGCCGTTTCGACAAGGAAAAGTTCTGTAAGTAGAAGTGGTAAGTTCCCTTATAGCTTTGTCTAAACATCAACCATGACAGACAAATCGACACTTTTCGCTATGTCTATAGGTGCAACGATAACATGAATGCCGTAATATTCCAGTGCCTCTTTGTCCGCAAGCGCGATTTTGTCATCCGTTATAAGTGTATGAATAGTATTAAGTGGCGCAAAACGAGCGAGAAAAGCTTTGCCTAATTTTGAGCTATCCATACATAAAATTACTTGACGCGAAGAGCTGATAAATGCCTGCTTAACCTCGGCGTCAGGCAGGTTACTTGACGAGAGTCCCTCTGGGATAAGCAAACCACTACTGGCAAGAAACAACTTATTGATGTGCAGATCTCGCAGTTGCGCGACGACTTGTGAGCCGAAGAAACAATGCGAGTCATGATGGAACATACCACCTAACATGATAAGGCGATAGTGGTCATTGCGTGCCACAACATTTGCTACAGCTAGAGAATGCGTCACGACGGTAAGCTGTACATCGGGCAGGCTACACGCTACCTCCATCGCAGTGCTTCCGCTATCTATCCCTACCACGTCTCCCTCTTCTACGAACATTTCTGTTGCTTTTCGGCCAATTGCCTGCTTTTCAATAAGATGTTCATGAACACGTATATCGAAGTTGGGTTCCACGCGTGTGGATGCTGAGAAGCGTGCAAAGCCATGTTCTACCTGTACCATCTGCTTCTCTGCCAATATTTGAAGATCACGCCGAATGGTCATTGGGGATACATTGAGTACACGGCTCATTTCGGAGATGGAACAACTTCCACTGGCTTTAAGCAATGCAGCAAGCTGTTTATGCCTATCTATCGTATTTGAGCGACTTTTTTCCATAAGATAGCTTGGTTCTTTCTAATACAAATGATAGACGACGATTTTATGATGCGACTATATTCCTAACGAATCAATGCCTAAATCAATAGTAGCATCTCAACCATGAAAAAGCAAAAAAATCACCTTACCCATTGAATATTAACAAAATATCTGTTAATATGTTCTTAGTCAAACATTCAATGGTGCAATAAGAACATTGAATAGGGATGTCATCTTCCATAAATGCTGCTTCAATGGTGAGGCATCATCGTCATGTTAGTTCAGTTGAAAGGTGTTATCACTATGCGTGCTGCTATCATTGACAAACCTGGTGAGATACGTGTCGGAACTGTTCCCGATCCAACACCTCAGCCACATGAAATCATTGTTCGGGTTGGTGCCTGTGGCATCTGTGGAACCGACCTACATATCGCTGCTGGCGAGTTTCCCCCGTCCCCCTATCCCATTGTGCCTGGACACGAGTTCGCGGGCGAAATCGTTGCCATTGGCAGTGATGTCCCTCAAGGCATTGGCACGAAGAATACCAACATTAACATTGGTACAAGGGTAGCGATTGATCCTTCCCTGTACTGTGGTCACTGTACCTTCTGTCGCACGGGACATGGCAACCTTTGCTTGAACTGGGGCGCGATAGGCGATACAGTAAATGGTGCTTTTGCTGAATATGTCGTAGTGCCCGCTGCGAATGCCTATGTTTTGCCAGACAATATTTCCTATCGCGAGGCCGCTCTGATCGAGCCAATTTCGTGTGCTGTCCACGGTATTCACCGCCTCGCCCCTAAACTTGGTGATACCTTGCTCATTGTCGGTGCTGGAACAATGGGGCTACTGCTGCTACAACTCGCGTTGCGGGGTGGAATAGCAAAAGTAACGGTCGTCGATCTGAATACGCAGCGCCTGGAACGAGCCAAGCAGCTAGGGGCATCCTATACAAGTACTGATGTGAAAGCACTGAGCGCTGATGAACCACTTGGTTACGATTGTGTCGTCGATGCTACTGGTATCGCAGCGGCAATTGAGGGAGCCTATAACGCTGTAAAGCGTGGCGGCAAACTGATGGTGTTTGGCGTTGCCCCTGAAGAGTCCCGTATCTCCCTCTCGCCATTCCGCATCTACAACGATGAGACAACAGTACTTGGTTCGATGGCCGTTCTCTATTCTTTCCAGGCTGCCTTAGACCTCGTGAATAGTGGAGCGATTGCCATGGAAGTCTTACTTACCAAGACACTTCCCCTTAATGAATTTCCGCAGGCACTTGATTTGGTAAAGCGTGGTGTTGGTGTGAAGACCCAGGTGTTACCCAACGGGTAGGCCGTGAAGGTTCAGTAATACCTTCATTCCTATCATTCGACCTTGTCGTGATCAGTGTGTAACGCATTGACAATCATAAAGCGTTCTCTTTTTACTGCATCGAAGCACCCAACAAGGAAAGAATTACCATGAAGCGTTTTGTACGATTGCTTACCTGTATTACAGGTCTTGCACTGCTCTTATCTGTACTGGCGAGTTGTTCTCCGTCGCAGTCTTCATCCTCAGGTACGACGACCCTAACCGTTGCAACCGTTAATAACTCACAGATGGTGCAGATGGAACAACTGACAAAGCAAGTCTTTGAAAAGGACCATCCGAACATTAAGGTCAACTTCGTGACCTTACCAGAAAACGACCTGCGATCAAAAGTGACGCAGGACGTAGCCTCGAACGCGGGAAAATTCGACATTGCCACCATTGGCGATTACGAGACCCCTATCTGGGCGCACAACGGTTGGCTTCAGAACCTGCAACCTTACTTCGATAAGATGTCGTCTTCCGACAAGCAGAACTACAACTATGACGACCTTCTCAAGCCGATCATGTCCACCCTCTCCTATCAGAGTCATCCCTACGCTGTGCCGTTCTACGGTGAGAGTAGCATGATGATGTATAACAAGGACATTTTCGCGAAGCATCATCTGACCATGCCAATGCATCCAACATGGGACCAGATTACGCAATTAGCTAAGCAACTCCATGATCCGGCACACGGCACCACAGGAATACTCCTTCGCGGTCAGTCTGGTTGGGGTATGAATCTGGCACCACTCGACACCATGATTAACACCTATGGTGGTAGTTGGTTCAATACGGATTGGCAGCCTCAGTTGTCCAGCCCACCGGTGCAACAGGCCGTGACTACGTATGCTACGTTATTGCAGAAGTATGGTGAGTCAGGTGCTTCAACGTCTGGCTGGCAAGAGTGTGTGAACGCGATGACACAGGGCAAGGGCGCGATGTTCTATGATGCAACCTCGTTCGGTGGCGTGCTGGAAACGCCTTCATCGTCCACAGTTGCCGGTCACGTTGGCTATGCCTACGCGCCAACCGCCGTGACGCCAAATGGCAGCCACTGGCTGTGGGCATGGTCACTTGGTCTCGTTAATTCTAGCCACAACAAGGATGTCGCATTCCAGTTCATTACTTGGGCTACCAGTTCTCAATACCTGACGCTGGCAGGGAAAACCTTCGGCTGGGCCAACGTACCACCCGGTACCCGTACCTCGATTTACCAGAACGCTGACTATCAAAAGGCAGCACCTTTTGCCCAGATTACACTTGACTCGATCAATACGGCAACGCCGAATAATCCAACACTTAACCCTGTTCCCTATCATGGTGTTCAGTACGTCGGCATTCCACAATTTGAGTCGGCTGGTCAGCAGGTAAGTGAGTTGATGTCGGCGGTCGTCGCGGGCAAAATGACGGTCAGTCAAGCTCTGCAACAGTCCGATCAGATTCTGTCATCGCAGGTAAATAAGAGCAACGCATCCGGGTACTAGAGAGTACCTCTCTTAATGAGGAGCGAGGGGAGACCACCTTGTTATAGCAAGTAAACGGTCTCTCATCGCCGCCCCTAATTGCACAGGGAATGACTGGATAGTAAAGAAGAGAGGTAGTCTTATGAGTCAGACAGATCAAACGATTCAGGCACCTACAGTACCGAAACCTAAAGTGCAAAGGCATAGTGTTCCAGTTGGTGAGAGTCGACGAGGTGGAGGCAGATGGTTGCATCTCCCGGCGCTCTTTTACATGATTGTATTGACACAAATTCCATTTTTGTTAGCCTTGTGGTTCAGCCTCCATGCGTGGAATCTGCTCGTACCATCTGAGGGTTTTCCTTTTGTTGGCCTTGCGAACTATATCACAACACTTTTCCACGATCCGAACTTTTGGCCTATAATGGGCAATACCGTGCAGTTAGTGGTTGGGGCTATCGTCCTGGCACTCATCGCGGGCACGATACTAGCACTGCTATTAAATCGACCGTTATGGGGTAGAAATGTTTTGCGTGCCATAGCAACCATACCGTTTCTAGCGACGCCCTCGGTCATGGCACTGATATGGAAAGACCTCTTTCTCAGTTCTTCTTCAGGACTCGTGAATTGGGGATTACATCTGGTCGGCCTGCCTGAAGTACCCTGGTTTTCGGCTATTCCGCTACAAAGTGTGACATTTATTGTGGCCTGGGAATGGACGCCATTCGTGATGCTGGTCATTCTCGCGGGTCTTCAATCGGTTCCAGAAGAGGTGTTAGAGGCCGCCAAAGTTGATGGGGCGCGTGCATTTACAACGTTTTGGCTCGTCGTTTTTCCCTTACTGCGGAAAGCTTACGAGATTGCCCTTCTGTTCGGCACGATTTTTATTTTCCAGACGTTTGCCGAAATCTACGTTACGACAGCAGGTGGCCCTGGTGTATCGACGAACACGCTTCCCTACTACACCTATCGAACAGCCTTGACCTCTTTTCAAATTGGGCAGGCGGCAACGCTTGGCGTGATAGGCGTACTAGTCGCGATCCTCGCCGCAAGGGGTATGTTGCGACTTGTAGCCGAAAGGAGCTAGCTCATGGGGACGACGCAAAAATGGCCTCAGATTGGATGGTCTGTACTGACCTATGTCCTGGTTTTTTTACTGGTCTTTCCAGTGCTATGGATGATCATGACTGGATTTAAGACAGAAATCGCAGCGATCACGGTTCCACCAGCACTATTCTTTCAGCCAACGCTCGATCAGTTTGGGCTGGCGATTTCGGCGGGCTTCGGTGCCTACTTGTTTAATAGTGCGGTGGCTTCCCTGGTATCGACGGCTATTGCCCTGTTGCTAGCGATTCCCGCCGCATATGCGATGGTCTTTGAGATGTCAAAGAAGTCCTCCAACGATATGCTCTTCTTTGTACTCTCTACACGCTTCATGCCGTTCGCCGCCATTCTTGTTCCATTATATGTGATCATCACACGTCTCAATTTGCTGGACAACCTGCTGACGTTGATTATTGTCTACACGGCAATGAACCTACCCCTGATTATCTGGATGGCTCGTTCGTACTTCATGGACCTGCCAAAGGAGGTTTTAGAGGGTGCATGGTTAGATGGTTGCACAACATTGCAAACGATAGTCAAGATTGTTGTGCCAATGGCTGCGCCTGGATTAGCGGCGGCGGCATTGCTTTCTATCATTTTCGCCTGGAATGATTTCTTCTTCGCCGTGACCTTGACCTACACGAACTCTCCCACCTTACCAATCATGGTCGCGGCGTTTACGAGTAACGAAGGTCTGTTCCTGGCGAAGGTGTCCGCACTGGCGACGATGATTATCATTGTGCCCGTCGCCATCGGCGTTTATGCACAGAAGCACCTTGTGCGAGGACTGACTGGTGGTGCACTGAAATAACCAGGGTTGAATAAAAAGGTTGAGAGGCGTCGTGTGTGCGACAATACACACATTCATTGCCGCACATACTACGCTTGTCTCGCGCAATTTATAACAACTTGTTACGATACATTCGTATCAGTATCGTATAATTCCTCGCGACCGAGGTTACGTTGCTCTATTTGCTCCTCTTCCTCAATAGTGCGTGATGCCCATGGAATGACTTCGAGCCGCTTCTCTGGAATAGGCTTGCCAGATACAACACTTTTTCCATATGTGCCATCCTCAATGCGTTTCAGTGCCTCCTGTACCTGTGTCAGAAGCGCCTGTTCGTTATACTCGATTGACTGTTCCTGCTGGATCTCGTTAAAGTCTATCGCGGTTTCTTCAAAGTCTTGGGAACCCTCATTAGCCTCTATTGGATCAACGGGTGTAGGATGAGCTTCTGTTAGAGAGGCCATGCTACCTTGTAATTCCTTCTGCTTTGCCTCCAAGCGCTCTTTCATCTTCTGTATGTCTATCGTCATTGTCAACTTCCTTTCAAAATATATTGATAAAATGTATACGTATCTTTCTTTAGAGTATCACGTCTCATCTCCCGCTAAAGAAAAATGCATAAGAAACTCAGCAAGTTATCTTCTTTGCGTGGCAACGTGTATACTATATCATGTTATGGAACTTGCCCCGTATGCTATTCTTATGAGGGGTAAAAAGAAGATGACAAAGGATGACGAGTATGGCAACACCACACATTCCGCAACATTCCAGTGAAGATCAAGATATACCATCGCTCTTTAGTGACTTCGACCTCTACCTGTTTGGGCAGGGGAAAAACTACCGCATTTACGATAAAATGGGGGCGCATCCCCGTGTTGTTAATGGAATCTCAGGTGTAAACTTTGCAGTTTGGGCGCCAGGCGCAGACGCGATCTCCGTCATAGGGGATTTCAATAACTGGAATCGTGGTGCTGCACCAATGCATCTGCGCCACAATGACCTTGGTGTGTGGGAATGTTTTGCTCCCAACGTCTCCATTGGTGCACTGTATAAATATGCCATTTATTCTCGTTACAACAACTATTCCGTTGATAAAACGGATCCATACGGCTTTGCAGCCGAACTACGCCCCAATACGGCAAGTATTGTCACAGATATTCATCAACATGCATGGCAAGATAGCACCTGGATGAGCCATCGTGAGGAGCGACAGCGTGTCAGTGCGCCAGTGTCAATTTATGAAGTGCATTTAGGCTCATGGCGTCATGTTCCTGAGCGACACCAAGAAGGGGCGGTAGAAGAGGATCGTTATATGACGTACCGTGAGCTTGCGCCTGCGCTCTCCGACTATGTTAAGGACATGGGCTTCACGCATGTAGAGCTGATGCCAATTACTGAATATCCCTATGATGGCTCATGGGGATATCAAGCTACAGGTTACTATGCTCCAACAAGTCGATTTGGCACACCAGAGGACTTTCAATACTTTATTGATTATATGCATCAACAGGGCATCGGTGTCTTACTGGACTGGATTCCTTCTCACTTTCCCAAAGATGGAACTGCATTAAGCTACTTTGATGGTACACACCTATACGAGTATGCCGACTCGCGGAAAGGTGAGCATAAAGAGTGGGGAAGCTATGTGTTTGACTATGGGCGCAGCGAGGTCAAAAACTTTCTGATAGCCAGCGCACTGTTCTGGTTGCATGAGTACCATTTTGATGGTCTGCGTGTGGATGCAGTGGCGTCTATGCTCTATCTGGACTATATGCGTGAGCCGGGGCAGTGGGTGGTAAATCAACATGGAGGCCGCGAACATCTGGAAGCAGTAGACTTTTTGCGCCAGTTGAATGAAGCCGTCTATGCAGAGGAACAAGGGGCGATCACTGTTGCTGAGGAGTCCACATCATGGCCGCTTGTATCACGTCCTACCTATGTAGGAGGTCTTGGCTTTAGCTACAAGTGGAACATGGGCTGGATGCACGATATGCTTGAGTATATGCATCTCGATCCCATTCACCGACGCTACCACCATAACAACATCACCTTCTCACTCATGTATGCCTACTCCGAGAACTTTGTGTTGCCACTCTCACACGATGAGGTGGTGCACATTAAAGGCTCGATGATTAACAAGATGCCGGGTGATTTGTGGCAAAAATTCGCCAATCTTCGTTCCTTCTATGGCTATATGTGGGGTCATCCAGGGAAAAAGTTGCTCTTCATGGGAGGCGAATTTGGACAGTGGCACGAATGGAATTACGCTGAAAGTCTCGACTGGCATCTCCTCACTCCACCGAGTGACCCCCACCATGCTCAATTACACGACTTTGTGCGCGAACTCAATCGTCTCTATCACCAGGAGCCTGCCTTAAGCGTATTAGATACAGAAGAGCAAGGGTTCTCCTGGATAGACCCGCATGACTCGGACAATAGCGTTATATCCTTCATGCGGCGCAGTGGACGAAAAGAAGAAACGTTGCTCTTTGTCTGTAATTTTAAACCTGTTCCTCGTCATGGCTATAGAGTAGGTGTGCCTTATGCAGGCGAGTATGATGAAATTATCACTAGTGATGATTCGCGTTATGGTGGAAGTGGACTTGTGAATGATCAGCCAATGCAAAGTGGTCCCATCTACTGGCAGTCATGTCCGCATTCTATTCTCTTGACACTTCCACCACTCGCCACCATTGTTCTCAAACCCCGAACGTTGGAAAAAGAGAACAACAAACAGACAAAACACAGCACATAATAATTTGTACCTAGAGAAGAGAATTCGTAATGAGTCGTAACAACGGAAAAACTTCCGGCTTAAATAACAACAATAGAACAGCAAAAGACCGTTATCGTTCCGAGAGAAGTAAGGGTCATGCGCTAACAGAGGATGAACGCTTACTAAGTCGCCCTACACAACCACTTGTGAGTCCCACAGATCCTTTGTCGCAAGAGCAGGTTAAGCAAGAGCAACATGCCTTTGACCGTGCGATGAATTTTGATTTTACCCTCACAGATCCCTGGCGTGTTCTACGCATTACTAGCGAATTCGTCATGGGTTTTGATGCCCTTGCTCATATACCACCAGCTGTGACAATTTTTGGCTCTGCACGTACCAAACCTGAGGATGCTGAATACAGGTCAGCAGTAGAAACAGCCCGTTTGTTGGCAAAAGCAGGCTTTGCCATCATCACTGGTGGCGGTCCCGGCATTATGGAGGCTGCAAATAAGGGTGCTCAAGAGGGCGAAAATCTTTCAATTGGGTGTAATATCGAATTGCCTTTTGAGCAGTCATCCAATCAATACCTCGACATCTCGCTCGATTTCAGTTACTTTTTTGTGCGTAAGACCATGTTTATGAAATATTCTAATGCGTTCATCATTTATCCAGGTGGCTTCGGAACGATGGATGAACTCTTCGAGGCATTGACGCTTATTCAAACCAAGAAAGTAAGTAACTTTCCTATCATCCTTTATGGCTCAACGTATTGGAGTGGCCTTGTCAGTTGGATTAATGACACGATGTTACGCTCAAGCAAAATCTCATCAACGGATACCTCTTTGCTTCGTGTTTCTGACAACCCCGAAGAAATTTGTAAGCTTGTTAGTGAGGCGTACGAAGAGAACTACCGTTTAGAGGGGGAGCTTCTACAGAGTTATCAACACAAGTCTATTCGGTAGATAATGAGACGAAAGCCCTCCGCTTTCGTCTCATTATTGCTTACTCTATTGCTCCACCGCACACACTACAGAAGCGATGATTCATTTGCTCCCGTCCACAATGAGGGCAACGTGGGGCGACTGACGGTTCATAATTTGAGGATTAGGTTGTGTTGTTTTCCATGCTGAGGTAGGACCAGGATACGTGTAAATATCTATCACAGAACAATTTGTTATATTTTTTGAGGAGAATGGAAAGAAGCTGATTGTCTATGAAGTTCATCATCTGTCTTGCCTACGTATTGACAAGGAGTGCTTTTCCAAGTATGCTAAAACCGTACAAAGTTCAGAAAGAAAAGGCTGGTTCGGAACATGGTAAAAGGCAAAGCGCGCGAACGACGCCAAGCCCGAACGCGTGAGGCAATTGTTCAGGCAGCGGAGGAGATTATTGAGACGCAGGGACCCGACACGCTGAATATGCGTGCCGTTGCTGAGCGTATCGATTATAGTGCTTCCAATCTGTACGAGTACTTTTCCAGCAAGGACGAATTGCTTGCGGCTGTGATCAAGGAAGCTCTGACACGCTTGATACTGCATGTCCGCCACATCTCGCCGGGCTTCTCAACACACGAACGCCTGCAATCCTACGGACATACCTACCTGGAGTTTGCTCGTACTCATCCTCAACTCTACCTGCTGATCTTTGGTCGCAAGGGAGTACCTACGAAACTGACCGATTCGGGAGAAACTCCCTACGACGTGTTACAACAGATTGTTCAAGAAGGCATTGCGGCGGGGAGTTTCGTGCCTCGTCCAGGCTTTGATCTGCAAGAGATGACCTTCGGTTGCTGGTCCCTCGTCCATGGGGTCGCCATGTTACGACTCACTATGTACGATACGCCGTGGGAAGCCTATGTAGCCGGTGACGATCAGATATTAGAGAGTTTCGTCGATGGAATGAGCCAACACTAATTTTTGCGTTTCACTGAACAATGTTCTAATTTCGACAATTGTTCTAAAAGAGCAGAGTAGCTGTACTGGACGTACGTGAATTGCTCGTCGGCTTGGAAAGAAACAGAGGAAAGATCCATGAACATACAGACATCATCTCGCACTCTTGCACCGAAACAGGTAGGTCGTCACGCTCTCGTGATTGGTGGCAGCATGGGAGGACTGCTCGCCGCTCGCGTTCTCTCTGATTACTATGAGCAAGTCACCATTGTTGATCGTGACATCTTCCCAACGACGCCTGACCATCGCAAAGGTGTCCCACAATCTCATCATGCACACGCGCTGTTGGAGTCGGGCCAGTACATTATCAATCACCTCTTTCCTGGCATCATGGATGATCTGCGTGCGGATGGTGCTCTGGCTGCCTCTGATGTCGTTCCCTTCGTTTTTGTGGCTGCTGCGGGCAAACTTCCCGCACTCAGACAACCTGGAGAATTTATCGCTTTTAGCCGCTATCTGCTTGAGTGGCATGTACGCGACCGCCTGTCACAGCAACCTGGAATTCGCATTGTTCCCAATACCGAGGTGATGAGTTTGCTCTCCACACCAGACCATGCCCGTGTCACTGGAGTCCAGACTCGCGAACGTGGACAGGTGGATTCCACACATGTCCTCAGTGCTGACCTTATGGTCGATGCAAGCGGGCGTCATTCTCAAGCTTCACAATGGCTCGTCGAGCTAGGATACGAGGCTCCGCCAGAAGAGATCATCAACTCTGGCCTCGGCTATGCATCTCGTTTCTATACCCGACCGGAGAACTTTCCCAGCGAGTGGCAGGGACTCATTATCAATGGTCGTCCGCCGCACAACGCTCGTGCGGGCCTCATTTTGCCAGTCGATAATGGACGCTGGCATATGTCATGAGGCTTTGCTGGTCATTTTCCACCAACCGACGAGGAAGGCTTTTTGCAATGGGCGCGTGATCTGCCGGACCCAAGTATCTATGAGGCGTTGCGTGTAGCTCAACCGCTGTCGCCCATTCGTGGCTATCGCACACCAGAGAATTGCTTGCGCCACTTTGAACGCGTACAGCACTGGCCTGCTGGCCTGATCGTTACAGGTGATGCGGTCTGCGCCTTTAATCCCATCTATTAATCCCATCTATGGACAAGGCATGACCGTCAGTGCCCTCGATGCAATGACCCTCAATACGTGTTTGCAGGAACAGCAGCACTTACCCAGGCCGAACTTTGAGCAGCACTTCCAGCAGAAGCTCTCAACAACCGTCGCGGATGCCTGGCTCGTCGCCACAAGTGAAGACCTGCGCTGGCCTGGCGTAACCCTTCGAGGTACTCGCCCTACGCCAGCACTAGCACTGCTCCATCGCTACATGGATCTCGTCCTCTATAGCGCGGTAGAAGACACCCAGATCACGCAAGAGTACCTGAGCGTGATCACGATGGTGAACCCGCCGCGCTCACTCGCTCGACCACGTATGCTCGTACGCGTCTTCAGGAGTGCTCTAATGCGAACCTTGAAATGCGTCTTCACCCGTAAGCACGAGACATCCTTTGCGCTCTCACCGCAGGGTATTTATCAACTACACACCTTACCAGAGATGCGCTACGAACAGGTCTCGCGCTAGAACAACATTTGAGAAAGGAACAACAGAATGACAAATATTCCAACAAACATTGCGGCCAGCGATATCGAAAATTACGTAGAGCATGGATACGCAGACAATAATGGCGTGAACATTCACTACGCCAGTCTCGGCTCAGGTCCGCTCATCGTCATGATCCACGGTTTTCCTGATTACTGGTATACGTGGCGCAATCAGATGGTTGCGCTGGCACCTCACTATCAAGCGGTCGCGTTTGACCTACGAGACTACAACCTGAGCGATAAACCAAAGGGTGCCGAGAACTACGCAATGCCTCCTCTACTCTCGTGTCAACACATGAGCTACAAAAGGTTTCTGCCTTTGCAGGGAGAATTTGGTCAAAAGACAGGGAGATCACAAGGGCTTTCAGGGGAGGTTTTTGCACGAGGACACATTTTACGAAGCGCCTGTAGGGACCAATGTATCACGTCCTTTCGGCAGCAAACAACGCCAAAGGGGGTTGAAATGTGGGTCACAACCTTCCAACTTGGGAATCGCCACAAGGATGTGATACATCGGTCTCTACAATACATAGCTCGCCTTCCAAAAACCTACCTGTGAAAGAACTGTAAGGGTTCCCCCAAAGGACGGAGACCCACTACAAACAGTAACAGTAAAGGAGATACAGATATGCAAACGACAATGACAATGCAGAACAAAATATGTATGGTCACAGGAGCGACATCGGGCATGGGCAAAGCAACAGCAGTAGCCCTCGCACAGATGGGAGCAACCGTCATCCTCGTTGCCCGCAACCAGAGCAAGGCAGAGGCGGTACGGGATGAAATCCGCGTGCAGAGCGGGAATATGAATGTTGAGGTGATGCTTGCTGATCTCTCCTCGCAGCAAGAGATTCGGGCGCTCGCTAATAACTTTCGTCAGAAATACCAGCATCTCCATGTATTGGTCAATAATGCTGGCGGTATCTTCTTTCAACGTGAGACGACGCTGGATGGCTTAGAAATGACTTTTGCTGTCGATCATCTTGCCTACTTTCTGCTCACGGACCTATTGCTCGATGTGCTGAAAGCAAGCGCACCAGCACGCATTATCAATGTCAGTTCTAATGTTGAGCGCATCGGGAATATTAACTTCGACGACCTGCAACACAAAAAACGCTACATCAGCATTGGAGCTTACGCCCAGGCGAAACTTGCCACCATGCTCTTCACCTACGAATTGGCACGACGCGTGGAGGAAACGGGGATAACGGTCAATGCGATTACGCCTGGACCAGTAGCAACGAATTTTGGTAAGAATGGCAACTCCCTCATGAATACAATTTTCCCCCTCTTCTTTCGCTTCGTTAGGAGCGCGGAAGAAGGCGCACAAACGGCGGTCTACCTCGCATCCTCGCCAATAGTCTCAGGGGTGACAGGGAAAGCTTTCTATCACCGGAAAGAGCTCCGCTCATCTCGAAAATCGTATAACGTTGCACTCCAGAAGAAAGTATGGCAGATCAGCGAAGAACTGATTGGGATATCAGTCACAGAAGCGTGACAACGAGAAGAAACAGAGGGTACGCTGGAGGACTCTCTCAAATGTCCTTGTGTAAAGGACATATGTCATGGTCCAGATGACCTACAAAAGGATGACCGCCGATCTTGGGAAGAATGTGAACCAAAACTCGCTGCCTAAGCTTGGGACCGTGGTTCGTACTGTTTTCTTGTTGAAGTTCCTTTCTGATGTCAAATTGCGCGAAATCATCCACCGTAGTACAAATAAAGTGGAACAATACAATGCCTTTGAAGACTGGATTACGTTTGCCTCGGCAGGGACGATCTACGAACGAGCCTACGTCGAACAGGAGAAACGCATCAAGTATACAGGAATCATTGCCAACTGCATTATGTTGGATAATACCGCCGAGATCAGTGATGCGCTTAACGCCTTAGCGAAGGAGGGATTGACCCCAACGATTGATGAATTGGCTGCCCTCTCACCCTACCAGACGCGGCACATCAAGCACTTTGGAAATTATGAGCTCGACCTTTCGGCAGTTCCTGCGCCAATCACCGATGATCTCACGTTTGCGATAGAGCCACCTCCACACACTGACGTTGTTGAGACGGGTCAAGATGCATTCCAATAAACAGAGAGCGAAACATCAGCCGCGTAAGTTGGTAGTAAATAGCGTGAATGTTCGACGATTTTTGAGGTGAAACCTGGGAAATCGGCTGTCTTCGCAGACCACCAGATTGCTGCCTTTCCGGGAAACAAGCCGTCGTTATGCTGCCAGGGGAATATCCTGGGTATCTTCCTTCACTCACACATTGGTGACACTTCCTTGGAACGTGATGAGCAGTGCTTGACACAGAGCAACTTCGCATAGTAGTATCCAAGCACCTTCTCAAAAGAGCAATGAAAGGACATCGTATGAAGCAGATGGGACAACGACAACAGACTGCTGTTGTCGGCATCATCACTCATTCCCCGGGTGCAACCGCGCCGCATGGGGCGCACTAGCGAGAAAAGAGTGAGAAAAAAGACAACCATGCAAGAGAGGCACAAGCATCCAAGACCGTGATGGTCCGCTTTGTCTTTCTGTCTGAACACTGTTACCCATTTTGTTCCCTTCTTTGGTAACGAATCATATCTTTTCCGCTTGCGCATTCTTCCTTACCCAGTTATGCAAACTTGGGTCATCTCTCCCATTGCTATGCGCGAAAGGATTGATATGCATCATCATTCTCAAAAAATCCTGGCACGTTCTCGCCAGCGCTTTCTGCTCATTAATCGCAACTACACCTTCTTGTGGATAGGGAGCGCGATCTCGTTTACGGGTGACGTTCTTTTTCTGACCAGCCTTACGTTATGGATTGGAACACTCCTTCAGAACCAGAGCTATGCACCACTCGCCATCAGTGGTCTCGCACTGGCTGCTGCGCTCCCCGCCCTCCTCATCAGTCAATTTGCAGGAGTGTTTGTGGATCGCTGGCAGAAACAAAAGACAATGCGCTTCATGGATGTGATACGAGCAGTCCTCGTTCTCTCCCTGCTGCTGGTAAGCGGGCCAGGTCCGCTTCCGTTTCTTTCGGCATACACTGCGGTGTTGCCAATTCCCATGAAGCTTGGGATCATCTATCTTGTGGTCGCTGCTATGAGTAGCTTGAGTCAGTTCTTCAATCCATCAACGAAGGCCTTTCTCAGGGAGATTGTGCCAGAAGAGAGGCTCACCCAAGCCTCTGCGCTCACCACAGGCACCGCTATGGCTGTTTGGCCTGTTGGTTCAGCGCTTGCGGGAATATGCTACGCCAATCTGGGAGTAAGTCTGGCCATTCTCTTGAATGCAGCATCGTTCATCTGTTCCTGGATGCTCATACGCAGCATGCATGTGTCAGAACCAGCACCATCTCTCGTTGTCGAAAAACAGGGACTCCATCATGTCTTCAAAGAGCTGTTGGAAGGGTTCCAATGCATTGAAGGGAATCTGCTCTTACGTACACTTTTGTGCGCAGAAAGCCTGCTCGCGTTTAGATTAGGCATTATTAACACGATGGCATTCTTCTTTATCACGCAAAATTTGCACGTCCCTGTGAGTCTCTACGGTCTTTTCAGTGGCGTGCCATCACTTAGAGGGATGCTTGGGACCTGGTTCGTTGGTAGGTCTACGACAACCAGAGGACATCCCAGGGTTTACTACAGAGCAAGGGTGCTCGCTGGGATCGCCATGATTTTGACAGTATTACAAAGTCAACCGCTCATCGCTTTGGTCGGCATGGTGCTCATCAATATTGCCCATAGTTGTACGGAAGCTCTCGTTGGTCCTTTGATACTGGGTGCCACACCCGAAAAGATGGAGGGTCGTGTCTTTTCCACCTTTGGAACCGCGACGACCATCAGTTCTTTGCTCGCAACATTTCTGAGTGGGTATCTCAGTAGCACGCTGTTGCATCCTGTTGCTTTCCATTCTTCTTTCATCTCTCTCAATGCGACAAGCATCCTCAATAGCTGTGCAGGCATCGCGCTTGTTGGGGGTGGGTTGTATGCCTCTAAACACTTCAGAAAGATGAAGAGCGCAGAGATGTGACGTTCTCACGGACACGGCAAGTAATCCTTCCTCTCAAGGGAAGGAGTGGAAGGGGACTGTACCTTTAACTCTCTCCCAAGGAGTGCCAGAAAATCACCGATCTGACGGACCTGGCTCAAACTTGGTGAATGATGAGCTTCTCTGACAATGGCTCTTCTTTTGCTTAGCATATGTGAGCAGGTGAAAGAAGAGCAAAACTGCACTTACTGATGTATTTTCACCAAGATTGGGCCAAGTCCACGGAATTCCCAAATGGACAATATGCTTCAGATTTCAGCACCGTTTTGCCAGGGCGTGACCACAATTTACAAAATGGCTCTGGTAGAACCCAGATGGGAAGCGGTTTTTCTGGCGTCTTCCTGGTTGATTCCCATGTTTCGCGCCGATTTCCCAGGTTTCACCCTAAAAATCGTCGAACATTCACGCTATTTACTACCCTTCTCTAGCGGAGAAGCCTCATACCCGCGTGCAGAGAGATAGCCATAAAATGCAAAGCGGTAAAACCAGGTTGCCATGTGTCTGGGCGTATAGCGCTTTTCGCTCTCCAACCACCAGACGATAGTGCCAATCAGAACATGTGAAAGTTGCATGACAGGCAGTTCAGGGGGAATGGCTGGATCAATCGGTTGACTGGGTTTCACCTGGTGTTTCCACTGTCTCTCGTTCTCAAGGATGAGCTTGATGATGTGTTCACGCATCCTAGCGGCAAACCACGGACTGCCGTTGTTCCCCAGCATCGCTCGGTACAGTCTGGCATGTTCAGCGACATGCTCAAATAACTGGTTCCAGATCTCTACCTTCCGACCCGCATCAATGTCTTTGTGGAGGGGTTTCATATCCTCCACCAGGTGATTGGCTGCTTCTTCAAAGATCGTGACCACCAGATCGTATTTGTCCTGATAATGGTGGTAGAACGTGGCTCGGTTGATCATGGCCCGTTCGCCAATATCACCCACCGTGATGGCATCGAAGCCTTTCTCTGTCACCAGTTCAATCATCGCTTCTTGCAAGAATTTATGCGTGCGCCGAATGCGCAAGTCGGTCTGTTCTTCGTGCGACATATTTCCCTCCGTGTTGCATACGTAACAAAAGATCAGTATTGATGCTTGCCCCGTGTGACCGTCCAGGCTACACTCTCTATTGTAACAGGTTGATGTCTTTGCAACAATCCGTCACCCAACTTCCAGAAAAAATGAAAGGAAATTTCTATGAGAGTTTTCGTTACTGGCGCGACAGGATTCATCGGTTCCGCCGTCGTCCGTGAGTTGATCGAGGCAGGGCACCAGGTCCTCGGCCTGGCTCGTTCCGATGCTGCCGCTGCCAAAATCGCCTCTGCAGGCGCGGAGGTGCATCGTGGTTCCCTCGATGACCTTGACAGCCTGCGCAGCGGAGCGGCCTCGTCCGACGGCGTCATCCACCTCGCGTATATCCACGACTTCTCGGACTACGAGGGCACTGCGCGAACGGATCAGCGCGCCGTCCAGACAATCGGAGCAGCGCTCGAAGGCTCCGGCAAGCCGTTCGTGATTACCTCGGGGACAATGATGCTCACATTCTTTCTCCCGCCGGGGCGTCTCGGGACAGAGAAGGACGTGGCCGATGCCGGGTCGGTCGCACCCCGGGTCGCATCGGAGAACGCGGCGCTCGCGCTGGCTGAGCGCGGTGTGCGCTCCTCGGTTGTGCGACTGTCTCCGTCGGTTCACGGCGAAGGAAGAAGCGGCTTCGTCGAGGTCCTGATCTCTATCGCCCGTGAGAAGGGCGTCTCCGGCTACGTCGGCGACGGGTCCAACCGCTGGCCCGCTGTGCATCAGCTCGATGCCGCGCACCTGTTCTGCCTGGCGCTGGAGAAGGCCCCGGCCGGATCAGTGCTGCATGGGGTCCAGGACGAGGGCGTGCCGACTCGTGCCATCGCCGAGGTAATCGGTCAGCATCTCGGTCTCCCGGTGGTCTCCATCTCTCCTGAGGATGCGGGCAAGCACTTCGGTTGGCTCGGGCCCGCATCCTCAACGGACAACCCAACATCGAGCGCACTGACCCGCGAGAGGCTTCGGTGGCGGCCAGTGCATCCCGCGCTGATCCAGGATCTCGAAGAAGGGCACTACTTCTAGAACAGGAGAATTTCATGGCTTTCAGCCATGACTGGAACGACTGGGATCGCCAGATCATCGAAGAGTTCCGTGCCAACGGGGGCAACGTTGGTGGTCAATTCGCTGGCACCCCCTTACTTCTGCTGACGACGACGGGAGCAAAAAGCGGCGAACCTCGCACCTGCCCACTGGCATACCTGTCCGAGGGCGGTCGCATCTACGTTTTCGCTGGCAATAGGGGTGCACCAACCAATCCTGCCTGGTATCACAATCTGGTCGCACACCCTGATGTGACTGTCGAACTCGACGCTGAGAAGTTCGAGGCCAGAGCCACCGTCGTCGAAAGTGCGGAGGGGGACCGCCTCTGGAGCATCCAGTTACAGAAGCTACCTGCTCTGGCTTCGCTTGCCGCGAAGATCACACGCAAGTTCCCCGTTGTTCTGCTAGAACGCAAAAAGTAAAGAGAGCGCACAACAGAGAAAGGAAAGGCCCTTCCACACGTCTTCCCATCCCGTGTGAAAGGGCCTGCCATGAATACCCTGCTTGCATGAGTGCAACCATGCTCCCTTTGGCATTTCGTTGCTGTTCTTCTCCCATTCATCGCTCCTCATTTTCCATCTCGCCAAGTGGCTGCGCGACTGGTGACATCTCTCACCAGTCGCGCAAGACCCTGATGCACGCCTAGTAGTTGCTGGAAATCTCCACCGCCGTTGTCACTCTTCTTCGCTTTGCGTCTGTTGTGCAGCCTGCAAGATTGCCTGAACAATGGCATCGGCGTCTGTCTCTTTGACTGCAAGAACACGAGGAGGAGAAGGAAGACGAAATTGGGTATGATCATGGACGAGGCAGACGACGAGCGTCCCGACTAGTGCTCCTGCCCCTTCTCTCACCACGCACCACATCCAACGCTCCCGCTCCTCTGGTGGTCCCCACTCCCGTGAAGTAGACAACGTGCCTGGAAAGGGGGGGAAGATGAAAATCCAGTTTGGATGAGTTGCTCTTGTACTGGTTGAAAGAGTCTGTGAGCATAGGTTCCATAGGCTGCTCCTTCACCGGCTTTGTCGTACAAGCGCAGCAGCTCCTCCTGGCCTTTCTGCAATACTGGTTGCCATTGCTCCTGAATACACTGTTGGATATAGCTGGCGAGCGTTTGAATGGTAATCTCGCTCTGCTCAGAGAGAAACTTCTCTAATGGCTTCATGACACATTCTCCTGTTCCACTTGCATAGATAACTCAAAGGAGACACGCTACAACGCTTTTCTCTGCATTGCCCTCATTCCTACACATCATTGCTGACTGTTCCTATTCTCCACCTTCCCTGCCTGTGTTCTGAGCAGGCCAACCGTGATAACCGCAGAGACGAGATGCACCACGATCATTGTCCAGAAGATGTGGACGATCATTCTTGGAACAGCAAACATGCCCATCATGGCCATGATGGGGGTCGAAAACGAGAGAAACAAGGCAATTCCTGCTAGGGTACGATAAAACTGGAAGGGGCAGTGAGCAAAACGACCGACGAGGGTAAACGCCAGGATGGCGAGGAGCAAAAAGCTGGTGCTACTCTCGATGACGAGAGGAACTTGCACGTTCTGAAAATGATCAGGAATACTAAAGAAGGCGACCGCGAGCGTACTGATGACCAGATTGCCATTGCTACAATGACGTTAGTGAGGGGGCTGACCCACACACGTTTGCGTAAGCCCAGACGTTCTTGTGGAGTAGGTATGGTGGCTTTCAGACATCATCTCCTTTGAGATACGATCTGCTTCAAACAGAAACATCAAGTCGGAAGTATTCCTGGTTTTTCGTGAGAGCCTGTTGAGAGCCATCGACCAGCTCCCCCTTCGTACCAACTGAGCAAAAAATGCCTAACATCTCATGCATCTGCAAGAGCAAGGCGTGTCAGGTGCTGACTGGCTTGCCACAATTGTTGGCTTGCTGCCTCATCGTAGGTACCCCGAGATGCTTTCGCCTCCTTACATCGAGCAAAGTACTTTCCAGTGACTCCCTCTACTTCTGGCGATGATGCCAGGTAGAGAGGCGTTTCCGCTCCTTTTTCTGGATTGCTAAACCAGAAGCGGGTCATCGCACGAAAAGCAAGAGGGAAATCCCGTGACAAACGGGTTGCTACGACGCCAGGGCTCAGGCAATTCACCGTCACTCCGCTTCCCTGGAGCCTCCTCGCTAATTCAAAGGTAAACAGGATCACGGCCCATTTTGACTGACCATACACACGCATCGCGTTGAAATGCTTTTCGTTCTGAAGATCCTCGAAATCGAGAGGATTGTGCTGTGCAGAAGCTACATTGATAATGCGAGCGGGGGCACTGGCCTTGAGTTGAGCGAGCAGGAGATTGGTCAGCAAGAAAGGGGCTAGGGCATTAACCGCAAAGGTCGTTTCAATACCATCAATGGTGACAGAACGCCTCCAGGGAGCTATTCCGGCATTGTTGACTAAGACATGTAATTGTGGGTAGGCTTCCTGAAAAGCATGCGCCAGGTGATGGATAGAGGCTTGCGACGAAAGATCGGCAAGCATCAAGGCCACCGAGTCATTGCGACTGCTGTTCTGTACTTCGGCCAGGGCCGCCTCGCCTCTTGCTTGATCGCGACAAACCAGGATCACTGTTGCACCAAGCTGTGCTAATCCTGTGGCCGTTGCTTTGCCGATCCCTGAATTCGCGCCTGTTACCAGGCAGATTTTTCCGCGCATATCCGCTTGTGCCATTGTCTCTCCTCCTTGTGCCGAGAAGTCGATGATAGGTGTAGTTCCTCATGGCGACGCCTCACCCGATGATGTGGCAGGAGCATCGCTGCTTGCTTTGATCTGTTCACGCAACCCCTCGGCCCAGAGCAGTTCCTGTTGCCACTGGTGAATCTTGTGCTGCATCCCCGTCAGCAGATCAGTCAATTGAGCCCTTGTCAGGCCAATGGGACGTTCCATCCCCTCTCGTGCTAATTCCTGCGCCCTCTCCCTTCCGTAGGACACCAGACTCTGACAATACTCCACGTAGTGCTCGATCAAGTGCAAACGCTCTTCGGGTTGCAAGAAAGAAAAATACGCCACTTTCTGCAGAAAGACCCGCTGATACTCGCTCAGGTACGAGGTGGTTTCCATCATCAAGGTATGAAACCGCGTACGCCCAGCTTCAGTCAAACGATAGCGGCGGGAAGGAATGTGGGAGTGAGGGCCAGTCTCAGGCTTTTCGGTGATTGGCTCTACGACAATCAATCCTCCCTCTTCCAATTTCAGCAACAGCGGATAGAGCCGCCCTTTGCTCAGCTTCGCGTAAGGGCCAAGGATGTTTTGCATAATCTTGGCGATCAGGTAGCCATGAAAAGCCCCCCCCATCAGTGTCCCAAGGATAATCAATTCATAGTACACCGGTATCTGAGACTCCTCTGACTGAATTCATAATAGATCACAGTGAACTAGTCTACTGTGATCTAATGATAGCACGAAACATGCTTTTGATCAAGAGGAAGGAAAGAAGCCAACCTTCCCAAGCAAGGAGCAGAAGAACAAGCAGGAGCAGAAGCCTCTCTTCAGGGTTTGGTCCGTTTTCTCAACTTTACGATCCTGGCAGGGAGCAGAGTTAGTCGTCCCAGTCTAGATCAGCAACAATGACTGTGGCCTGACCCCCTGAGACCGTCTTCAGTTGCGAATAAATACAGACGGAATGTTTTTCGACATGCCAATACACCATAATGCCTTTGCCGCCATCGCGCAGATGCCATTCGGTCAGCAAATTTTGGTCCCACGACCCGAACTGCTTGGAATCAGAGGCGCAGGTGGTCGTTGCCTCTCCCCCATCTCATAAGATAGATCATTCTGCATGTACTATACAGAGCACAAGCATGAAAGACAACCAATCAAGAACGAAAGAGGACTTTTACACTATGACATGGGAAAGATTTCACTCCTCCTTGATCGTCTCGCAGTTTCCTCTGTCTATCTTGTACCAGATCTCAACTTCTGGTACAAGTTTTCTGGTACGATAAGTACAGCAGAATATGGCTTTATTCCTTACTGTATCGGCATTGGAAAGGAATGATCAAGAGACTACTTTGCGGGCTATGACAGCTTCGCGCATTTAGACCCAGCTATTGAACATGATGAAATTGACTCATATAATTCCTTTTTCCGTCTGAGAAAGCGACCCTGATTGGGCCGCCTTCCTAGCTTTCATCTTTTATTTAGCTCCAAAGGCGGGAAAACAACATCTTCCCCATTAGAAGATTTCTACATAGCCTTCTGTTCCATTCACGCGAATTTGTTGCCCATCTTTGATCAGTTTGGTAGCACGTTCCACTCCGATAACTGCTGGTAAGCCATATTCACGTGCGATAACTGCTCCATGGGTCATCAGTCCACCAACTTCGGTGACCAGGCCTTTTTATGGAGACAAACAATGGTGTCCAGCTAGGGTCAGTAAAGGAGGTGACTAATATATCTCCATCTTCTAGATCAGCATCTTCCATGTTGAAGATGACACGTGCTCGTCCCTCTATAACTCCGGAAGAAACAGGTAGACCTACAAGAGCTTCGGCTGGGAGATTTTCCCGTTTGTACGCACCTGTAATGATTTCACCATCAGACGTGATAACACGTGGGGGAGTCAGTTTTTCATAGAATTTGTCCTCGTCTTTTCGTTTGCTGATGATCTGGTAATCCAGTGTATGTGTGCGTACGACTTCGCGCAGTTCTTGAAAAGTGAGAGAGTAGATATCTTCTTTTTCATAAAGAACGTTGGCTTGTACGAGTTGTTCGGCTTCTTTCAGTAAAGCCTGCTTATACACGAAGTAGCGATGAACCATGCCGTATTTTGGATATTCACGATACCCGATGAAATTTCGGAGTAGGCTGATCATTCGTTTTGTCTCTTTGGCTTTTTGTTTCCCATCTGGTAATTGCTTCAATCGATCTACTACCTCTTGTTCTTTTTTCAATGCTTCCTGTCGCCCTTGCTCAAATCTCCGCTTGCTTTCACCTGGTTCAAAGTTTTTGATGTTATTGAGAATCATAGGGACAAGAGTAGTTGGTTTTTCGCTCCAACGAGGTCTCGTAATATCGATTTCCCCGGCACATCGCATTCCGTATTTGTTGAGAAAAGCAGAGAGAGCGTCCCGGCTTTCCTGTCCACCATCAAACTTCACCAGTTCATCCAAAAAGCTATCATCTTTTACATGCTGTAAGTAATTGATTACTTCCGGATAAGGACGAATTACATCCGCGACATCCAATAGTGCCAGACCCATTTCCGAAGTAATATTGTTTGGGACAGATTGAGAAAGCGTATCTGCTACGTTTTTTTCACCTAACCACTCCTTCATTTTTTCATTGATCCATGATGAAGCATTCATAGCTGTCATAATCACACCAAAACCTTGCGGACCAGATAAACTCTTCTTTAATTGCTGAATGTCTTCCAAAATAAAATCAATCAGATCCGATCCTGATTTCGTTTGGATGTTTTGTTTTAGCTCTTCTATCGATGTTTCACTACGCTTGATCAAATCAGAAACGATTGCCGGATCGTATTCGTTTAGTGCTTTAAAATCCGCAAGCGACGGACCTTGATTGCTTTTACCGGGAGTCTTTTCTTGCTTATCATCTGGTAACGACTGTATAAAATCTCCCCGTTCTATGATGGTCATCAATGCATCTTTTATGAGCGGATCGCCTTTTCCCATAACATCTAATATACTTTCTCTGCTAGCCGGTGAAGCCAGCAGAGGTGTAACATCAACAAACAACCTTCCACCAGCTTTAAACATGGGTCTAGCGGCTGTTAACTGGAATAAAGATATTCCCAATGGTTTGATGGGGTCGGTCATCATTTGTTGATGACCGACAGATACATAAACGTGATTTTCTTGATCATGTGCTTCAGGGATGGGGTATAGCGTCGTGATTGGCCGACTCTGGACGATAGAAAATGTATCGTCAGCAAGGCACCATTCGATGTCCTGGGGGCAACCGAAATGTTCTTCGATCTTTCTACCTATGCGCTCAAGCTGTAAAATCTGCTCATCCGTCAGCGCTTGCCTATTCTGCCTCTCAGACTCAATCTCCTGTTCTTTCGTACCGCCATCTTTTAAAGCATAAATAGCCAGTTTCTTGGTGGATATCTTCTTCTCGATAACCTTGCCGTTACGCACTTTATAGCTATCAGCATTCACCAAGCCGGAGACCAAAGCCTCACCAAGTCCGAAGCTGGCATCAATGGATACCACCTTCCTGTGAGAAGTGACGGGATCGGCAGTAAACACAATTCCTGCCGCCTGCGGGAAGACCATCTTCTGCACAACCACAGACAGATGGACTTGACGGTGGTCGAAGCCGTTTTGCAGCCGGTACGTTACTGCCCTCTCCGTATAGAGCGATGCCCAGCACTTGCTGATATGCTTGAGGATTGCTTCCTTTCCGAGAATGTTCAAATACGTATCCTGCTGGCCTGCAAAGGAAGCCACAGGTAAATCCTCTGCAGTTGCGCTGGATCGAACTGCATAGGCATTGTTTTCATTAAGCCTGGAGAGGAGGCGGGCGATCTCTTCATGAATGTCTTGAGGGATGACTATCCCTTCGATGACCCTGCGAATCTCCCCGCTCAGTTCACCGATTGTATCCCGGTCTTCTACCTTGAGAAGCGATAACTGATCAAGTAATTCGTTCATCGACGACGTTTCCCCAATGATTCTTTGAAAAGCTTCAGTAGAAAGACAAAAGCCATCTGGTACGCGTATTCCTTCCATCTTGGAGAGTTCCCCCAGGTTCGCGCCTTTCCCCCCAACAACCATGCGTTTTGTTTTGTCAATGTCCTGAAAACCAAGCACATAGGAACTCATATGTTTCCCTCCTTTGGCAATTCCTTCTTTGCTAATGTTGATGACATCCTTCGGGCTCAAACGATGTACCAGAGTATTGTACGAGCCTGGTACAGCCCCATGAAGCAGTGACGGCTGGTTCGGCCCCCTTTCGCACACGACGAGGGTCTGGCATACGCCTGATGAAGCATGTGCTGATTTCAACACACACACAAGAGGTCTCTTTGCTCAAAGGAGAGCTTTCACCGCAGGTGCGAAAGACACGCGTCACTTCCGCCTAGTATAGGGGAAAGAACGCCAAAAAAAATCGTCCAAAAAGACAGTGTGCTACTAGACAGGAGGTGATACAATAAAAGTGGGAAAGAACGGGCTCGTTTTTGAGCTCAGAGAACACCTACTCCCCCCTTTGTGCCCTCTTTGAGCAGACGCCGACGCGTCGCGCACCTTTCCCTTCAAGAGAGTAGAAAAACAGATGAGCATGCCCTCTTGCGCCAGGCGAAGCCGCAGCCATGATGGGAAGCGCAATTCTGCCATGGTGCAGTTTCTTCTCCAGACCGGTCTGCGTTTGGATGAGTGCAGCCAGCTAGCTGATGCTCTCAGACCTCTTTGTTGGGGAACGCAGCGGGCGGGTGATCGTTCGCTCTGGCAAAGGCAACGAAGCGCGTACTGTGCCGCTCAATGCTTCTGCGCGCCTGGCTCTGGCAGTCTATCTGGCTCCGCAGTGGGAATTTGTGGAGAAAAAATATCGCGACCCCATTTACACCCAAAGGAGCGCACATTTCGCAGTTATCTGGCACGTCGTATCTTCCTATGAAAATCCCTCGTCCTTGTTCATGAGGCGACTTGTACTGGAGTAAGGGTGACTTGATAGCCTAGTTGCTCCAGACGATTCACCGCTCGCCGTTGGATGTGAGTCGTCTCCAGTTTGTCGAAGTAATCCGCCCCTAAGTCCACAAAGGGCTTTTTCGTTTTCAACACGTGGTAGATAATGACCAGCAATTTGTGAGCTACAGCCAGAATAAGCCCGTTTCTTGCCACGCCGCCGCGCGATGCGATGGTAGAAGGCCGACAAATACGTTCCTTTCGTGTGAGCAACCACCCACGCTAACTCACACAAGACGGCCCGCAGATAGGGGTAAAGTGGACCCATATGTCAACACATTGAAAAAGGGACTTCTAAGAGCTACTTTCCTCCTCTTCCTTCTTGCCGTATTCATTCCTTCAACGTGGGAATAACTCCCTTTCCCTGAAAATACACTTCTGCGGGTGTCTGGTATTCGAGTGCTTGATGAAGCCGTTTGTGATTATAAAAGTCAAAGTACTTTTGTAACTGAGCACGTGCCTCCTTTGGGGAGGTGTACTCATGCACATACACTTCTTCATATTTCACGGATCGCCACAGCCTCTCGGTAAAGATAGTGTCTAATGCACGTCCTTTCCCATCCATACTGATTTGTATGTTGGCGTTTGTGAGTACCTCGCAATACTGCGGACTCGTAAAATGACTTCCCTGATCGCTGTTCCAGATGGTTGGGACCGCGTGTGTCAAGGCTTGCGGCACTGCTGAAAGCACACACGGCATTTCCAGCGTCAAATCCAGCTCCCAACGAGAGCACATCGCGCGAATACCAATCGAGAACGGCAACGCGCGTACATCCATCCTTTTGGCATTCGAATGGAGGTGATGTCGATGCCCCACACACTAGTAGGAGCATCGATGGTTACTCCGCGAAGTAAGTAGGGATACACCTGCTCTTTCAGCCGACGCCGACTCAGATTTGGGCCTGGAAAAATGGCTTGGATGCCCATCTCGCGCATGTGCCGTTGCACCGCTCAGAGTTGAAACTTTTTTTCAGCCACGTGACCTGTGTTGTTAATTTGCCAATCTCTGCATACAGCTCAGTCTGTTGGTGCTCATAGGTGGCTTTTAGCTCGGCAGTACTCTCCTGTTTCTCGAAAAGACCAGGAAGTCCTTCCAGTGCAATAGCCCGCCAATTTTTCAGCTGCGTGGGATGCACGCGCGTATTCTGATGCAATCTGCACTCATGTCTTCTCTTCTTTTAAGAGTTCCTGGACCACTTTCGCTTTAAAAGCACTGGTATACTGTTTACTCATCATGCTTTAGTATATCTTATCGACGCCTCTTCCTTTGCACAGATTATGGGGTCCATTATACTCCAAGTTTCTTCACTAGGGTACCACTAGCCCTTGTGCCACCACATGCATCACTTGCGTCATCAGTTGTTCGGTCATTTCTAGAGAAGATACATCTTTTTTCTCGACCAGTTTCTCGATCGGTAGATTGTCTAAGAGCAGCACCGTCAGGCCATGCATCGTTGACCAGAGTGTCAGGGCCAGCATATACACTGACGGCTCCGTTCGAAGTTCGCCTGCTTGCTGTGAGGCAGAAATACCATCCAGTAAGACCTGAAACGTGGTCTCCGCAGCGTTTTCCACTGCCTCATCGCATTCCCGTCCATTGTGGGGTGATTGACGTAATTCTGGACGAAACATCAGGCTATACACCGCCGGATTTTCGAGGGCGAAGTGGAGATATGCGCCGCTGATCGCCAATGTTCGCGCTATTGGGGTTCCTGCGGTCTGCTCATAGGTCGAGCGCATTGCCCGTTCCAGCGTTTGAAACCCTTCAACGGTCAGGGCGACGACGAGGTCGGCCTTGTCTGCGAAATGATTATACGGCGCATTATGGCTCACCCCAGCTTGCCGCGCAACCTCACGTAAGGTAAAATCAGGGATGCCGCGCTCGGCTACGAGCTGGAATGCCGCATCCAGTAAAGCACGCCGGAGATCACCATGATGATAGGGGCGATTTTCTCCCTGTTTCATCACCAATACCTCTCTCTCATATTGACAGTGTCCATATTTAAGTGTATCATAGTTGTATATGGACACTGTCAATATGAGAGAGCAAGAGTCCAGAACCAGGTATTGTTCCTATGGAGGGAAAGAATCATGGATCTTTATAAAGGAAAAACCGCGCTCATTACCGGTGCCTCGACGGGTATTGGTGCTGCATTCGCGAAGACATTGGCGGCTGCGGGTACTCATCTTATTCTTGTCGCACGTTCGGAGGAGAAATTGCGTGCCCTTGCCAGTTTACTGGCGAGCCAGCATGCTATTCGTGCCGAGGTCATTGTCGCCGATCTGAGCCGTGTAGGGGCTGCACACACGGTGTTTGAGGAGACCCAGCAGCGTGGTCTTCCCGTAGATATCCTGATCAACAATGCAGGTTTTGGAACCTATGGTCTGTTCGAGACGCTTGACGCAGAGCGTGAGCAGCAGGAAATTCTGCTGAACGTCGCCACGCTGGTCGATCTGACCCATCACTTTTTACCCTTGATGGTAGCACGTCGTCAGGGTGCAATGATCAATGTCGCGTCACTCGCCGCATTTCAACCTTGCCCCTACATGGCAGTGTATGGCGCGAGTAAGGCCTTTGTGCTGTCATTCAGTGAGGCGCTCTGGGGCGAATATCGGACACAGGGTGTACGCGTCTTAGCAGTCTGTCCCGGGGAAACGGCCACCGAATTCTTTCATGTGGTCGGCAACGGGTATGATACCCCGCTTGGCAACGCGGAAACGCCAGAAAAAGTCGTGCGAGTTGCATTACGAGCGCTTGAGCAGGGACGCCCTTCAGTGATATCAGGCAGACAAAATGCGCTGAGCGCCAATTTGTCGCGCTTCGTTCCACGCGGCTTGGTTGTGCGTATGATGGCGCAAGTCACGAAACCACGCCAAAGAGCCAAGGCAGTGTAACGTACACCATTTGTACGCGTCGTAGAGAGAAAGACCAGGGGAAGGTACTGCTGACAGAAAGCCATCTCCTTTCGCCAGCACTCTTGCACTCTTGCCTCTGGTGTCACCAATGTTTGATTAGCCCTTGTCGCGCCTTTTCGCTGTGCATCGTTCCAGCTCGCCAGGGGGTTTTATTTACAACGCTCAATGGAAGTCACACCAGATGTGGAGCGCTTTTCCCAGGCAACGCGCACACCAGTGCTCATGATTGGGGGCAAAACTTGCTCATATTCCAGGTCATTTACCACTCATGACCCGCTGAATTGTACAGAAATCTCCCGCTAAATTTTGGGATTTACAGGGATAGTTCTAGCAAAAGGCTAATTCTGTGGAACTAGAGTTAGCAGAAGTGTCTTTGTCCAGACTCGAACAATCTGTATGTGATTCTGAATTAGAGCAAAAATACAGAAGAAGCTGTACAGCTAACAAGAATAAGGAAGTTTTGCAATGGTACCATTTTCTTTCCCTCATATATTTGATATCGATGGAGTCACAACGCGCCATGCCTGGTAAATAAGCTGAAACTTCGACTGGTGACACACTTCATTGACCGCTCGCTCGCGCAGAAAGAAAAGGATGCGGAATATGCAACCACTTTTCGCTCAGAATCCTCTATTGCAGAATGTCTTCCTGGCCGGGTATGTCATTTGGGCGGTGACGGAAGCGATCTTGGGGATGAGGCAAATCACACGCCTCCGTGCTGGTGCTCAACTCCATTATAACGGATCGCGGGTGGTCGTCGCAGGAACGATCGGGCTTGGTATCTTGCTCTGCTTCCTGCTGCCTCGCGCTGTTCCTGCCACCATCATCACGAGCGCGAGCGGTTTCGTCTTCTGGTTCGGCGTTGCTCTGGTCTATGCTGGTCTCGCTTTCCGTCTCTATGCTATCACCGTGCTTGGTCGCTATTTCACTCTCAGCGCTGATATCCCATCTGGGAAGCCATTTCTCCAGATTCTCAATGGTCGATTCCTATACTTCGCGCCGATTTCCTACGTTTCACCTCAAAATCGGTCGAACATTCACGCTATTTACTAGTTGGAGGGGAGAAGCTTGCACTGTTGTGTTGCAGGCTTCTCTCTTTGTAAAATATAACAAATTGCGCTATGATAGATTTTTACACGTATCCTGGGCCTACCTCATGCTGGGTTTTCTATAGTCCAGTGACTATATGAAATTACCTACTTGCTCTCATGGACGTGCCGATGAGCATGTAACGCAACGCGTAAGAGCGGTTTCGCTCGATGCATGTACGTTTTTGCGGTTTGCTCTGGAATGCCAAGCACCTGAGCAATTTCAGAAAAACTGAGTTGTCCTACATAACGCAACAGAACAATTGCACGAAACTTCGCAGGTAAGGTACTGATCGCGTGCTGAACAACGGACTGGAGTTCGTGTTGTTCTGCGATCTCCTCTGGTGAGGAGTGGGTGTCCAGTAGCAGTGTGAGTTCCGAGACCTCGCTTGTCCCCATCTCTTCTTCTAGCTCCGAGAAGGACTGTGACCGTTTGCGACGCACCTCGTCGCAACACCGATTACGAGCAACCTGAAACAACCAGGGTTGGAGTGGTTGGTCAGTACGTAGCGTGGGTAAGGCGAGATAGAGCTTGAGAAACACGTGCTGCACGATATCTTCAGCCTCAAACCCATTGCGTGTCAGGTGACAGATGAAGGAAAAAAGCCCGGGACGATAACGACGCACAAGGACCGCAAAGGCATCCTGATCCCCTACAAGCGTGCGTTCAGCAAGCAGGACATCCGAAACATCTCCGCAAGGATGAGGTCTTCTCTCCTCAGTCTGCATCCATGCTCTCCTTCCTTCTCTCGACACGAGTGAACACGGGGTACCTGAACAAGATTATCTATCCGTTGGTGGCGTTGGCACACCTCGATACGCCGTCTCTTGAGCAACAAGGGTTCGGCGTGAGGCACGCCCTCTGCCAATCGCCCCTCCAATAGCTCCCACGATGAGACCAAGCAAGATTGAGAGCACCAGTTCAGTCAGGCCCGTGATAGCAACCGTCGAAAGCAAGAGCTGGTCCGTGGTGACAGGAACCGTTTGATGCAGTCGCTCAGCGGTAGCACGTGCCGCTGCATCCGCTTGCTGACGTAAGGTGCCAAGATTCAGATAGGCAAGCAGGAGCGCACCAAGAAACAAAATGATGGCACTCACCACGCCTGTCCACAGACCTGCGAAGGCACCTGTCCCCATCATGCCTGTCTCCTGTGAGGCGCGTATGCCGGCAAGCAGATAGACAATCAGTGCAAGAACGAAGCCACCAATGGTGACGAAAAGAGCAAAGCCCCCCAAATTCAAGTAATTGGTGAGGAGTGTGAGAACAACCTGAAATGCTCCAAGAAGAATACCAAACAGAATGCCAAATTTGAAGGCTGAACTCCCTCTTCTTTCAATAATCGTTCGTTCTTTCATCATGTTCTCCTTTCAAGAAGAACTCTCCTCATTGCTTTCCTCGCATCGAACAACCATGCTTGCCAAAAAGCATGCATCTTGAGAGAGGTGGATATGAGGAAGGAGGGCAGTTCTGCTCTCCTTCCCCAGTCGCTAGAAGCTTCCACCACCTCGATTACTCATCATATGTTGCGCCACGGCTCCCACGATTCCGCCGAGACCTCCGTGCCCCATCATGTTGCCTGAAGTCCCTTCCTGCCCAAACATCTGAGAGAGCATGCCTGGCTGCTCTTGTCCCATCTGATGGAAGCTTTGTGCCATCCCTTGAGGGTTATTGGGGTCTGCACCGTACTCTTGAGGCATCTGCTCGGCAAACTGTGAGCGCTGGTCATAGGGCATTTGCTCAAAGTGCTGTTGATAGACCTGTTGCTGTGTGTCAGCAGGGGCATTCTGCATGAACTGCTGCATATGGCCCATGGCCTGATTCTGATCGATGGAACTATAATTTCCATCCTGATAAGCCTGGGAATACTGCTGGTACATCTGCTGATTGTTTTGATCGTATGGATACATAGGTGTTCTCCTTCATTTCGTGTGGAACGCTTTGCATTTAGTCTAGTAACGACAAACGATGGGAACGCTCACTCATGAGACGAGTTGAGCATGTTACCTGCCTCGTGGGACATCACGTGTCGATGGTGGAAGCGTCCTTGCTTGAGTCATGTTCTGCTGCATCTGGACCTGTGACGCAGCGGTGCTGACACTACTCTCGGTACGATCTAAGTACTTGCGAGCGGTCTCCTGTCCACCTAGACCAAAGGCCAAGCCTGTGGCAAGGGCCGCTGCACCCACAATAGCGGTAAACAGAATGTTCAACAAGGAGGTGGCGATGCCTAACTGTTCAAGGGCGATCAGAGCCACGAACCCAAGAATGGCGTAGCGGGCAATATTCGAGAAGAGATTGGGATTGCCAACTTTTGAGCTTGCAGAGGCACCACGCACAATATCGGCGACGAGCGTTGCTGCCAGCGTCCCCAGGAAGAGGACGAGGATGGCGACGAACACATTGGGCAAGTAGCCGATGACACGTCCAAGCAAATCACTCACGGTGGTGAGACCAAGCGCATTGACCGCTGGGACCAGGAAGATGAGAAAGACGAACCAGTAGACAAGTTTGCCGAGAATGTCGGCAGCATCAGTCTTGATACCAGCCTGCTGTCCTAGCCGCGATAAGCCAATCCGATCGGCGATACGATCAAAGCCAACTTTTCTGAGCAGGAAGGTGACGGCTTTGGCGAGCGCGGAAGCCACAAGCCACCCGATCAGCAAGATCACCAGGAAGCCGAGCAGCCGTGGCACAAACTCGAAGAGCAAGGCCAATGCCGACTGAAAGGAACGAATAACGGCATCAATGATGTTCACAAAGAACTCCTTTTCAATTCATGTCCAGTATTTATGGACGGAGTAAAGCAGTTACATAAAACGATATTTCAACGGTAGTAGTACACTTCTGTACGACCTTTTGTTTGACGACACGACTCCAAAAAAGTCACAGAAACTGTTCGTCATATTCTTACATCTCTTTTTCGTTGTACACCCTACAACAAGATGTAGGGGAGGTTGCTTTCTCGTGCTGTCCAGGGAGATCATGGTGGTTCTGTTCAAGAGGAGCGGGTGCATGAACCAGGAGGTGCTGTTGTATTACGCTCAGCAAACGTCTGCATGAAAGAAAAGACGAGAGGTAGCGTTCTTTGATCATGCGCCACCTTTTCTGCTCAAAAAAAGAAGAGAGGACCACTGCTCACTGTGGTCCTCTCTTCTCGACTGTTGTCAGAGCCTCTTGGAAACAAGACTACTTCTTGTCAGGGTCGAGAGCGTTGTCTATCTTCTGCTGGACATTGCCGAGTGTGGATTGGGCAGTTCCCCCGACTTGCTTAGCCTTGCCTTTGGCTTCCAGTTCAGTATTGCCAGTCGCCTCTCCTACCTTCTCCTGCACCTTGCCAACAGCCTGATCTAGTTTACCCTTCACAACATTTTCCTTGCCCTGTGTGCCAAGATCTTTGTTCTGCTCGTCCATCGAATTTCTTCTCCTTACATGGTGATAGCAATGAATCTTCACGATGCATACGTATGAGAGTACCCTCTCTCTATGAATACTCATGAGAGATACATAACGTATACAGATGAGACAATATGATACCTCTTCGTGGGTGACGAGCCTACTCTTCAGGTGAGATCTCGGCAAGAAGTAAAGAATCCCTTTGAGAGAAAAGGCTGTATCGTTCCATAAAAAATGATACGTATTTAGCTGATGACGTTTCTCAGATAAGGGTTCTGGCGCTCTTTTGGTGAAGGATGAGGTTTATTGGAAGCGTGTTCATCTTTTCATCTCTGTATAAACCAATCAGAGGGATTCGGTCGAGGCATTGCACGGCACTGTTGCCTCTCTTTTCTGTAACAAGTAAAATGCTAAAGAACCTTTTTCAAACTCTTAGATAAGTAAAGGAAAAGAAACGTATGAAGCAGGAATTGCGTATGGCCTCGCTGTATGCACTCCCAGGAATCCCTCTTGTTCAGCCTGGCGATGATCTCGCGCGCATCATCGCCGAGTGTGCGAGCAACTGGAGCTTTCAGTTCGAGGACAATGATATTGTGGTCATTGCGCAAAAAATTGTCTCCAAGGCAGAGAATGCCATTGTCGATCTTGCGACCATTACCCCTACTCCTTCTGCCTTGGAATTAGCGCAGCAGACAGGGAGAGATCCTCGCCTCTGTCAGGTCTATCTTAATGAGAGCACAGAGATCCTTGCTATCAAGGGACGCCATGTGGTAACGCGTCATCGCCTGGGACTGATCTGTGCTGCGGCGGGGGTTGATAGCTCAAATGTGGCTCCTCGTGCGGCTCACCTCGTGGTGCTCCTGCCATGTGATCCCGATACTAGCGCCCGCCGCATTCGCTCTGATCTGCTCACCCTGACTGGGAAGAAGGTGGCTGTCATCATTAGCGACTCACTAGGACGCGATGATCGGCTCGGATCGATTGGGATGGCTATTGGGGTCGCTGGGATACGCCCACTGGAAGAACGTCATCAACAGGATCTCTTTGAGAATGCTTCCCACCCCTTCATTGATATTGTTGATGAGATCGGTAGTGCCGCCTCATTGTTGATGGGGCAGTCGAATGAGGCGTTGCCGGTGGTGATTCTGCGTGGCATTCACTACACGATTGAGGAACAGGTAGAGTTGAGAAGTGGTTTTGCCTTTTAGAGGGCATGGAGCATACGTTGCCGCAGGAGGGGGAAACCTGCTCGCCCATAGCCTTGTCTTTTGATGAGTTTGAGCTTGTTAACGAAGCCTTCTGCCTGAGCATTGGAATGCACGACGGTGAGTCCTGCAAGCACCGCTTCTTGGTCTCGTTCAAGGCCCTTGATGAAGCGCTGCACTTCGGAGATCCCACTCTCAGCCACCTGCTGTTTCCAGTCTTGCAGGCGAGAGCCTTCGCGCTTACGCACGATCTGCCCGAAAGATTGGACCAGAGTATGCAACGCCGCAAGTTGCATGCTCGCCTGACACAATTCCTCCAGATCCGCACGTTCATCTACGACGAGATCATCAAAGGGGCGAGCAATGAGCCAGAGGGCTTCTCGAACTGAAACACGAGAGAGCACAGGAAGCTCGGGAAGCTCGACTCTCTCCTGCTTGAGCGTTTGGAGAAAACGATAGAACTGCCTGTCCGTTCCACGATATCCCTTCTCTTTTATCTCTCGATACAAGACTGAGCCTTTTTTACAGCCCTCCTTCCATCTTCTGAGAACGTAGACGGCGTAGGGATCAAAGAGGCTTCGCCGCTTGCGCCGACGCCTGTTTCCTGGACAGGAGCCCTGCTTGTTCCAATTTTGCACGGTTCGCTTTGTGACTCCGAGCCGTCGGGCGATTTCCTCTTGCGGAATGCCGAGCTTCTGCAAATCCATCATGGAATCAAACCGTTCTTGCCGATCTTCCAATCGGCTCTGGTATTGATGTTCATGGGCAGGCGATCTTGTTGGTCGCCATTCTTTGGCTGTTGGAAGCTTGGGCTCGATTGGTTTGGGCAGGTCTTTCCTGATCTCTTTGCAGCACCGGGCGACAGCAGGCTCAATGGCCTCGACCAAGTTTTTATACAAGTGAAAACGATCTGCCACAGGAGTTGCCTGGGGAGCCCCTTCACGTACGGCTTGTGTATAGTCGGTGCCGCGATCCCGGCTCACGTACTCAATTTCAGGGTGATGGCGCATCCACTCAGCAGCACTGTTCGTCGAACGTTCGGCAAGCAGATCGATTACCTGGTGCTTGCTCACATCCACCAGGATGGTGCCGAACCGGCGCCCTCGGCGAAACGAGAAGTCGTCAATGCCTAACACGGTGACCCGACCAGCAGCAGGGCTGGAAAGCGCCATGATGCGGCGAAGTATGGTGGTGGGTGAAGCGTGCATCCTGATGCGGTCGGCAAGTCGTGTTCCCAGTTCTCCACTGGTCGCAAGACCAATGGCCTGCACGGCTTCAAACAGCCGAGTAGTGATCTGCGCCCAGGGCTGGGCAAAGGGAGAGAGCCGCTCGGCAAAGATTTTTCGCGGACAGTCAGGATTACGACAGAAGAACTTACGGACAGAGAGACGAAGGACGACCTTGCGATCTCCACACGGGACATCGCGCAACGTCCGTTGATAGCAACTGTGGACCTGTGATGACGCTTGAGAGCACAGTGGACAACAAGAAGAAGGGGAGAGCGAAACCACCCCAACCAAAAGATCTGCACCGTGTAGCTCTATCCACTCCACATGTAATCCTTCGGGAAGTGAGAGCAGAGATGACACTTCCATCATACCAAACTCCTCATGAAGAAGCACTATCGATTGATTTTTCATGAGGACTATATCATTACGTGTCAATACGTCTCTGATAGCAAGCGAGCGGATTCACCAAAGTAGTGGGAGACCCAAGAATCCTGAGAAACATCAGCTGACAAAAAGGTGAATGGCAGAACATCGTGAGTGGAGCACTACCCTGAAAGTGTTCACGCGACCCCAAAAACTCCATCAGAAAATAGAACCAATAAGAGGAACAATTCTGTCCGCTTTGTGTGGCATAATAGAATGGAAAAGCAAGGAAGATGCGATACGCTTCCAATACTTTTCATAATAGGAGGAAAACATAGATGGCTCAACATCCAGAATCAATGCCAGCACATGGGCTCATAGAGTATCTCAATCCAGATCATCTGCATAAAAACCGAGCTTTTACGCACGTGATTAGCGTCAGCGGGCCAGTGAAAACAATCTATGTTGGCGGCCAAAACGCGGTAGATGAACAGGGAAACATTGTTGGCAAAGGGGATATCAAAACGCAGTTGCAACAGGTTCTCACGAACCTGCGCCAAGCCTTAGCTGCTGCTGGAGCCGAACCAGAACATATCATTAAATGGAATGTCTACCTGGTCCAAGGGCAATCAGTGCGAGAAGGATTTGAAGCGTTTCAGCAGTTCTGGGGACATCACCCCAACCCGCCTGCCATTATCATGGTGTATGTCTCTGGGCTGGCGAACCCAGACTTTCTCCTGGAAATAGAAGCTGTGGCGGTCGTTCCACTTGCATAAATGAGCGCAGTTCGAGGCTGCGCAAGGGAATGGAAACTGAACATGAACACCAACAGCTCTGAAAAGACAAGGGATCAAAGCATGGTTGGGCAAACAAAAACTGCGAGCTTTCAAATCGGAGTTCGCAGAACTTTTCCCGTCTCAGTACAGGATGCATGGGACTTCCTCATCTCTGAACAAGGCCAGTGCATCTGGCTAGACGAAGCCTGCACGCTGCAATTTACAGAAGGGACTACCTATACCACTCCGCGTGGGACAAGAGGAATTATTCGTGTCGTGAATCCAGAAGTGAATTTGCGCCTGATCTGGCAACCTCAAGAGTGGCAACATGCCTCGACCATTCAGATCCGGACCATCCAAAGTGGTGCCAACACCGTGATCAGCTTTCATCAAGAAGGACTCCCTGGATCCAAAGAACGTGCAAGCATGCGTCACCATTGGCAGCACGTCTTGACAAGACTGCAAAAGCTCCTCCCTCGAAATGGGTCCAGTGCTACGTAAGCTGCTACGAAGTGTAGAGTAGCAGCTTACGTAGCACTGGACCGACAGCGAAGGCGGCGAGATGATCACGGAAACCCACACCGAAGTTGGTTGGAGTGCCATTAGAGTTAGTGCAGAAATTGGCGTTTGGGTCGAAAAAAGAGAGTTTCAAGAGTATTATAAGATGTATACGGATAGAACACCTGAAGACACCGACTCACATGATGGGTTACTCATGTTTACAGCTTTCGTTGCGATAAAATATGCCTGGTTGGGTGAGCTATCTGGCCCTACAAGCTTCTTTGGCTGATAGGAACCAGCTTTTTTATCGCAAAGGATACTTTGAATATGTGTTACCACTCATAAGAGTCGGTGTCCACCTGAACTATGTGTTTGTAGAAAAGAGAACCTTAATGCTATCCAGGAAACGTAACCAGTCATCAAGTGAACACAAGAGCGATGCAAATACTCAACATGTCGATGAAATACCTCAACCTGTGAAGCAAACACGCACGCGCGATGTTTTACTACTCTTTTTTGCGACTCGCCTTATGCTTGTCGCAATAACGTGTGTTGGATATATTCTTCTCACTGCTCCAAAGTATTCAAGCACACCAGTTGATACCGTCACACTCTTTAATGTATGGAATCACTGGGATGCCGCTAACTATACACGTATTGCGCAATACGGCTACCAAGCACGGTTTGACCTCGCGTTTTTTCCTCTTTTTCCCTTTCTCGTCTTCTGTATTAGTTCCCTTCTAGGAAATTGGAGCTATCTTTTTGTAGGCACACTTATTAGCAATGGCGCTTTATTGGGCGTGTTATTTCTCCTGTATCAACTTGCAGCAGACATAGCAGGAGAGCAAGTAGCACGCCGAACCATTGTCTACCTCTGTATCTTCCCAACAGCATTCTTCTTTTTTGCCGCCTATAATGAGTCGCTCTTCCTCGTGTTCATACTAGGAACATTTTTGGCGATAAGACAACAACGTTGGTGGCTAGCGGGTATACTTGGTTTTCTTGCAGCATTAACACGCTCTGCTGGTATTCTGCTGGTACTTCCTTACCTTTACGAACTATGGGAAGCGCAGAAGAGTATACGAGCAACAAAGAAGTCAGTATTCTTTGCAATTCTACCAATTATTTTCATTCCACTAGGGGTGCTTGTTTATAGTGTGTACTGCTGGATAACAGTAGGAACCCCCCTTGCCTTTATTACCATTCAAGACCATTCAGGGCGCCATCTCTCTTGGCCCTGGCAAGGTCTTTGGCAAGGCATTACAGCTCTCTTGCTGACGCAGCCTTTCGGCTCGGCTAATCAGGCACATCTATTCCTTGACCTGAGTGCAACCATCGGCTTTCTTCTCCTCGTAGTGCTAGGATGGCGAAAATTGCCTGTAAGCTACAGCCTTTGGACAGGATTACTTCTACTGTATGTACTCCTAGATCCTGCAATGGAGAAGCCAGATATCTTGCTTTCTAATCAACGCTTTGTCTTAGAAATGTTTCCAGCTTTTATCACATTAGCCGCGCTAGGTGTTCAGCACCCACGACTGCATCAAACACTCGCGATCGTCTTTCCTTCACTACTGGCAACATTAAGTATACTTTTCATCATGAACCGATGGATGGTATGAGACAATTCTCTCTCTTGTCGTGCTATGACGTGATACGCAATAAAACAAAACAAGTATAAAGAGAAGTAGCACTATGTTGCGTACAAAAATGGTGGCATACAACGGTGGTAGAAAAGGGATAAATGAGAAATATGAGCGTTCGTAGAGGCAGGGATAGATTAGCGTTGTCAAGAGACTAATGCTTCCCCAGCCTAATAGCCACTTCCAATGTGCCTTCCCAACATAAGCGATTAGCGGTGCTACCCAAATAAGATATTGAGGACTAAACACTTTTCCTGTAATCATGACAACCAGAAGCGTCATTACTACTGAGAGTGGAAAAGTTATAGTGCCCCGCCACTGCAACCACCATGTATAGAGCAACCCTACAACAAGAAGAATACTTCCACCTTGAGAAACAATTGATGACAACTGACTGATGACATTGTAAGAGCCAAAGCTATACACATATGTAAGTGGATATTTTCCTAGCATATCTGCCAGCCAGAGGACAGAAGCGGAGAGTGATTCGATTTGAATGGGTCGATCTTTAAAATAGCTCAAAGGTCCCAACGTTCCATCTACACTCAAAAAAAGCGATATGAGCGTTATACCTGCACAAATTGCGACAAAGATACCGAGAGGACGGATTTTTCGCCAAGCATACCATGACCCCTTTAGATACGCCTGTTGTGCAAGAAGAAGTGGTGGAATCAAAATGAGAGGATAAAACTTGCACATAGTAGCTAGTGCTAACAGCACGAATGCCCACTTCCAGCGCGTCTTTTCAGCGCAGATCACCGCAAAGAATGTGAGCATAGATGGAATAAGATCAAAGCGTCCCTCCACAGTGGACCAGCAGCCAAGCAATAAATATACGAGAAAAGCAACAGAGGCTCCTCGCGTTCCCACATATGCAAGCACAAAATAGAGTATTGCAATGAGGAACGCTATAAGGCATGCAAAGGCGACATGATAGAATGCGGTAGGAGCAACTAATGCTACACTGAATGGAATGAGCGTAAGCAACGGATATTCTCTTGGCAACGTGTGGAAAGGCTGCGGGGAGGAAGATGGTACAAGAAAACCACATTGCTCATTAGGAAACATTGTTAGTCCTGATGTACCTTGCCAAAAGCCATGGGCGTAGCACTCATATTTCGCCACATCTGAAAAGTACCATGCATAGCTATGTACGTCATAATATTTCCAAAAGGCTCCAAAAAAAAGGATAACACCAAGTAGTACTAGCATCAGAATTTCCAAGAGGTGTATTCTGATGGTTTTTACAAGAGCTGACACTGATTGCATAAACTTCTGCCTTCATCCTGTTTTATAGAGATGCACTCTTGCATCTTTGCCGTCAAGTATAGAGATGTATGTCCAATGATGTCAAACAGCGTGCTCTTGTTCGTCAGGAAAAACCGTAGTAGACCTAAAACGCCAACAACGCTGGGTGTCCATAGACCAAACTTTCTGTTACAATAAACACGATTATAAAAAGGAAAAAGGGGAGAAAGTTTATGCAGCCCGAAAGTCGGCCTATGCGTGAGAGTATCCTTGCAGCTGCCGTGCAGTTGTTCGCAGAGTATGGTTATCACGCTGCTCCACTACGTGATATTGCGCGTGCAGCGGGCATCCAAGCAGCGAGTATTTACCATCATTATCCAAGTAAGCAATCGCTGCTCGTCGAAATCATGGAAGTATACATGAAACGCTTGAATACGCAGCTGCAGTGTATCATCCAGAAGTATCAAGACCCACTACAGCGTTTACAAGAAGCTATCACCAATCACATTCGCTTGCATACAGCCCACAAAGCAGAATTCTTCATCATTGATACTGAAATTCGAGCACTAGAGGGCGAAAATCGTGTTTACATCCTTTCCTTACGAGATACTTATGAAACGCTGATACAAGAAATTTTGAACGATGGAATGGCACGCGGTATGTTTCGGCAAAGTGATAGCAAAGTTGCATCGTACGCTATCATAGCGATGTGTACAGAGGTTGCAACGTGGTTCCGTCCAGATGGCAGACTCTCAACTCATCAGGTGATCACACTCTACTGTCAAATTATCACTCAGGGCTTACTTGCTTCTGAGCATATTCAAGAGGAACAGGAGCGCATACGGAGTGAACATCACTAACAAAGAGCGAGCATTGCTTCTTGCGTGTGTGCTTGTTTTTATCCTTTTCTTCGGTGGTTTACTGCTGTTCTTTCGACAACAAGGGGATATAAAAACTACAACAACGAAAAACATAAGAGCATTCGGTGCTCTTCATCCTGTGCCTAGTCCAACACTAGCGACACTTTTCTCTGATAATTTTTCTGATAATAGCCAGAATTGGGATGTAGGAACCGATGCGAAATATGGGAGCACAATTAATAACGGAACACTTACAATAATGGGGGCAAACCACAAGCCATTTCGTGAGCCTCTTCCATCAAGTGCCGACTATGATGACGTTTCAGTGGCAGTTACTATGACGCTTCTACAAGGTGATCAAAACGATAGTGCTGGTCTCTATCTCCGGGCGAATGGCAACATTGGACAGGGATACTATATTGATATTTATGGAGATGATACCTACGATATAGCAAAAACTACTGTGGACGCTACTCAAAAAATTCATGCTACATATCTTGCTGAACCTCAGCATTCCTCGGCTCTTCACTCCAAAAGTCAGAAAAATACTGTGATGGTGATTATGAAGGGGGAACATATCGTCTTACTTATTAATAATACCGTTGTGAAATCAGTACGTGATGGCGACTTTATGCGTGGAAAGATCATGCTTTTCGTCGAAAACGGGAATTCATCTAGTGGAGTTGCGGCCTCGTTCGATGCAATAGCCGTCTATCCTGCGCCAGAACGTCTTCCTAGCTAGGTAGTCATGAAACGCGAAAAGAACAAAAAACATGTAAAACTTATTCCACTTTACATGGTTGTCCTCCTTGTATGTATTACAGGAGTAATTTTTCTTACGCTAAAATTTGCTAACGAGAAAGCACATACTTCATCATCACCGAACAAGACAAGTACACCTACGCAAACCCCGACAGTTCAGGGAACGGCTTTTCCACTGTTCTCAGATGATTTTTCTGATAATAGCAAGGGATGGTCTGTTGTAAACGTATCAGGATATAGACGTACACTTCATAGTGGTGTCCTCACCTTATCTAGCACAACACATAATGTGCTCGTCGAGAGTATTCCAACACGTACAACATTTACCAATTTCTCACTTACCACAAGCTTCACGCTTGTGCAAGGAGACAAAAACGATAGTGTTGGTCTCTACCTACGCGGTGATAGTAACCTCGACCATGACTACCGTATCGATATCTTTGGCAACAACATGTATGCCATTAGCAAGGAGGCACTCGATGGAAGCGATGGGTTGGAACAAACATTTCTTGTACATCGCACTCATACAAAGCAGCTTCACTCGATCGGGCAAAAAAACACGCTTGCAGTTACGATGAATGGGCCAATGATGGCTGTGCAAATCAATGGAGAAACCATTTGCTCACTCACAGACACTAAATACACACATGGTCAAATCGCTCTTTTTGTCGAAAACGGGCAGACTTCTAATGGTATCACCGCGAAATTCCACAATCTTGTGATTTACCCTTAGCTTGACGGTTAGCTCCCTATCAGGTATAATGTAAAAGTTATAACTGTTTGCATGGCATAGAGCAGGATGCTAGCATATCCTGTTCTCGATAAAGACACTCAAAGGCTTTGAGCAATCCTCTGTAGAATAACCTCTTCCTGCACACACGTTCATACCTGATATCAGCTAGCAGCATTGCTCCCGTATCCTACGGTCTGCTCCTGGTACTTCCTGTTGGCACTCTTTCTTCAGGAAGTTGTATTGTGTCCGTAAGGGGCGCATTGACCGAAAGGACTTTTCATGTCATCTTTTAATGACTTCCGTTTGCAACCTGCAATGCAAGCGGTGCTTGCAAATATGCAGATATCAGAGCCTACGCCTATTCAGACTGAGGCAATTCCTGCGTTACTTGCTGGAAATGATGTAGTGGGACAATCAGCTACAGGTTCGGGCAAGACACTTGCCTATGGTATTCCCCTGGTAGAAAGGGTAGCTAAGGAGCGTGTAGTACAGGCACTAGTACTCGTACCAACGCGCGAACTAGCTGTCCAAGTAAACACCGTGCTGAACAAGCTAACAATCAGCCGAAGGCTTTCGACGGCACTCCTGGTAGGAGGACGACCTTATAGTCCTCAACTGTCAGCACTACGCTATGGTTCGCAGATCGTCGTAGGCACACCCGGACGCGTGAAAGACCATCTTGATCGCGGCAGTTTGGACCTGAGCCAATTGCGTATGTGCGTGCTGGACGAGGCAGACCAAATGTTGGATAGTGGATTCGCGCCAGCGATTGAAGAGATTCTGACAACTACGCCGAACACACGACAAATGGCACTCTTCTCAGCAACCATGCCGGACTGGATTGTGACGCTTCAGAAAAAATTTCTCAAAAATCCGGTCACCATTGCCATTTCACAGGCTACTGGTGCACAAAGTACTATTGAACAGATTGCGTACCAGGTTCCGCAGGAACAGAAAATGGCAGCACTCTGTACCCTCTTACATTCTACTGAGGGAGAAAGTAGTCTTATCTTTGGCAAGACGAAATTCGGTGTCGAGAAACTAGGCAAACAGCTCAATCGGCTCGGCTTTACAGTGGGAACACTACATGGTAATAAGAGCCAAAGTGCACGTGAGGCGGTGCTTACTGCGTTCCGTAAGGGGCAAGTGCAGACATTACTTGCCACAAATGTAGCCGCACGCGGGCTGGATATCCAAGGAATCTATCAGGTCATCAATTACGAGCTTCCAGAATCAAGCGATCTTTTTACGCACCGGATTGGTCGCACAGGTAGAATGGGGCGCCAAGGCAAGGCAATTACACTGCTAGTACCATCAGATGTTCCCAAATGGCGACGTATGGCACGCAATTTAGGGCAGGTGGTCTCATTGCAGAAACTCACGATTGAAGAGTCGATGACAGGTACACAACTGCTCACAAGGCTAAAGGCTTCGGAAACGCAGGAATATGAGCAGGACCGTGAGCAGAGATTAGTACATGAACGCAAACATATAGCGTCACATCAGGAGAGCGGCAAACCTGTACGACTCAAGTATGACAATCAGCCTGTATCTACCAAGAAAGGGCATTGGAAAGAAAGTAGTATGAGTGGAACACCGACAGTACAGCCAGAAAGTGTTACCTCATCAAGACGCTCATCCTCTAGCAGGCCGAGGGATGGCGCAAGAGGAGTAGAAAAGCAGTCCAGCTTTGGGAGAACCACGGGGAAGCGCAAAATATCTTCTTTTGCAGTAACCGAACCCCACTACCGAACAACCAAGAGAAAATCTAAAACGACGCAGGCCACACAGGTACGGCGGACTACTACCTCAAATCGTTCTGCTAGCCGCTAGCAATTCAACTAGTCTGCTTCAGTACTGAGACAACAGCAGTGTGAGGAAAAGCGAGAGGGTGATTGGTTCATCTATTGCTTGATGACAGCCAACTTTGGCACCTCTCACTGCTTGCACGTCTCAGTCCATTTCATTTTTTGCGCACTTTTAGAAACATCGCTGGATGTCAGCCTTTCGTATATTTTACACAGATTCCGTAAGTACAACGTCCTTTAATGTAATTGTGCTAAGAAGCCTTTTTTTCTCCAGTTGTGTCGTCCGTTTATATAATATACTCTTTAGAGAGAGAAGATATGAAGGAGATGTACTCTGTGAATAGGAACACGAGTCTTGTGCGCTTCCGCTTGGGATGGGCACTGCTTGGTATTGTCGGCCTTATTCTACAAGGGATCGCGACGGAGATGACACGTCCCGGCTATTTTACCCATCTGTCTCTTATTATCAACTTCTTTAGTTACTTCACGATTCTCACCAATCTGTTCATTACCATCTGGTTTGTGCTTGCGTTTCGCTCACGCCAAATTGGACAAGCCAGTTGGTTGGGCAATCAACCAGAAATCAAGGGAGCATTGCTCGTCGCTGGCAGTGTCACCATTCTGGTTTATTGGACATTGCTGGTGGATATCCCGATTCCAACGGTGACTGGTGAGATCGCAAACTTCTTACTGCATCTTCTCGTCCCGTTAGGCTTATGGATCGATTGGTTGATGGTAGGGGACCCTATGAAGAAGTCTTATGGATCAATGCTCAGATCATGGTTGATCTTCCCCATCATCTTTGTAATCTATACTGAGGTGCGCGGTCCCTTTACTCACTGGTATCCCTATTTCTTCCTTGACCCCCAAGCGGTGGGGAGTATCGGAAATCTGGTGATAGCGATCATTGGCATGATACTCCTATTCCTGGTGGTGGCGAGTCTTATCTACTGGCTGTATCGAAAGCGCGGCGAGCTACAACTCGTACCAGCTAGTAGCATTGCCCATCAGGGAAAGCACATGTAACAAGCGAAAGGATATCGTTATGGATTCAGCACTCAAAAAACAAGCGTTGCGTCTTTTTACGTATGGACTGTATGTTGTTATGTGTAACGATCAGAGCGATGTAAACGCCTTTACAGCGAACTGGCTCACACAGGTCTCGTTTGAACCGCCACTACTTGCAGTCTCTATAGAAAATGATGCAAAATCGCTTACGATGATTCGGAATAGCGGAAAATTTACCATAAATGTACTCCGTACAGGACAACGCGAACTTGCAGGTGCATTAGGCAAGTCAGCATTGAAAGTTCCTGACAAACTAGCGGGTGTTTCCTACACGATAACAGCGGTTGGCTATCCCATCTTACAAGCAGCATTGGGCTGGGTTGCTTGTGAAGTTCGCCAAACAGTACCTACTGGTGACTCGACACTTGTCGTTGCCGAGGTTGTTGATGCAGGCATACTTGCTGAAGGGCAACCACTGACGATGGCAGAGGCAGGCTTCCGCCACGCCGGATAATTGGAAGGAACAAACTTTGTTTCTTTGCTTCATCAGAACAGAGCGAGTGCTAAGTAATCTTGTTGGTGACTTCACATCTACATTATACTAAGAAAAGATAGAACATATCTTAATGATGTCAGGAGTAATTTCATGCAAAACGGGAGCGATGTCTCCTCTGGTGCAGAACTACTACGCACCGATTGTGTATTTTGTCAACGTAGCACTATTGCCCACTACATTCTTAAAGAGACGCAAAATCTTCGCCTTGTCGCCGATCACGCCCCTCTGGTCGAAGGGCATCTATTAATTATTCCTAAGCTGCATTATGCCTGTTATGGTACTGTACCAACGGAGTTAGATGCAGAGCTTTTTGCCTTGAAACGAGAAGTTCAACGCTTCTTCCAATACTACTACCTGCCCCCTGTTTTCTGGGAGCACGGAGTCTTCCATCAATCAGTGTTCCATGCACATCTACATTGCTTTCCCTTTGGAGCATTGAGCCAAAAGCAACACGATCTCTGTGAAAAGCTCACTGCTGAAACCGTGCAAACACAAGATGCTGTTCGTGCATGGTATGCTGAAAAAGGTCAGTATTTCTATTTAGAACCTGACAAAGCCTTTCTCTTCGCCCCAAAATCAGATGATTATATGCGTATCGCACAAGGCATCTTCTGGTCCAAGGTAGCAACGCTCAATAATCAAAAGATGTGGCATTCGACGCAACAACGACAAAAAGAGGGACAGCCCCGCATAGAGTCAACACTTGCCAAGTGGCGCAGGTTTGAACAGCAAGGAGCAGCATATGCCAACGAAGCCAGTGCGTGATGAGTTTCTCATTGCCGATGACGTAACACTCCATTGGGTGCAGTGGGGAGAACAGGGACAGCCGATTATCTGCATTCATGGCCTTACCGCAAATGCTTTCTTTTTTCAAGCTCTTGCCGATGATCTCGCAAAGAAGTACCTTGTATTTGCTTACGATCTGCGTGGAAGGGGCGACAGCGACAAGCCCGAAGACGGGTACAGCATTCCCATTCATGCAACAGACCTGGCCGCGCTGATCGATGAACTTGGCCTTGATCGTCCCATCATCATAGGCCACTCACTTGGTGCGCTTATAGCGCTGTATTTTGCAGCACACCATCCTGACAAGTTGAGCAAGTTGATTCTGCTTGACGCTGGCACGCCCCTGCCGTGGAAAACACCAGCCGAGCAACCTGCATGGCTTACAACTGCTATTGACCGCTTAGGAACAACAGTTCCCTCGTTTCAGGAGTATATCAGGCGTTTGAAAACCGCTCCGTTTCTAGGGCCTTATTGGAATGAATATATGGACATCTACTACAAGTACGATGTTCTGCATGAGAACGATGGCTCTGTCATGTCCAAATGCTATAAAGCAGGCATCCTTGAAGAGGCTGAGCATTTCGATGAGGGTAGGCCAGAGCAGCAATGGGGACACATCACAGTGCCTACATTGCTCCTTAGGGCTGGACAAGGATTATTTACTGAGAATGATCAGTTAGTGCCAGAGCCAGCAGTAGTAGAGGTTCAACAAAGTATCCGAGACTGCCATTACGTCAACATTCCGGAGCTAAATCATTACACCATTGTCTTCTTAGCTGAACAAGGGCCACTGCAACATATAGGTGCATTTTTAGAGGAACGTTCGCCGTCATAGCTAAGGTCTACAGATGAAGAGCTCTTTAAAGCGGGAAAGGCTTCTACGACTACCAGTAAAGAGAAAGCGCAGTCGGTCAGGCTAATCTGACCGACTACGCTTTCTCTTTACTCTTTCTCTTACTCAGGATTGGTGGCGCGCTTTGGCAGTGTTTTGTCGGTTGCGTAGAGCCTTCGACGATCACCTACATAGCGTTGAGGTGTTGGCCGCACCTCATCATGATGATAGGAACCACTTGCGTCGGTATTCATACCAGGAAAGTTGGGACCATAATTGTAGTGTCCCGTCTCTGCTGGTGAAAGTGGACCGCGAGCATATTGAGCTACGCCTGTTGTGACTGGCTCCCCGTACTCTGGTGTTTCATCGTAGAGATCATCAGGCACTGCATTATAACCATTGTGTACCAATTCGTCTTCGCTCAGCGGCAAACGAACGAGTCCTCTTCGAGTATCAGTCTGCACAAGACTTTGTGGTACATAATACGTCGTTACAAGCAATCCACTGCGCTCGACAAGGATATAGTTTGTAAAGCGTGCTTCAACTTTACCGATGATATATCCATCTTTGTCTACAACTTGTTCACCAAGCTGAAACGGAGATGGAATTTCTTTCCTATTATAGAAATTTGCTAGCCTATCGGTCATTGGTGCCATTGGGTCTTCCAATGCCCAACCTAAAATCCCGATAACAACTAATGGTGCCCCTACAACAGTCAGCCAAGGATTTGAGGGAAAGAATATCAATCCGGTAACGGCGATCAAGATTGCAGCACTTAACAAAAGGGGCCATAAGCTAGGATTCGGTAAGTGGATATGATGCTCTTCCTCATCATGGCCGCTTACGTTCTCTCCTACGCCCTCTTTTTTCACAAGGGATTGAGTCAACTCTTCTGTGGTAAGATTAGAATTTTGAAGAGAACTATCCATAAGCTCTCGCTCTCCTCTAAGAATAAAATAGATCGACGAGGACCTTTTATTATAACATTTGTCCTACTACACCTAGCATAACAAATATCTGAAAAGGATGCAAGCATTTTGTAGGATTGAAAGTACTACAGACTAGGCTCCAGCAACAAGCCATGCTCATAAATACGCCGAATTACATCTTCGATTTCTGGCTCTTGAAATGTGACATCGCGCAATGAATGACGCGTACCAAGCCATGCAACTAATTCATGGGCAGGCATCGCATCACGTCCAAAGTTTAACCATAAACGTGGTCCTTCTGATCGTATATGGCGTACTCTATATCATTTATTATCCAGAGTCGTCAATGCTTCTTTTATATCAGCAATAGCTTGAGTAGAGTTTTTAAAGTGAACAGCAAATAAAAAGTGAAGAGGCTCTCCCAGCAGGAGTCAACGCGTTTATCAGAATCTTCCGCGAAGAGAGCCGCGCGTATTATTATAGCTAACTAGACTGCGCCAGTGTTACGCATAAGCCCACCGTCGATAAAGAAGGTCGAGCCTGTCACATAGGATGAGGCATCAGATGCGAGGTATACCGCGAGAGCTGCAATCTCTTCTGGTTGTCCCATACGATGCAATGGAATCTCTGAGAGAAGCGCATTCCACTTTTGTGGATCAGCCTTCACGTCTGCATCGATAGGAGTATCAACAGCCCCCGGGCCGATGTTATTGACGGTGATGTTATGAGGAGCAAGCTCTAGACAGATGGTGCGTGTGAGCATGCGCAATCCACCCTTTGCACAGCAATAGGGAACGTTTTGCGGCATGGCGAGGTCTTCATGAACAGAGGAAATATTGATGATGCGTCCAGCAACGTTGCTCTTGACCATTTCGCGTGCAGCGGCTTGCGCACAGAAAAAGGTGCCTTTTAGATCAACACCGAGCACACGGTCAAACTGCTGTTCGGTCACATCTAAGAAAGGGCTATGAATTTCTATGCCAGCATTGTTGACCATGATGTCTATTTTACCAAAATGCTCTACCGTTTGTTGAATGAGCCCCATTGCCTGCTGGTACTGAGACACATCCGCCTGTATAACCAGAGCACGTCCGTTGTTTTTCTCAATTGTCTGACGCACCTCTTCGGCCTTATCTTGAGCATGAGCATAGTTGATAACAACTGAAGCCCCTTCCTTCGCAAACTGTATCGCAATTGCTCGCCCAATACCACTATCTGATCCAGTGACAATGGCGACCTTCTGCTCTAACTGCATATATTTTCTCCCTCTTGTTTTCAACACAATACAGACCAGAGCTATAAATAACATAGCTCTGCTTGTAACACGGAGCACGCAAAATCAAGTTTCAGTGTAGTATTTTACTTGCCGTGCTTAGGGTTTACTTTGCTCTTTTGAAGGTGATTGGTTTTTTGAAGCTTATCTTTGGTTACGTTTGCGTTTTGCCTCCAAGAGTTTCTCCGTCATCGAGACCTCAGGTTGCGCTGCTTGTGGTTTCTGAGTAGGTACTACAGGTGTTTCTACCTTTTTTAAAGCTTCGGGGACAGCACGTGAAGGCACAGTTGTCCGGCTGCGTCGCTCCTCTCGTTTGGCTCGCATCACACCTAATGGCGTCCCTGCATGCTCTTCCTGCAATTGTACAGTTGAGGCTTGTGCAGGCTTAAAAGCAAGACGCGTGATAAGCCATCTATACCCAAACGTTAGAAATTCAAGGCTTGCGAGGCGGCGTGCAGCAACATCTACTGGCAGGAGCAATGCCGCGAGTGCGAGCAGAAAGAATGCGATAGGGAGTGATGCTGACACCAGCGCAAGGTTTCGTGCGAAGGCTGCGCCTGTATCGTTTGCATCCAGGGTTGAACCACCTCCAGTTTGTGCTAGAAGTTTGAGAAAGCGCGTATCCGTTCCCGAGATGCGAAATTCTGGCGAATACGGCACAACGAGACCTGTCGTTGTTGTAAGCACACTTGAGCTGCCTTGATTGATAGCTGACCGATGCCAGAGGACTTGCAAAATATAGGCCCCTACTTGTGACGCGGGAAAGTTGCTTTCCCACCGTTCAGGTGCTGTTGGTTGTAACGTGACCGTCTGCTGTGAAAGATCAGGGGCAATGATACGAGCTTGTACCTGCTGCTGCCCTCCTGTACTGCTCACAGAGGTCACAGGAATATCGACGATTAGATGTCCTGAACCACCAATAACGTTCCCGTGAACGTTTAAGGCACTATCTGGTGTGGGAAGCGTCCATGTGACGAGATTGGCCCACCAACGTGCCGCATCACCCCACGTCAACCAGTTTGCGGTCCAGAGTCCGAGCGCGTCGCTTGTCCATGCCGCGACACGACCAAGACCATACTGCCAGACGGTAAGTACCGGATCATCGAGGTGGCTGACAAGAACTAGTTGCGCAGCCTCTTTCGGTGTGGTTGCGACGTAGCCCTGTAAATTCGGGAGCGCATTCAAACCAGTTAGAATTGGATGTGTTCCAACAACGGCTGGTGTGAATGGCTCATTAATTGTGGCACGGCGCGCCGCTTGTTGTGTTTCCTTTAGCAAAATTTGTGGAATGGCCTCAGTATTATTCGCGGAATAGCAGCGTCCTTTGCCCCAAGTAGCAATGTTATACATCGTACTAAAATCTTGAGCGCCATTAAAATTTGTGGCGACAGTTGAAACCGTAAACTGTTCTTTCGCCATTTTGAGCACCTGCGGCGCGTAGTTGTCGTATGCATCGCCATCACCTAGCAAGATGACATGTTTGATCTTCGCATCTGAGTGCAAAAGGACCTGCTCTGCGTTCGTCAGGTCTGGAAGATAGCTTCCTGGGTCTGTTGGATCCATTTTATCAATAGCATTACTGATTGCTGCTTTATTCGTGACATGTTGCATAGGGATGACAAGGTTTCCATTACCCTGGGAGATACCGATTTGATCGCGTGGAGTGAGAAGATTGACAACACCTTTGGCAGCTTCTTTTGAGATGTTGATTGGAGCTTGTGCCTCAAGGCTTTCAATAATCATGACAACAGCGATACTTGGCGTATCTTTATGTTGCGGGATATCCATACGTACAGGTAGCGTTTGTTCAAGTGGTGTATTCGCGTAGCCACCTACGCCATAACTGTTTTCTCCACCACTCACTACAAGGCCACGCCCGAGATCACGCACAAACGACTGAAGTGTCTGCATACGTGCTGTACCAAGTGCCGCGGCTGGAACGTCCGCGAGTACGACAGAGCTATATGGAATAAGTCCATCGAGACTTGTAGAGATGTCATTCGGAGTGCCAACCATAACGTCTACGTTTGTCGCCTGAAGAGCAGAGAGAATATTATGGCCGCTTCCTGGTTGACCCTCGATGATGAGAACGCGCGGTGGGCCTTGTACATTCACAAACGCTGCGGCCTCGTTGTTTTGCAAGAGGGTATCTTGAGGAGCGTCAAGGACAACACGGAAGGTATGGAATCCTGCGGGTGGAGCATTCAGCGTAAATGTAAGTTCCTGATTTCCTGGACTGAGACGTACTGCTTGTTGTGATAATACTGTTTGATCGAGATACAGGCGGAGTGTACCATTTTGAGCAACAGTGCTATATAAGTTCACATGCAACGTAAAATGCTCGTTGGTGTGCAAGTTCGTTGGCGCACTTACACCATCTACGCGTGCCTCAACACCGTTTGTTGAAGGCAAAGGCACAACATCCAAGCGAATACCTTGCTGTTGTAGTAGTTGCGCCTCTTGCAGTGCATCACCAAGATTTTGTTGTCCATCGGAGAGCAACACAATACGGCGCATACTATCTGCTGGCATAATTGCGGCAGCTAAGCGTAGACCTGCGGCCAAGTCGGTGTAGTTCGTGTCGGGCGTAGATTGAAAATAGGAAAAGTCGATTTGTTTTTGAACAGACTGTTCGACAAGTGCATTACGTCCTACTGCCACAATGCCTACTTGATCGTCGAGACGCTTATGCTTGATGGCACTGGTAATCCACTGCTCGATAAAAGCCTGTTGTGCCTGCGTGCTAGAAGAGATATCACCGACAAAGACGACCGACTGATGCGTTACCGCTTGTGAAAGAGAGGCACCTGCTAAAGCCGCAATGACGAGTGTAAACAGCGCGATACGACATGCTAGGATGAAACGTCGCTGCCATGCCGGAAACGGCAAGGACATACGACGCCATGTCAGATAAATTAATCCAGCTATAGGGAGAAGGAGCAATAAGAGCAGGGGTTGCTCAAATGTTAGCATGACGATCTCCCTTTTCTGCTGCGTTTGTCTTAGTAGAACGCAACGACGATGAATTTCTAACGCGCTTTGTCACTTTTATGATGCGCTTCATAAAACGTTTAACGTCTTTATTTGTCTCTACACTACGTCCTATATCCCGCAATGGCTGAAGTAGTGCAAATGAATTGCTCCATCTTGTAGCTTTTCCTGTTGTCGTGTGTTGCTTATAATTACTGCTGAAAAGCCACCACTCAATGCAAAGAATAAGTAGTAAGAAGGCGGCGACCCAGGGCCATATCTCACGAATCTGTCTTGGAACATTATTCGAGTTATCGGTGAAGTTGGTACTATGTGCTATAGGTAGCTCTTTTGCTGGTGTCAACTGTGATTGTGAAGGATTGAAAAGATTCACAGCGAATGCACCGGAAAGGTCTTGACCGTTAACATGCTGAGTTACGGAATAGATGCCAATCGAATTTGTCTCCGTATACGGAGATACAGGAAATGGTGGTCCCACAGTTGTTGCTTGCTTATCTGGAGCAGTCACAGTAACGTGGTCAGCACCGGGCCACGTTTGAAGCGTAAGAGGTACACCGGCTAGCGCTTGTCCGGTTCCTAAAACGGGTTGAGGCAAGAACCAGTTCACCATGTTAAACATGAGAATGGGAAAGGCGGGTTGTAGTGGCAAATCGCTATCGTGCAGGTCAAAACCCAGAACAGCGATACGACGGTTATTGTTCTCGCCCGCAATAAGTAACGGTGTTTCTGGCGAGGTAAGCATTGGTTGCGCCCACAGCGCTGGTATGAGTTGATGGCTAGCACGTAGAACATGAATGCTACTCACATCAACAGCATTGAGAATATTTGCCGTGTCATTTCCTGCACTAATATGGCTAATATGTATCTGTGGTTCGCTCTGTCCAAAGATATATGCTCCTGACGGAGGATTGACGAAAAAGAGCGCACCAATGGGAAGATTCTTCGGCACAACGCCATCAAATACCGTCAAATCATACGTACCAGAAGAAGTATATTTATCGGGTGTCGTTTCGTACAGGTCGATGCCAGGCTGAAGACGTAGTGCTGATTCGAGGAATGAGTTTCCTTTAGTGATGAGCAGAGCCCGACCATGTAGCGAGCCGCCAACAATAGCCCACGCATCTTGATCTGCGACCAGTGCATCCTGCAAAACAAGATGCGCGTGAAGAACGCGTGTCTTAGGAGCCAGTGGCCCCCACTGCACAGAGCCACTAGCACCAGCAGGAAGAGTGATGGTTTGTACATTTACACGTTGACCGTCTGCATATAACTCAACTGGAATTGAGCGTTGTTGATGGCTGTAGTTGGCAACCTGGGCGAGCGCAATGAGGCTACCATGTACATCACGAGATGCAAGGGCAAGCAATGCAGAGTTAGGTGCGTCTGTTCCAATACGAAGATAGCGTACAGGGATGGGAACATTCAGCGTTTGATCGGGAGCAAGCACATGTCCATCGCCAATGACGAGTATCTGCATAGAAGTACGACCTGCCGCTAATGAGACGGCAAGCGACAGCGCTTGTTGCAGGTCAGCATCCTGATTTGTGATATTCGCATGTGCAAGAGCCGTATGCAGCTGATTTTTGTCTTGTGATTGTGCAATCAAGACACGTGGCGTGTGCGCCATTGTTATCAGCGAAAGAGAGTCGCCAGAGCCAAGCGTGTCGATAAAATCCGCAATCTGATTTTTCGCACTCTCAAACCTGCTTGGTGCAACATCAGTGGCCTGCATACTTGCAGATGACTGAAGCAGAATGATAGTATTCCCACTGACAGGACTACTGCCGAAAATAGCTGGACGCGACAATACAAGCACGATAAAGATTGCCGCCAACAACTGTAGCAAGAGAAGTGGTGTGATGCGTAAACGTTGCCAGGGACGACTCGCTTGCAAGTCTTGGAGGGCTTGTTGCCAGAGGAGTGTACTGCCTATCGTGCGCTCCTGTCTTTTGGGGCGCATAAAATAGAACACAAGAATGATCGGAATGATGATGCCAAAGGCAAGGGCCGCCGGTACAAGTAAGCTCATTTTTTCATACGTTTCACATTATTTCACCAGTTCAATTTGTCGCAATAAGCGTTGTACAACATCTATAAGAGTTGTATCACTAGGAATAAGTGTATAGCCTGCCATATTGTCGTGTGCGAATGCCGCAATCTCTTGCGTGAACGTCGCGAAACGTTCGCGATATGCGTGTAAAACGCTTGGTGAGATACTTACATCAACGTTACCAACGCCCTCGCTGTCTCGCAAACGCCAATCTCCCTGAATATCTGGCTCGATCTCATCGGGCGAGAGAATTTGTAACAAGGCAACCTCTTGCCGTAGCTGACGGACGGCGCGTACTCCAACCTGATAGCCACCAGGAGTGAGAAAATCTGAGATAATGATGGTAAGTCCTGGGCTGGTGAGCACTCTTCCAAGATCATAGAGTGCTCTATTTAGATCAGTTGTGCCTGAACGTGGTAAACGGTTGAGAAACTCACCAACCGTCCAGATCGAATTCCTACCGCTGCCAGCACGACGATAAGCCGCAAGTTTGTCGGTAAGTGCTCCTATGATAACACTATCCTCACACTTGAGGGCAACGTAGGAAAGTGCCGCCGCGACTGACATTGCAAGGGCTGCTTTCGTTGGCGTGCCATGATACATCGAGTCAGAGCAATCAATCAGTATAGTAACAGTAATGTTTTCTTCGGCCTCAAAGACACGCAAGAAGAGTCGTTCCAGGCGAGCGTAGGCACGCCAATCTATACGACGAAAATCGTCGCCCGCTGTGTAGCGTCGGTAGTCCGCGAACTCCATTGAGGTGCCTGGAAGTGGAGAGCGGCGGCGTCCAGAGCGACCAGTTGCCATCGAGCGGCGTGTGAGCAGCGTTAGATTGTCCAGGCGTTGTAGCACGCTGGCCTCTAATGGAAATTTGGCGTTAGTACCCTCGTCAGACATAATTGTGTTTCCTAAGACGAAAAATATGGTTTCGTAAGCTCTATACCAAAGTGTTTCTGTAACAACTGCATGTCGTGTTTATCCTTCTCATCTGGTTCATATCCATAGTGACTAGCAGCCTGCTCTTCTGGTGTAATACATTTCACTGCATGTCCATTAATACTACCGTTGCCGTTAAGTCCTTCCAATTTATACTTGTACACACTGCCATCTTGGAGCCTCTGAATAGCTCCACCTTCTATATCGAACGTGACGGCATGAAAATCTATGTGCTGAGCGTTCACACCTTTCAAGACAATTCTTGTCGGCAATTCGTCTTCTAAGACTACAAAACCTTGCTTTCCTAAAATATCCTTTACAGTTTCTACATTAGCCAGTGCAATGACAAGATCAAGGTCTTCATGCTCGCGTGTCTGCTGTCCTATTAAGGCATCAACACCCCACCCGCCATCTATCCAGACAGAAATATTTGCATCGTTAAGTGCGCTTATAATGCGTAGAACTTCGTTGGCTGTCATAGTTCACTTCTTTGTTTTTTCTGATGAGCTAGGGTTTCTTGAGCATAATCGAGCCAAGCGAGCAATGGAAAACGTTTTGCTTGATACTTATTTGACCATTGAGCCGCTAACGTATCAAATAGTATGCCACATTGCTTCACAGTTTCTAGGATACCTTCAGATGTATAGGAATAGCGTGCGTTGTCTAGTTGCGCTATAAAGTTATTTCCTATACCACCCTCTCGATGATGAGATGTACCTTCCTTGCGGTCTCGTATCATCATCTCTAAGACACACACGTTTTGAAGAAGTTCTAATGCAAGATCGGTTGCAATCAAGAGGTCGTTTCGCATGACCTTGCTTGTTGTAAGCATACCCCTAAACCAGAATTGGTTTACCATATGTTCAAAATCTTTTTCTGTAATAATTGGTGCAGGAGGCTGCTTTGACGTTGTCCTCTTGAGAGCATCATCAACCAGTAACGAGCGTGAAAAGAGGGGTAATGCAATATCACTTTGCACAGCTTGCTCCAGGAAAACTGACTCTTCAACAAATACAAAGTCTATTCTTCTAAAGTCAGTAAAGCATACACGTGAGGTACGGGTAAACATACTAGACGACTGGCTAAAAGTGTATATTTCGCCAAGTGGGGCTAACCAATCGAGTGTAGGAAAAAATACATCAAGCGCTTTATCTGTAACCACAACAGTTACATCAACATCGCTCCATACATCTGCCTGTATACTCTCTTGAACCAGTGACCCTTTCAGTAAGAGTGCTCGAACTGCTTCATTAGGCTGTAATAGTGCAATAAGCTCTTGAGTGGTTACTTTTTGCCATAAACCTTTTTGAATCACTACGCTCACCTCGTTGCCTGGTATATATGCTTAATTATCCCTCATCTATTTTATCAATCATACAGTCTTCATATATCAATTCGCTAAGATGACTCCTCAATCTCCTCAATAACTGTCTTGATTAGAGCGTCAGGCGTTATACCATCTGCCAAGCCGTCGAAGTTGAGAATGATACGATGACGTAGGGCAGGATAAGCAACTGCATACAAATCTTCGATGGAGACATTGTAACGACCTTCCAGCAAGGCACGGACTTTAGAGGTTGAGATAAGTGCTTGAAGGCCACGTGGACTTGCCCCATAGCGCACAAAGCGGCGGATTGCATCCGGTACGTCCTCTTGATCAGGATGTGTCGCAAGAAGGAGGCGTACCGCGTGTTCTTTGATATGTGTAGCGACTGGAACGGCGCGTGCTATTTCAGCGAGATGCGCGAGTTGTTCGCCCGTTGCAACAGATTGAGCGTGGAGATGCTGAGTACCAACGGTTGTGTCGATAATCCGCATCAGGTCTTGTGCTTTGGGAAAGTTCACCATGATTTTGAGCAAGAAGCGGTCAAGCTGGGCTTCTGGTAGGGCATAGGTGCCTTCCATTTCGAGCGGATTCTGCGTTGCTAGCACGAAAAATGGTTGAGGAAGAGGACGTGTACTATCTCCCACACTAACAGTACGTTCTTGCATTCCTTCAAGCAATGCAGACTGTGTTTTCGGAGTAGCCCGATTGACCTCATCTGCAAGTACAATATTGGCAAAGATGGGACCTGGCTGAAAACTAAACACACGTCTATTACTACCCGTTATACTATCAGCTTGTTCAGTCACGATGGTAGTGCCAACGATATCTGCTGGCATCAGATCAGGTGTAAATTGGATACGCGCAAATTTCAATGTAAGTGCGTCTGAAAGCGTACGTACCAGCAGCGTTTTCCCCAAACCCGGGACGCCCTCTAGGAGCACATGTCCACCTGCGAAAAGCGCAAGAAGCAGTTCACGAATGACACGTTCCTGACCAACAACGATGGCACAGAGTTCTTGTTCCAGACGTTTGGCCGTGTCAATAAACGTTGCGACGTCAGACTCAGTTGGCCCTTCCAGTAGTGCTGGTTCAACCGTATGCCCATTTTGCGTATTCAAATTAGAAGACAGTGGTTCGCTTTGCTTTACCATAGATTATCGTTGCCCTTCTAATGTATCGAAGTAGCCATGTACAAGGTCTTTCATATCAGGTGAAACATTGCTATTATCAATAGCATTATGTGCAGCCTGATTATATTGCTTGATTACCTGAGAGTAGGGAACAGAAGAGCCACCTTGTACAACGCCATTAGCACCATTCTCTTTGTTCTGCACACTTGTCCCTGAGCCTATTTGTCCTGGAACGGAGACTTGCTCATTTTTGCCCTTATTGTTCCCTGCTCCATTTGCTCCGCCAGACCCACCATGACCAGATCCACCTTGCCCTTTTCCTTGTCCTTGTTGGCCTTGCCCCTGCCCCTGTTGACCTGTACCCTGACTTTGACCTTGCCCCTGTCCCTGTTGACTTGCACCCTGACTTTGGCCTTGCCCCTGCTTTCCCTGGTTAGTAGTACCATCAGTAGAGTTAGAGAGATTGTTAGCTGCTTGTTGCACGCTCTGTGCTACCTGCCCGACTGCTGCGTCCTGCGCTTGCTCAGTTGTATCTTGAGAGGACGCAGCATTGACAGCATTCGCTGCATCTGCAACCTCACTTGTAGTACCGTTAGCAACTGATTTTGCGAGCTGATGGAGCGATTTGCTGAGTGCGGGATTGTTGCTAGCCTGATTTGCGGCCTTCTCAATCTGTTGTGCTAACTTGCTTCGTTGCTCTGGTGTAAGTTTACTTATTTGCGAACTAAGACTTTTTAGTGCGTTTGCTAGTTGTTTACTATCACCCGCTGCCAATGCTTGTCCAAGCGCACCCAGATTAGGATTATTACTGCTTTGCAATGATGCACTGGCGGCGGCACGACCTTGTGCTTTATTTGCGGCTTGTGGATCGCGTAGTTGGTTAATTTTGGCTTGAGCTTCGGCTACTGCTTGCTGTGCTTCTGCATTATTCTTAGCCGAATGCAGTTTTGCCTCAAGGTCCCGCAAAATCTGATCAAGCTTTTTTTGCTGCGCGGGTGGAATTGCCGTTTGATGTGCAAGATCCTGTCGAGCTTTATCAATTGCCTTTATCTGCTTTGCGATAGTATTCTGAAATGTCGCCTGCTGTTTCAAGACGGCATCCATAGGATTAGGCAGTACAACGAGTAGAGACGCTACGATGACAAGAGTGGCAAAGAGCAGTACAAGCGAACGTCGTGGACGCAGCGAGAGTGTTTTAGCGGGACTATGTTTTTCTAGTTGTTGAAGTGCGTCACGTCGCTGTAATAGTGCGAGGACCGATACCTCGTGGCTTAACTCCCACGCTGTTCCCACACGATCATAGAGAGCAAGGCGTTTATCAACACTGCGTGCTGTCGCTGAGAATGGTTGGCGGTACCAGAGAGCAGACCCAAAGGCAAAGAGCACACTAGCAAGACTCAAGCCAATGGCCCAATAGTTAGCAGTAGCCCAGGGAACAAGACGTGAGAGAAGTAGGACGATACAAGCCAGAGCTAGCCCCAGAATAACACCAAAGAGCGTCCAACGTGCTATTTGTTGCAGGATAAGTCGTCTTCGCCACGGACGAAGTGCAGCAACAATTTGTTCTCTATCAGGAGCATCTGGTGTAAGTGATCCTCCACGTACAGGTGTCATTGTTGCCATAGATGAGCCTTTCTTGTGCCATGTTTCTTAGTTCTACCACTCTGTATTATGCAGTTGCTGTCGTTTTGGGTGTTGGTACCTGCTTGATACGCTTTTTCTCTTGTCTAGGGAAACGTATGAAGCGATTTGGTTTGACAACGAGGACGCCTAGAAAGAAGAACAAGATTGTTGCTACTGGGCTGATAAGCGCATAGGTAAGCCAGATCGGAACATGCTGTGAGCCAATTGTATACGTTACCCCTGTACCATCCGGGTAAGTGCTAAAAAGTGCTACTACCGGATTCCATATATACAAGAGTGCCTGGTTTTGTCCACGGTATCCGCCAGCAGCAAACAAGATAAATGTCATGATGAGAGGCATAACCATCCAGATAATACCTGCTAAATATGACACAGCCGTTGAGACAGCAGGACGTGAGAGCATAGCTGAGCAGAATAACCCAAATGTGCCAACCATGATTGTGGTTACAATAAAAACAAGCAATGCAAGCAGGACCTGACTCGGTGAGACACCACCGAAAAAGAAGACAAAGCTAAAAAGAGGTACAGATGCTGCAATTAAGAGCAAGGCATTGAGAAGTCCTGCCACAAGTTTTCCAGAGATGAGCGAAAGGGCTGAAAGTCGCGAACACAAGAGGAGGTCGAATGTCTGGCGCTCTTTTTCCCCGTTGATCGCAGTTGAGGTGAAGGCGGGCGTGATAAACAGGATAAGGAAAAGTTGAACCATTGAAAGGAGGTAGTAGAGTTGTTTGCCTAACTGGCCTAATCCATACCCACTATAATTATTATTGTATGCACTTAAACGGCTAATGTAGAACCAGCCAAGTAAGCCCATCAAGAGAATGTAGACGATAATAACCCAGATGGTACGCTCACGACGCAGACGTAGACGTAACTCTTTTGTGAGTAAAGCAAAAAAGGTCATGATGGACTACTCCCTTCGGTAATGCTCATAAATACCTCTTCCAGCCGACCTCCACTACTGCGCGGTGCAAAAGAGATGATGGGTAAGCCACGCGTAATCAATTCTGCAAGTGTCCTATGAAGCGCTCTATCGTCGCCTACAAAGTCTGCCTGTATCAGTGTCCCGTCGGAAGTAATAATATTGCTCATATCGGGTTGTTCTTTGAGTGCTTCAATCACATCTGATACGCGGTCTAAAACACGGATTTCGAGTTGTCGTCCTCCGTTAAGACGACGCGAAACTTGCTCAACGTTGCCTGCTACGATGAGACGACCACCCTGTACAATGGCAACATCGGTACACATCTCCGCCAGTTCTAGCAAGATGTGTGAACTGATGATAACAGTTTTCCCCATTCCTTGCAATGTACGCAGAAGCTCTCGAAGTTCGACGCGAGCACGTGGGTCGAGTCCAGATGCCGGTTCATCGAGTAAGAGGACCTCTGGATCATGAACAAGGGCGCGTGCTAGACAAAGACGTTGTTTCATGCCACGCGACAATGTTTCGACTAATGCATCGCGTTTAGATGAGAGATCAACCAGTTCAAGAAGATCAGTGACAATTTGCGCTCTCTTCTGACGTGGAATACCGTGAATGCCTGCGTAGAACTCAAGATATTCAACGGATGTAAGATCAGAATAGACACCGAAAAAATCTGGCATATAGCCCACTTTGCGCTGTATAACACCAGGTGAGGCACTGATCTCCGCATTCTCAAACCAGACTTGTCCCGCACTGGGTGACAACAATGCCGCGAGAATACGTAACAATGTCGTTTTGCCTGCTCCATTAGGGCCAATCAGCCCATAGATAGCACCTTTAGGTACATCAAGAGTAAAGTCGCTGAGAGCGTTGACATTACGGTACCGTTTCGAGACATTGCGCACTTTTATCATTGGTTCTGTAGCAGTTTGTACCATATGTCCCCCTTACAACGTACCTTGTATTTGTAGCAATGGTTTGTTAAAGACGATTGTAGCAGATGATGAGTCCGTATTCGCAAGCTGTACAAGAATGCGCCCTCCTGAACCTACATATAGCGGTACATCTTTGACTGACAACATATATTGATTGAATGTAAAGTTGTCCCAGGCATTTGTTTTCCAGTTGTATAGCTTGACCTGTAAATGATTGGCGTCAACAAAAGGTTGCCCATTGTTTGGTGGTGACACCGTTTGATTCATGTTTGCGACTTGCCCAACGGCAAGCGTACTTGCACGTATTTGAGAAGCTCCTGGTACCGTATATTCGTATGTCATACTTCCTGTACCCATCGTGTAGACGCCAGGGGAAATGCTTTGTGCGCTTGTCCCTTGCACGTCGATGAGTTGTCCTTTCATGAATGAAGGAGGAAGAGTCAATGCCCCTGTAAATGAGACGGCGAGTGGTGCGCGAACTAGAATCTCCTGTTGACCTGATGAATGATTTCCATTGATGGTTACGTTGGTTGCGAGATCAGACTGTGGGTTAGCCCATCCAATGAGTGTTGCTGGGGCATTTGCAATAGTTAATGGATCATAGTCCTGAAATAAAGTTTGAGAAGGACCACCATTGGCCTGGTAACAGGTTCCATTTGCGTTACAGTTGGTATTTCCATTATTAGCGTTGCCAAATGAGGACAAAATGGATAGATGGCGTTGAGCTTCATTTTGTGGTACCTGCCCACCATTATTTGGTCCATAAGAAGATGGTTGACCATGATCGGATGCTATCTGGCTCGCTAACGGCTGCGGTGGATAGTTGTTAAGGCTTGGACTACTAAGCGAGAGGTGTATGTGTTGTGTCTGGCCTGCGCCAAGCTGTCCCAGGCTCACGTATTGATTGCCTATCAGAACATCAACATCGTCCAGGTTATAAGACAAGCTATTGGTGACGGTCCCAGCGAGAAGGCCATTTGTAACGGTAAGATGTGAGGTGATGTTTCCTTGTAACTGACGGTCACGTTCAGAGACGATAGAACGCAGCGTCCAGATATCGACGCCTTGCAGGTTCACATCCGTCCCATTTTGTCTTGGCGTGATAGTTGTCGGTGCCTTTGACGAGGTGGTCGGTTGAAATTGTGACGTTGCTTCGTTTGGTTGTACAAGGCTTTCACCTGGGACTCGGACCTGGAAATCTCCCTGACTTGGTACAAAAACGCCAAGATATGTTGTGATATGAGCATTTGCATTTGGTGTAGTGCTATCTCCAAGCTGCACAAGAGAGATACTATCATTGATAATCGTTGTACCTTTTTGCTGTAAGGCAAAACCATAGGTGAGAAGTGAGAAGACAACGATGGTTGCGACTGCGATACGCCAACTCCAATCACGTTTCTTTAAGCGCCGCACAAGCAATAAGCGTAGTGGTCCTAGCACAAGAATATAGCTGAGTAACAAGATAAGAATAAGCCAGATTGATGGATAGATGTTAGGGAGCAGGGATTGTAGAACGTTTGTGATGTTCTGACTGTAGGCCTTACTTGGGCCAACAACTCCTACTGGATTTCCGTTAGACTGATTTTGTGATTGTGTGAGTACTTGATCGCCAAGAGTACGGAGTAGTATGCCTCTCCATAATGATGACGCGCCAGACCACCCTACAATTGGATCAAGCGTTGGGTCAAAGGCCATATAGAACACATTTCCTTGTCCACTCTGTGCTTGAACCAGCAGTGGATTTGCACCTGATGCAAGGAGAACAGTTCCTCTTATCGCTTTTGCTGTGCTTATTGTAACTGGTGATTGCAGCACATCTTTTGCGTTATCATTCTGTTTCGTAAAACTACCTGTAGGCACAAGTTGTGTTCCTGCCGGTACTGTCGTTGTATTGGTAAGTGTGACAGGGACTAGACCCGATGGCAAGGGAGCAGTAGTTCTTCTCCATTCAGGGCCACCTGCAATGACAAGTGTTCCACCCTGATTGACCCAATGCTGTAATGCATCGAGTTGTGCAGCACTTAAAGTGCTCGTATTAAAGTTGTCCAAGACAAGAAGATTGAAGTTGTCGAGTGCGGCTGCACTGCCTGGCATTGTTGTAGCATTCAAGGCTTCAACAATCACGGAAGAAGGTTGCTGTGGCAGCGAAAGTCCGCTTAACGATCCGAAGCCCGTACTTGAATCAGAAAGTACGCCAACGAAGAAATCGCTGCTTTGCAATGCATGAAGTGTAACAGCCTGGGGCGGACCAACCTTTTGCCTATTGGCATCGAGCAGCGCAACAGTGACATTTTGTGCAGTTCCTGGTGTGCCAAAAGAGAAGGGTGCATAGATGGTCACTTGCTTTTGTGCTCCAGTTGGCAGAGTAATTGGAGTTCGATAAATGGCTGTGGTATCAGGATTGTTTGTGCCTGCAAATTGTGTGGGAACGTTAATCGAGATAGAGCCTGTAAAGTCTGAGCCTGTATTCTGTAAGGCCACATGTACAGGAGTCCAGTTTCCATCACGGAAACGAGAGCTAAAGCCAAGGCGTACTTGAAATGTTGGCCCATCGGCTGCCGTACGTACCATAGATGCTGAAATACTCTGTGCAAAGACATGTTGCGGCATGGCGGCAAGGAAGAGAATAGCGAAGAGTATGCACATGAGACTATGCAGATAGAGTGTGGGTCGAGGCCAATACAATTTATGAACCATGTTTTCTGAGCCTCTCTTAAAATACATAAAAATAAATAGATGGCAGGGGGAGAGCTTGCCACACTTTACATTTGATGTTTTTCTTGCTTTATTATCAGGACTACATACATAGACGAACCGCAAGGCTGTTTCGTTGCATTATTTCTACTGACCAGGACAGAAGGAATTCCTCTGTCATCGTCCGTGGACTACTCACAGCCCCCAGCGTTCACGCACACGCCGCTCAAGTGGGGCAAAAATCAGACCATCAATTGCCACACCCAGGAAGATGATGACAATCATTACCGCCATCAGTTGTGCCACGTCATTAAGATCACGGGCGGATTGTAGGAGATTACCGAGGCTTAGCGTAAAAAAAAGCAGTTCGCCAGCCATGAGGGAGCGCCAAGCGAAGGACCAACCTTGCTTTAATCCGCTCAAGATTGTCGGCATGGCGGCTGGAAAAATCACTTGTGTATAAAGAGCAAGCCCTCCTGTACCCAACGTACGTGCAGCTTTCAGGTACACAGGAGATGTGTTTTTGACCCCTGCCTCCACTCCAAGTGTAATCGAAAACACTGCACCCATCACCACGACAAAAATGATCGCCTGCTCATTCAGCCCTAGCCAAAGTATTGCTAATGGAAGCCAACATACACTTGGTAAAGCCTGTAGACCGAGCACAAGCGAACCCACCGTCTCCTGCAAAAGACGAATACGTCCGATGAGTGCTCCCAGCACCACACCAATCAGAAGAGAGATGCCATATCCAATCGCGAGCCGCTTCAGGCTCACGAATGCAGCACTCACAAAGGTACCCTGCTTGATGCCTGTGAGTAACGAAGCGAGCACGTCGAGTGGACCTGGAAAGAGGTAGTCCGGCCAAATCCTGTTGTGAGCAAGGAGATCCCACAGCAGGAAAAAGAGCAGATAAAACATGATACGGCGAAACAACGGGACACGCACGACACCGCTAAGACGGTTCTTCGTAGAAAGAGGCATGTCTCTAACCATTTGTTTGCTCTCGTTCATGTTCATCCATCACTCCTTTTAATACATGTAGAATTCTGCTGGACTCATTCATCAGGTCGTGATCTTCTAGTGAACGAGGGCGCGGCAAATCAATGCGAAATTCGTGTGTGATGCGCCCTGGTCGGGGTGAGAAGACCAGAACACGATCAGCAAGTGCCACTGCCTCTTGTACATTATGCGTCACAAACACTACCGTCTTCCCAGTATTTGCCCAGATCGTCTCTAGCTCTGCATGCAACCTATCACGTGTCAACGCGTCGAGCGCCCCAAATGGCTCATCCATAAGGAGAATAGCTGGGTCAATCACTAATGCACGAGCAATGGCGACGCGCTGTCGCATACCACCAGAGAGTTGGTGCACGTAACTGCGTTCAAAGCCCTGGAGATGCACCAGTTCAATGAACTTTTGAGTTAACTCAGCACGCTTTTGGGGCGCGATACCAGCCTGGCGCAGGCCAAACTCCACGTTACGTTGAACATCAAGCCAAGGAAAGAGTGCCGCCTCCTGAAAAAGCAAAACGCGATCAATTCCAGGCCCAGACACCTGGCAACCACTCACCTCAATACTTCCGCTGCTTGCGGTCTCTAGTCCAGCAATGATACTGAGTAATGTTGATTTTCCACACCCACTTGGCCCTACTAAGCACACAAATTCACCAGCGGCTACGTCCAAATCCACCGGACGAAGTGCTTCAACCATCCGGCCTTGTCCAGCAAACGTTTTACTCACTCCTGAAACGTGTAGTGGAACACCGCCGAATCGCTGATTACCTGTGCGAACATCTTGTGAAACAACTTGAATATCCTCTACCCTTTGCCCTTTAGACATGTACGTGGCCCTTTCTCCACTACGATTTCGCTACAGCAGCCAAACCTTTGGATGTGAGTACCTGATTGAGAAGTTCCAGATCATATATACCACTGAGATCGGGCTTACTACTGCCCAAGAATCCTAGCGTGTAGGCTCTATCAGCAGATTGCAAAAGAGTGCCAGGAAGTGGATCATATGTCACAGTTACGTTCGTAAAGGCCTGGTCAAGTTCCTTGCTGGGAAATCCTTTGCCGATGATACGCTGCATCTCGCTATTCACAATACTTTTTGCACTTGTAGTCTTGCTCAAAATATATTGCACCGTTTCTACATGCGCCTGAAGGAATTTTTTGACGAGATCAGGATGCTGATCAAGAAACCTTTTGCTCACGACGACATTCGTGGTGACGAAACGGCCATTCGGCCACAGCGAACGCTCATCAACAAAAACTTGACCTTTTCCTTCAACGATCAAGCGAGTGGCCCATGGCTCAGGCACCCATGCCCCATCGATCCTGCCTGTTTTAAACAGCGTAAGAATATTGGGGTTGTCGGTCGGCACGATCTGGACGTTTCCCCCTTTCTCTGTTGTCTGAAGGGCGTGTTGCTGGAGGTAGTATCGTAAGGCAACATCTTGCGTACCGCCAAGCTGAGGTGTAGCCAGTATTTTGCCAGCAAGGTTTCCAGGATTCTTGATGTTCGCTTGCGGGCGTACAACGAAGAGCGCTCCGCCACTCGAAGCACCAGCAATGATACGCAGCGCCTCACCCTTGCTTTTTACGTACCCATTGATCGCAGGATTTGGGCCAACATAGCCAATATCAATTTCATTGGCAAACAATGCTTCAATCAGAGCGGAACCAGCGTTGAATGTCTTTGTTTCCAGGCTGACCTTTGAGCCCAAAGCATTTTTGAATGTTCCGCGAGCAACACCAACGAGCGCGATAGCATGAGTCACATTAGGGAAATAGCCTAAACGGAGGCTTTCTTGCCCACTATTGTCACTCGCGCTTGACGTTGACCCGCATGAAGCAAGCGTCAAAGCGAGAAGCATTGTTGGTGCGAAGAGACGAAAGAGACGAAAAAATACCGCTTTCACTGAATGGCCCTCCTTGTGCTAGAGATTGGGAAGCTTCTGCCCGTCTCCTCTGGTTTTTTTTATGACTTGACGGATTGATGCATGGCCTCTATGAGGACCTGTGCCACCTCTGAACGTGTAAACTCGCGCGGCGGAATTTCACCAATTTGCAACATGTGACGTACTTTCGTCCCGCTAAGCACCACATGCTGCTCTTTGTCATGGGGGCACGTCTTTGACGAGGCCATCGCATCGCAGGTACGACAGAAGAAGGCATGATCAAAGAACATAGGAACGATAGCAAGTTGAAGCGGATCAAAATCTGAGAAGATGGAGTGGGCATCGTAGGTACCATAGTAGTTGCCAACACCTGCATGATCACGACCCACAATAAAGTGTGAGCAGCCATAATTTTTTCGCATCAGTGCATGAAAGATGGCTTCACGTGGACCTGCATAGCGCATTGCGGCGGGCAAGACCCCTAGTACAACGCGATGTGCTGGATAGTAATTCTCTAACAACACTTCATAACAGTGTATGCGTACATCGGCGGGAATATCATCACCTTTGGTATCCCCCACCAAGGGATGCAGAAAGAGACCATCAACCGTCTCCATTGCGCACTTCTGAATATACTCATGGGCACGATGTACAGGATTGCGGGTCTGAAATCCCACGATGCGCTTCCAACCACGCTCGGTAAATTGTGCTCGCGACTGTGTTGGTGTGAGACGATATTGTGGAAACGCCTGGCGCTGTAATGCGACAACACGCACAGGGCCACCGAGCAGTACATCGCCCTGCTGGTAGACAACCTTTACACCGGGATGTGCCGTGTCCTCGGTGCGGTACACCTGACGGGCCTCAAGTTGCTTGTCGTAGCCAAATTTTTCTTCGACCGTCATGACAGCTTGGAGTGTTCCTTGCTCATTCACAAGAGCAACGTGTGAACCGAGTGGCAAGGCATCAGCCTGGCTCTGGGAGGTTGAAAGAGATATTGGAATCGACCAGGGAAGACCATTGCTCAAGTGCATAGTGTTGACGACTTCAAAATAGTCGGCACGGTTCATGAAACCGTTCAGGGGACTGTATGCACCGATTGCGAGCATTTCCAGGTCGGCGAGCTGCCGCGAACCAACGGGAAGCTGAGGAAAGCTCTTTGCACGCTCTTGTAGTTCCACACGCTCGGCCTCTTCCGCCATGTTCAATACAAGTTCTCCTCCATGTGGGAGAATTAGTTCATCTATCATTATGTATGGTACTCATTTCTTTTATGGATTAGAGGTGGCCTGTCGTGGTCAGATGATCTGCACGAACATTCGACTCACCCTGAGAATAGTCTTCTGGCTCAAGGTAGCCGAGTTCTTCAAGTTTGGCGAAGATGCGAGCAACACTCTCCTCTACTGTCTCCTTATCCGTCTCGACGACAAGTTCAGGGTTCAGAGGTTCCTCGTAGGGATCGTCTACCCCGGTGAAGTTCTTAATCTTCCCCTCGTGTGCAAGCTTGTAGAGACCTTTCACATCGCGCTCTTCACACACATCGAGAGGACATTTGATATACACCTCAACAAAGTTCCCAATCTCATTGCGTGCCCACGTGCGTGCCTCGCGATAAGGAGAGATAGCAGCGGATATGCACATGACTCCGTTGCGCGTCAGCAAACTACATACAAAGGCGATGCGTTTGATGTTGGTATCCCGATCTTCACGACTAAAGCCAAGACCTTTGCTCAGATGAGTGCGGACAGCATCGCCATCGAGGACCTCGACCTTCGCCCCACGTTTCTTGAGACGCTGTTCTATGAGATGTGCAAGGGTGCTCTTTCCAGCACCAGATAGCCCAGTAAACCAGAGTGTGCAACCAGTGGTCATATATGTCTGTTCCTTTCGTCTAGCTCTCTATTGTAATATCCTCTCTCTTCCTTCTTTCTACAGAAGGAGAAGAGTTCGTTGTGGTAACGGTAGCTCTATTATTACAGCACAAGTGCTTCATATAAACGCCATTCCGGGTCGAGATCAATTTGGGCAAACGATTTTGTACCCGAACGTCCACCGCGTAAAAGAATGCGTGAGTTTTTGCCGTCAACAAGCACCCAGCAATCATGCTTGGAGTTGTACTGACAATCCTGCAACCAGCTTGTTTCAGCCTGTATCTCTTCCTCGACACGTCCCGTGCTCCCATGAAGAGAGGCGAGGAGTGCTCTGCCATGAACAGTATCAGCAACGGTAAAGTGTTCGGTGTCAAGCACACGAATCGAATGTGGATGATCGAGGCCCTCTAGCACCGTTTGCCATCTGCCTGTCTTGCGCTCGATGATGATGACCATGCCCTGATGAAAAAGAGAGGCAAGAATTCTGCCATCAGGAAGTTCTGCTGCGGAGTTGACGTGAGTTGTCTGACTCAGAGTACCATACTTGATTGTACGGTGATCTACCTCTTTATCTAGTATCCGAAGTTGACCAGTGGGTGTGTGCTCAAAACCATGATCGGTTGCCCACCACTGCCACAAGATGTCTCCCTCGCGGTTAAATTCCACCAGAAGGTCTAGTCCTGTACTCGCCACGAGATAGCCATGCTGTGTACGAGAAATAGAGTGTAATGCATTAAAGAGAGGCAAACTTACAACGTCTCGGTGTAGAGTACCGAGGGCCACGTCAACCTCATGAATGTTGGCAAAAGAGGTAACAAGTAGAGTATGCTCGTCTGCAACCAGTCCCGCAGCCATCTGTAAATCGATACTTCTTTTTACGCCTTTCTCAAGAAGCACAAGCTGTCCTCCTGGATCCTCCTCTGGCTTCTGGTAACTTCCCAGGACCGTGAGCGGGCATTCGGTCTCCTGTCGTGACTTGTTCCAATGCTGCTTAAAGGTCGAGTGTTGTGTTGAGATACAACTGAGCAGTAATTTCATCTTCCCGTAAAGGACCTTTCCTCTTGTACAACTGATAAAACTAGTACGCTGATGTATGCTAGTCCTGATATCTGGACAACAGAATATTCTACAAGAAAAGTATGTTGTAGCAGAGATTTTATCCGTCGTATATTTCTTCCGCGCAAGGCGTTTCCAGCTTCTGCTCTAACAGTACCATACAATCATCATTATTTCAAGCTATCATAATCATTCTTTTTAGTTATGAAACATTGAGCGATGGTGTTCTTCTTTGCAGGCCTTTCGGTATTCATAGCTTTAAGAGGATGTCGTGACAGCGCGAAAGTGATCAGAAGTGGGACTAGTGGCATCACTTCATAAAGAGGCTATTGCTTACCAAAGGAATGAGCGGCACTGTTCTTGCTCGAAAGATGGCATTGCTTGCAAACTAGAGAGGTTTTTAATGTGATATAGTGTATGCTGTAATACGGAGGCTCTTGATCAGTATGGATTCATCAAAAGGCACATGGTATGTGCTATACCCTCTTCTAGCGGCTCTTTTTACGGATGATGCACAACGCACGATCTTTTTGACACGGCTTGAGGAGCGTTTCGTCTCCCTCACTGACCTGTTATTGGGTCTCTATGGTGATCGAGCTGATTTTGCTGAGCAGTTCGAGCAGATACTCATGACGGCGGCATACGCATTTATTGCACGTCCTGCAGTAATGCACGCACTCGATGCGAGCCGCGACCCACGATGGTTCCAAAACGAACGAATGGTGGGTGGCGTGTGCTATGTTGATCTCTATGCTGGGAATCTGAAAGGCATTCGCGAACGTATTGCCTATTTCCAGGAATTGGGGCTGACGTATTTGCATTTGATGCCTCTTTTTCGTTCGCCCTCTCCCCAGAACGATGGAGGATATGCCATCAGCAGTTTCCGCGCAGTACGCCCTCAGTTGGGGACGATGGAAGAGTTAACGAAACTTGCTACGGAGCTGCGTGTGCATGGAATCAGCCTGGTACTTGATATGGTTATGAACCATACCTCGGATGAGCATGAGTGGGCCATTCATGCGAAGGAGGGTGATTCGGACTATCAAGGCTATTATCTGATGTTTCCTGATGATACACTGCCGAAACGCTATGAACAAAACTTGCGCGAAATTTTTCCTGAGCAAGCACCGGGCAACTTCACCTATGTGCCAGAATTGCAGCGTTGGGTGTGGACGACCTTCCATCGCTATCAATGGGATCTCAATTACGCGAATCCCGCAGTCTTTAACGTAATGCTAGGCGAAATGCTCTTTTTAGCCAATCACGGTGTAGAAGTGCTTCGGCTCGATGCGGTCCCCTTTCTCTGGAAAGAACTGGGTACCAATTGTGAGAATCTTCCCCAGGCGCACGCTCTCGTGGCAGCACTCAATTTGCTGATCCAGGTCGCCGCACCCGCAACGATTTTCAAGGCTGAAGCGATTGTGCATCCTGATGAAATCGTGAAATATATCGGGCAGGAATGCGCCATCAGCTATAATCCATTGCTCATGGTCTTGATGTGGGAAGCACTGGCAAGCGGATGGACACACCTGTTGCAGCACAGCATGACCAAACGCTTCAACATTCCTGCAAACGCCGCCTGGGTGAACTATATACGCAGCCACGATGACATTGGCTGGGGTTTTGCCAATGAAGACTGTGCCGAAGTTGGCATTGATGGCGGCATCCATCGGATCTTCCTGAACAGGTTCTACACTGGTCAGGTCGAGGGAAGTTTTGCGGTCGGCCTCCCCTTTGGTTATCATCCGCGCACAGGCGATATGCGTATCTGCGGCACGACGGCTTCACTGGCTGGTTTGGAGCAAGCATTGCAGCGTGGCGATGCCTATGCTATTGACCTGTCAATCCGACGCATCCTGGCAATGATGGCTGTAATACTCACGGTTGGCGGTATTCCACTGCTGTATCTTGGCGATGAGGTAGGGACACTCAACGATTATAGCTATCAACACGATGAATCTAAGTCAGCGGATAATCGATGGGTCCATCGCCCCTTTGCGCATGAGCAGGCTCTGGCACAACGGCATGATCCTACGTCTGTCGCTGGACGTATCTTTGGCAACTTGCAACGCATGATCGCGATACGTAAGTCCTATCCCATTTTCGCTGCCTACAACCCTACAAACTGGCTCAATAGCAACAACACTCACACAGTGCTGTTCGCACGTCACCAGGGGCAGCAGGCACTATACGTTGCACTGAATTTCAGTGCATATCCGCAATCTCTCGACCTGCGTCAATTCATCAGGAGTGAGCACGTAACCGACCTGCTAACGGAAACAACCTATAAGAGAGATGAACCATTGACTCTCCCACCCTACGAGATGGTCTGGTTACACAGTATCGGTCCGACTTCGGAATCATGATGAAGAATGGTACCTGGCCTCTTGTATAAGCGTAGTAGTTCAATAGAAAGGGGCCACTATTCTTGTGTTGGCGTGATAAACCGTGTCGCACTTCGCGGATCCAGTCGATCTCGTATCGCGTCACCAAAGAGATTCAAACTTAGCACAACGATGATAATAGCAAGAGCAGGGCCAACCATCATCCATGGATCAGTGCTCAGATAGCCTTGCGCATCACTAATCATCGAGCCCCACTCCGGGGTTGGTGGCTGGGCACCCAAACCCAGGAAACTAAGCACCGATTCATCAAGAATCGCAAATGAGATGGAGATTGTTGCCTGGACTAGTAAAGGACTAAAGATGTTGGGCAAAATATGACGAAGCAGGATTTTCCATGTGCGAGTTCCGCTCACGCGTGCAGCTTCCAGGTACTGTTGTGTGGACTCCTGAAGTGTTTGACCTCGTGCAATACGGGCATAGATTGGAATACGTACAATGGCTAGGGCAACTGCTACATTGATGATATTTGGTCCCAAAGCGGCAGCAATAGCCAGTGCGAGAATCAGTGAAGGAAAGGACAGAAGCGCATCTACAATCATTGTTATAATCTGGTCAATCCACCCTTTTGTATAGGCAGCGATGACGCCCATTAACGTACCCAGCATACCACCTAAAATTATGCTTGCTATCCCTACTGAAAGCGAGATACGCGCTCCATAGATCACACGACTCAATTGATCTCTTCCAAGCACATCTGTTCCCAGGAGATGCGCAAAACTTGGGCCTTGTGTGGCAATAGATGGATGATACAGCAGTGGAGAATAAGGACTGATGACGGGTGCGAAGAGTGCGGCAAGGATAACCAGGAGTAATATGACTCCGAACCATAGCCTGGCATCTTGTCGAAATGCATTCGCTACTCGCACGAAGTTCGTTGTTACACGCTTAGATTGTTGAGCCTCTAGTATATGTGACTCTTCACGAATATCTGCTGGCATTGTCATACTTTTCTCCTGGCGTGGACTCTATGTAAAAGGTGCGCTTCATATATGTGCATATATGCGCATATGAAACTACTTTGTATCAAAACGTATACGTGGGTCAAGAATGGCATAGCAGATGTCAACAAGCAAATTGGTAGCCATGTAGGAAAGCGCAGACAGTAGTACAACTCCTTCGACGAGAGGATAATCCTTCGCTTGGATACTTAGTACAGCTAGCTGACCTATACCAGGCCAAAGGAAGATCGACTCTACGACAAAGGCCCCCGCGAGTATGGCCCCAATCTGCAATCCAACGATTGTGAGGACTGGAATAATAGCATTTCGCAGCGCATGAATATAATTGACTCGCCTTTCAACTACTCCTTTGGCTCGTGCTGTGCGTATATAGTCTTGACCCAGTACCTCACTCATGCTTGCACGAATCTGACGCAGATTCACGGCAACTGATCCTGTTCCAAGCGCAATGACAGGAAGGATAAGATCGCGCAGATTGCCAAGAGGGTCTTCTGTAAGTGGCACATAGCCGCCAGGAGGAAATATCCGTAGATTCACGGCGAAAAAGAGGATGAGGAGCAGCCCTAGCACAAAGCTTGGGATGGCTGTGCCGAAGAGAGTCACCACGTTTACCACTTTGTTTATCCATGCATTGCGATGTGCTGCCGCGTAGATGCCAAAAGGGAGTGCAATTATCAGAGAGTAAAGTAACGAGGCTACGCCTAATTCTATAGTAACCGGCAGTCGCTGTATGATAGCTTGTAGGACTGGCTGCTGAAGTTGGATTGATTGCCCTAGATTTCCATGTAAGGCCTGCCAAAGCCAAAGCACAAACTGCGTAGGAAGGGGTTGATCCAAGCCTAATTGCTGTCGTAATGCTGCAACTGTTTGTGGTGTCGCACTTTCACCAAGAAAAAGACGCGCAGGATCACCAGGAATAAGATGAATAATCATGAATGTCAGAAAGCTGACAAGTAGCGCAACGGGTAAAATGAAGAAAATACGTCGCACGATATAGCGAGCCACAGTTGTTCTCCCTTTTTGATAGGCAATAGCAAGAAACAGGAGTTGCCTTCCCGTTTCTTGCTGAACAAATGTAGACGATCAGGTTCATTTCCTTCTGAGCAAGTCGTTCATAACTATTATGAACCGAGATACACGTTTGAGAAGTCCATGATCTGAGTCGGAAGCGGTGTAAAGTTTTTTATTTTGTTTGTCGTCGCTTGGATACTCACACCGTGGTTAATAAACACGTATGAAGCGTCCTGCAAAATCAACTGCTCCGCTTGCTGATAATCCCCGGTGCGCTGTGTTTGATCGTTAGAAGTACGCGCCGTCTCTAACAGAGAGTCAACCTTGGCATTCGAGTATTGCATCGAATTATTGCCTCCACCAGTATGAAACCACGAGTACATGTTGCCATCAGGATCGGGGCGTCCGCTCCACCCAAGCAGGGCGGCCTGGAAGTTATGTGAGTCAGTGTCGCTGAGCAATGTAGCAAACGTTTCTTGCTTGATATTGACCGTAATGCCCGCTGGTTGCAATTCTGATTGAATGAATTGTGCTTCCTGAACATTCAGTGGAGAACCACTTGCAACAAGTAACGTAAAGGAGATGTTGCCAGAAACATTCCCTTGCGACAGTTCGGATTTGGCATTGTTCACGTTGTAGGTGTAAGGAGCAAAACTACTGTTGTATGCCCAGCTACTAGGTGAAATCGGTCCTTGTGCCACAACACCTATATTCTTTAGCACATTGGTGAGTATCTCCTGGCGATTGACGCTCCACTCGATCGCTCTACGTACATGGGCATTCTGAAATGGTGCGACTTTTGTATTGAGCATAATACCGAAGAAACTTAGTGCAGCTATCTGCTTATACGCTAGACTGCTATTCGATTTCACGGCTGCAACATCGTTCGGATCTAAGGAGTCGGCTGCATTAATAGTTCCCGTCTGCAGGTTTGAGAACATCACACTGCCATTTGTAATTGGACGATAGCGAATCGACTGCAGGTATGGCAAAGCATTTCCTTGCGCGTCTTTCTGCCAATAGTGCGGATTGCGGTTAATGACGAGATGATCGCCTTTCACCCATTCGCCAAACATAAATGGTCCGCTCCCTGCGTTAGTTGATGCGTTTCCCAGGTTTGTACCTAGCTTTTGCACCGCTGCAGGTGAGAGTATCATGCCTGCACGATCAGTCAATGCAGCTAAGAGAGGTGAGAAAGCTTTTTTAAGGTTAAACTGTACATGAGAGGCGTCGATTGCTTGAACAGATTGGACACTTGATATCTCGCTATGTCGAGGTGATGCCGGAGTGGAGAGTATTCTGTTTATGTTGAAAACCACGGCATCGGCATTAAAAGGCGTGCCATCCTGGAACGCTACTCCGCTATGCAGAGTAAATACGAGCTTTGTAGGCGTTGTGTACGACCACGAGGTCGCCAGGTTTGGAACAACAGAATTTTGCTGATTGACTTTGACCAATGTATCATAGATATTCAACATCACCTGACGATCAACAAGAGCACTTGACTTCAACGGATCTAGCGTTACAGCATCCGCATTCAGTCCCACACTAATATTCCCGCCAGTTTTCGACTGTGTATTTGGTGATGTGGAACCACCTCCACAACCTGCCAGGATAGTGACAAGCGTAAGAGAAATAAGTGCTAGTGAGGCGAAAGCCTTTTTCGTATGAATGTTTCTCAATATCCCGTACAATGTCATCTGTTTCTCCGTAAACTAGCGTATTGCTACGCATGATTATTTGGACGCTTCAGGAGTAATAATTGATATACGATAAATTTCGCGCATATCTCACCAGCCAGCTGCAATACCTTCCGCTCGTGGATCAGATCCTCCTTGCATCACTCCAGTAGATGTGTCAAAAATAATTCCATTTGCATGACCCATAGCGCTAGACCACATTTCAGCTTCTTGAACATGATGACCTAACCGACGAAGAGCATCAAGCGTCGTGGCAGGGAAGCGCCTCTCCACAAGAAGAGTTTCTCCTTCAGATGTTGCACCATGAACCCAGCGTGGCATCTCGATAGCTTGCTGAATATTTAACCCGAAGCGTGCTGTTGCGGTATAAACTTGCAGATGTGTCTGTGGTTGCCCATCGCCTCCCATCGCACCAAAGACCATTGCAGGCCGCCCATCGCGTAGTGCTATAGAGGGGATTAACGTGTGGAGAGTACGTTTCGCCGGTGCCAGTGCGTTAGCAGCAGTGGGATCAAGCGAGAAATAGGCACCTCGGTTTTGAAGGACAATACCAGTGTCATCCACGACAACACCACTTCCAAAGCCCATATAGTTACTCTGGATGAGCGAAACGATGTTGCCATCGCGATCTGCCGTGCAGAGGTACACTGTATCGCCAGTGAAACTTCCCGGCACGAACGAAGACTGTGCACGTGTAGCATCAATAAGCGCACATCGCTGTGCAAGATAGTCTGGATTAATAAGTGTACTTGGACTAACCCACATATGTGCTGCGTCAGTGAGGTAAGCTGCACGATCAGCGAAAGCCAGCTTCTTTGCCTCTACTGAGAGGTGAACTGTTTCTGACGCAAGTGGGTCTTTCCCCAAATGTAGTTGATCCACCATGCCCAGCATCTGGAGTGCTGTAACTCCCTGCGTGTTGGGCGGCAATTCGTAAACCCTCATATACGCGAAGGGAACACTGAGTGGTGTCACCCATTCGCTTTGATGGTTCATGAGGTCATCACGCGAGATCAGTCCACCTTCTTGCGCAAAAAATGTGCTGATTTGTTCTGCAATTTCTCCATGATAAAATGTCTTAGCTCCTGCCTTCGCAAGAGTACGTAGAGTTCGTGCCAGCGTGGGGAAGTGAATAATTGCTCCAACGGATGGAACAGTGACGTCGGAAAGGAAATGTGTATGCCATGAGCGATGAATTTCTGCTCTTGTACTCATATTTGTCAGAGCAGCATGCAATCCAGGCCCTACCGCGAAACCCTCTTCAGCATAGGAGATAGCAGGAGCAAGAGCTGACGCCAAACCCAGCCGACCAAAACGCTCCATTGCTGCGTTCCATCCACTGACACAACCAGGAACGGTTACAGAGTGAATTCCAAATGTTGGCATCTTTGTATAGCCAAGTTCGTGATAGCGTTCAATAGTTGCCGCCCTTGCTGATTTCCCACTTCCATTTAACCCATGGAGTTCTCCGCTTTTGGCATCATAGATCAACATGAAGACATCGCCACCAAGGCCACATACGAAGGGGTAGACAACTTGAAGTGCGGCACTGGCAGCAATAGCTGCGTCGATAGCATTCCCGCCCATTTTCAGTATATCCAGCCCAGCTTCTGCCGCCAGATAATGCGGTGCTGCTACCATTCCCCGTCGAGCCTGTGTTACGGGGCGATGCTGAGGAAATATAGTCATAACTATCCTTCTGTAATTTTTGGATTTGCATTGCAGCATGTGTGGTTGGTATTTTACATCACCCAAAAAAACTTCTTACGTATACGAACTAAGATACACAAATAATGGAAGGAAGGTATTTCAGACACAAATCTTCCTTTATTGGATATTATACCTTCTGAACTCTTGAGTGTTCCATATTCGTGGAAAGACAAGAGGCTGACGTATTCGTACCCTACATAACCTCTTGTCTTTTCAGCGATTTGTACATCTGTAAGAGTGATGTCAACTCAGTAAAACATGCAACTCAATGTCTATAGGAAATTTGAAACGGAACCACATGTTGTGATGAGAAACATCCTATATAGCCTGAGTCACGCATTACTTTCCTCCCAGAGAAATGGTCCGCCTCAGCGTTCCCGCTCGTTGAGCACGCACCGTCAGCTCAACCAGTGCTGTAGGGAGGCCGCTCACCACCCATTCCAGGCTTGTGCGGTTGTCGGTCGGCGTGTTGTCGCTCCACCAGTTGAAGAGCTTGTTTGAGCGCCCTTCGAGATGCTCAATCTCCTGCTTCTGCTTGCCGCTGATCAGTGTGACTTCGGCAGGCAGACTCATCTCGACCTCAATGGGTCGCACTGCTTTACGCTCACGGGCTTTGTGACTCGTGTAGGTAGGCAGGAAGCCGTTGTTCTCCAGCACGACGGCGATGTGGTAGGTCTGGCTGCCCAGCGGACGCACAGTTAGGCTGGGTGTACTCAGATAGGGGCTGAGCGAGGCGTTAGAGAGCGTCCATGCACAGTGTTTCTGGCAGAGTTCCGGCAGGTACTTCAGTGGAGCGTTCTCCATGTAGAGCTTGGTCTTCCAGCCACCAAGCTCGACCGGACCAAGTTGGGGATGTTGGTAGGGCTGCCAATCAACAAAGGCTTCGCCTCCCATCTCCTCGTCATTCCAACGCATGATTTTGAGATCATCCTCTTCGGGATGGAAACGAATCCAGGGGATGAAGTCACGCGGGCCAACACCAGCCGTGGTGGGCAGGTCCCAGAGTTCGGGGGTAAACGCAAACCAGCCGTGGTGGTCATAGGCGTAGTCGTCCATTGCACCGTGCATGACTTCCTTAGGAAAATAGCGGAAGCCGTGGTAGACGGAGACACAGGGATACCCTGTTAGCGCGGTTCCTCTCTCACCAATAACCTGATAGACATTGAGGTCCTCAGTAGGAAAGTGTTCGTCGGGATGCGTCCCGTAGGGGCGCAAGAGTACTCCCGAGTATGTGTGATAGGTGACGGCACCATTGATATTTGGATGTGTGCGCCAGAACTCCGCCTCGGCACGCGTCTCTGGCTCGGAGAAGGGATAGGGGCCTGCGCCCCTCTCAGTGCCTTCAGGTTCCCACGCGTAGGGATAATTGCGGTTGATATCCAGCCCTTCCTGAGGCGGAGCAATCGGAATGGATACCCCCGTCATAATTGCGGATCAAGCCCTCAGTGAGTAGCGAATAGTATTCGCCACCCTCATCATCGATCTCGCGTCGTCGCATCACACGCGGGTCTTTCGTCGACTTGACCCAAGCCCCATTGGGATTGGGAGAGCGCATCTGCAGAATCAAGCCATTGCCGTCGATGTCTTCTGGATAGAGTCCATCGCGCTCCTCTACGTAGGGATAGGGACGCGTACTCGAGCGCAAGCTATAAGGAGTAGTTAGATATCTCTCTGCCCCATCGACGCTGATACGTGGCATTAAATAGATTGCGCTGCGATCCAGAACACGGGTAATGTGCGCATCCTGCCCATACTGCGACACATACCGCCAGAGGGTGTAGAGCACCACCGTTGAGCCGGTGACCTCCCCTGCGTGGGTATTGCCGTCGATCCAGTAGGCAGGCTTTTCTGACGCTGGTCCAGTCGCTTGGTTGGTCAGCGTAACCAGCCACAATTCTCGCCCTTCCAGGCTTTTGCCAATGGATTCAAGAGTCGCGAGGTGTGGATAGTCCGCCACAAACTCGTGGAGGAGACGTGTCAGCGTGTCATAGCTGTAGTACGAGAGATCATCCTGTGCAGGATTAAAACGCTGGTGAATGATGGGTTCAGGCATGATATGCATCCTTCTCATGGACACCGGGAGCTGGCAGGAACTCCGACAACAAAAAAAGCAAAGCATGTCGCCTCCCACAGGAGAACCAAACGAGCTTCGCTGTAGTGTATCACACAGCAACTATCACACATTGTTCTCACGTAGTTCCCCGAATGGAGTGATGACCATACGTATTGTCTTCTTCTTATTTCTTGCAACACAACCTCAAAAATTCCCCTGCTTCACTTCGCCAGGGAGTCACGGTATTCAGATGGTATTATGCGCAGCAAGAATGCAACCAGTGGAAGCCTTGTCCTACCCCTGCTTGTCACGATCGGATAGAGTAAGCCCTGGTCGTTCATCGTCCCAAGCCAGAGAACTTATTTTCCATCCTGCATCAGTCAGGATGAACTGAAACGATATTATTCCTCTGCCTTTAAATGCCGACCCCTTGCTGATACCGTATTTTTCATAGGTGCTAAATCGATGTGCGATCTTTCCGAAGATTTCCGTAATCTCTGCCGTTTCACCTTCTTTGAAACTCGTTAATTCGCCTGAATCAACCGTTCTTTGGCGAGGTTCGATAAATTGACGAACGGTGGATATTTCGGGCGAGGTTGAACTATTTTTAATGAGTTGTCCGCTCTTAATAAAGAGCTGGTACAAGTTTTTATAGGTCGGCTTGTCTCCTTCTTTGAAAGAGACCGTTCTAAAAAAATCGATCGTTATTGCGTCGATTTCATCTTTCATGCTTAAAGCTTCCCTAGAAGTTGTCATTTCTGTTCCTTTTGCAACAAGAGGCCTGTCTGCGTGATTCAATCGTTCTTTCGCTTCCACGCTCATAGACGTGTCAATCACGTTCACCACGAAGTTGCCTTCCATGCGAGCACACCCAGTATATCACCTTCATGGGGTAACGCTACGTAAACTGACATGAAGGGCTGGCTGAGTATCGGGCAGAAGAAGAATTGCGAGTATGGAGCCGTTTTTCTTCTCTCTTTCGAGTACTGACTTGTCAATTGGTAACGGAACTGAGGCTACGTTTAGACTTAAATGGGCTAAAAATGATTTTCCTTCGGGGCGTTTTCCGGCACCGAGTACCGACTCCACCTTTTCACAGAGCTGATCAAAAGCCATAATGCCTGTTTTACTCGACCTAATCGCCACCCTGCCCTTCCTGTCAGCTTACATAACTCTACCCCTTCATGTAAGATGCCTTAGAGGTCCTGCGTGGAGCAGGCAAAGAAGTGTTGGACACCGATGTTGCCCGGCTCTCTCCATTACTTTCTCAGCATATAAATTTCTCAGGCACCTACCACTTCAATTTACCTGAGAGTCTCTCTACTGGTCAACATCGCCCGTTATGGACAGTAGATCGACCTGACGAAGAGCTGTAAAGATGTTTTGCTCGATGGAAGAGCAGAAGATGAAAACAGGTGTGTGCATCTTCTGCTCTTTGTACTGTTTTCCCTTACACCACTTTTCTGTTCCATTGCACCACAGGCCCCAAAAAGCGTGCGATCACGAAGATTTGAGGGAGGAATTGCTTGAAGAATCTCGGTCACAGCTTCCGATGAGAGGGGACGTGGTTCGCGGCTTTCCTGTTTAAAGGGATCAAGACGATCCATCGGGTTCTTGTCCACAATTTCATGGCGAAGCAGCCAATGATAAAAGGTGCAGAGGGTACTATACCGTCGTCAGCGTGTCGCGGCACTATGATGCTCATTGCTCGTTAAAAATGCCTGGATCTGCTCCAAGGTTACGTCTGTTACGTTGGCAGGCACGGCCTGGATGAACAAACGCAAATCATAGGTATAGGATTTGATTGTGTTCAGAGGCACCGCACGCTGGCGCAAACTAACCACAAAGGTATCGACAGCATCAGCCAGAGGAATAACAGATTGGTCGGACATACTATTTTTTCTTCTCTCTCGTGTATGTACCATATAACTAGGAAAATAACCCGATATGTTATCAAAGAACCAGGAAAGAAACATCGGCCTGACAAGCCAATAGATCCTCAACGGGCATCTTCCATTTCTGCCGATTGTACCATATAATAGCACAGCGTGTTGAAAAACTGTCTGTTGAGCTTTTCCTTCTATGAAAGGAGAAGCTCAACAGACAGCAGAAGGAAAAGCTCAACAAAGAGCCATCGCTTCTGCCTCCCGTGAAAAACTGCGTTGAAAGCA
>JAABUQ010000153.1_pt1 | contig 146247 bp, 134 predicted proteins | sample 5560001 | NCBI WGS metagenome assembly JAABUQ01 (sample SAMN10711888, study PRJNA513371) | rock metagenome | isolation source: Antarctica rocks | place: Antarctica: Victoria Land, Finger Mt nord | collected 2015-12-18
CTTGATACGCTCCCATTGATCGTCCCGAAGGCCGTAGCGTCGCACTGGTCAGCTCCATCTTGGCTGACACGCTATGAATCGAAGTTTCCGCCGCGCCGGAATCCCTTAAATGACGACACGCCCTAACATTCAGTCACGCAACGTCCTGAACGCCTAGCGCGCGGGCAGGTCCGTTGCAGTGCGCGAGGGTTGACGGACGCTCCTGGAAGCCGCACCTCGAAATGGTTGCCAAGGGAACCCGCCATGCGCTTCGGTCTGCTGTACGAGCTTCAACTGCCGCGCCCGTGGGACGAGCGGGCGGAACATCGCATGATCCACGAGGCGCTGGCCGAGGTGGAGCTGGCGGACCGGCTCGGCTTCGACTGCGTCTGGGCCAACGAGCATCATTTCCTGGAAGAGTATTCGCACAGCTCGGCGCCCGAGGTGTTCCTCGCCGCCGCCGCCGCGCGCACCAGCCAGATCCATGTCGGCCACGCCGTCGTGCTCTCGCCGCCCGGCTACAATCCCCCCGCGCGCGTCGCCGAGCGGATCGCGACCCTGGATCTCGTGTCGAGCGGCCGCGCCGAGTGGGGCACCGGCGCGTCCTCCTCGCGTTCCGAGCTGGAAGGCTTTGACATCGACGTCGCCCAGAAGAAGGCGATGTGGGCCGAGGCGACCGAGCAGACCGCCAACATGCTGGCGATGTCGCCCTATCCCGGCTTCGAGGGGCAGTTCTTCTCGATGCCGACGCGCAACGTAATTCCCAAGCCGTATCAGAAGCCGCATCCGCCGATCTGGGTGGCGTGCTCCAACCGCGAGACCATCCACGTCGCGGCGCGCAACGGGATCGGCGCGCTTGCCTTCGCCTTCGTCGATCCGGAAGAGGCGGCGAAGTGGGCGGGCGAGTACTACGACATCATCAAGTCCGAGGCATGCGTGCCGATCGGGCACAGCGTCAACGCCAACATCGCGATGGCGACCGGCTTCTCGGTGCACCACTCCGAGGCGGAGGCCCGCGCGCGAGGCCAGGAGGGCTTTCAGTATTTCGGCTTCGCGCTCGGGCATTTCTACGTCTATGGCCAGCACAAGCCGGGTGTAACCAAGGTGTGGGACCGCTTCGAGCGCGCCCGCGACGCGTTGCCGACGACGACCGGCAACGGGATCGGCACGCCGTCGCAGCTCGTCGGCCGCATGCAGCAGTATCAGGACGCCGGCATCGACCAGGTGATCTTCATCCAGCAGGCCGGCCGCAATCGGCACGAGCACATCGTCGACTCGCTCGAACTGTTCGCGGCCGAGGTGATGCCGGCGCTCAAGGCCGACCAGGCGGAGCGCGACGCGCGGAAGCAGGCGGAGCTCGCGCCGTTCATCGCTGCGGCGCTGAAGCGCAAGAAGTGGATGGCCCCGCTCGCCGAGGAGCAGATCCCGAGCATCGCCGCCTACGGCCGCACCGTGGTCGCGGGCGCCCCGACGACCGCCGGGCTGAGCGCCCGCCGCGGCGGCGGCATCGAGATCCCCACCGAGGATCTGGCGGAGAGAAAGCGGGCCGCCGGGGACTGAGCGGCGGGAGGTCGCGCGGGCTGAACGACATTTGCTATCGGAATCGTTTTCGTGTCCTCACGCGGGCGGACGACCGGGCCAAATGATCGGAGGCCGCCTGGGCGGCGATTCCGGCGGAGCCTCAGAGCCTCGAACTGGATCTGCCGCGCACCGCGCTGCTCATCATAGACATGCAGCGCGACTTTCTCGCACCGGCCGTCAGCGAGGTTGGCGCTTGACTGTGTAGATGTAGCCGTTGCCCATCGTCCAAAGAAGGGTGTTGTGGTCGAGGATCAGGGCAGCCACGCATCCAGCATCCATGAGGGGAAGTTGCGCCTTCACGACACCTCGTGGGAGGTACAGGCCCGTGATCTTTGTGCCCCAATTGTTTTGGAGTTCCGCTTCGGTATCGACGAGCGTCACCTTCGGGTTTCGTGGCCGGCAGAACCCGCCTGAATCTTCATATGTGGTGATCCGATCGGCTGAAATGCTGATCGTCGTTCCGATCGGTTGGCCGGCAGATTTTTGATCGCCTGTGATCGGGGTCGCGCCCACCATTTTCGCAACCTTCCATCGGCCGAAAAGGTCGGCAAAGGTCGGTCTTTCGGGCGCGAGGCGGGTTGAGCTTACCAACACGACCGCGAGCGTAGCCCGCAGAAACCCGGGCTTCATCGCGGACCGTCCGGCCTGTCGTATTGCTCCTGTTCGAATCTCCGTCGGTTTACAAGGCCAGGGTCGCGCCGGGCCGGCCCGACGGGCTCCCCCTGGGCATTGTGGTTATGGGTGTGGACCAGGTTCTCACGCAGGCGTTGGACTTCTGCGTCGTCACCTCGGTTCGCCAAGTCAAGCAGTCTCTGGTTGTCTCGGTTGCGAGTGTTGAAAATTGTCGAGACTAAGGAGTCGAACTGGTTCTGAGTCAGGCGTCTATCCTGAACTTGGTCGCGAACCCGTCGCGCAGCCTCGTCAACCCGGCGCTGAAACTCGGCCTGGGCCTGCTGCGGGTTGACTGCCCGACGAAGTTCGTCGGCTGTACAGGGGCCGGCGTGAGCCAAGATACCGGTCCCGTAGGTGCAGTTGTTGGCCGTGTCGTTGTAGTAGCCGCCTCCTGGCGCTTGGCCCTCGCGCTGCCTTAGATCGGCTTGCCCTTGCGCGCTCATCGAGCGGTCGGCGTTCGCACCCCCGCTTGAATTTGCGTCCGTGGCGTTGTTGGTCGTTAACTGCGCATACATCCTATCGCCTGCCGGCGGAGTGTAGGTGTCGACTTGGTCAGCGGCATCCCTCAGGAACCCGGACCATTTATTCAGGCCGATGCCTTGCATCGCATTGGCAAAATGCGCCGACGCATCACCGAGATCCAGATGTGTCTTTGCCGTCCTGACAGCTTCGGCTGCTGCCCGAAGGCTATCGACAGCGGCGTCGCTTGCTGAGCGACCTACAAGTTGTCTCTCGAACTGTGCCCGGCTCAGCGATCGTGCGCCGATCCAAGCCACCATAGCCTTTTGTAGACGCTCCACCCGCTGCGCGTCGAACGTGGCCGCTCCGTTACGCCAATCCTTGCGTGGAATTTGCATGAAAGAGGCATGAGCTGTCCAAGCAATGCGGTCTTGAAGATTGCCGATGTCCGTCGCGGCTCCGGGTCCTGTCCCATTGCCGAAATAGCCATGCTTCTGCCGTCCCTGATCTCCCAACTCATGCGCAATGATCCTTTGGTTGCCAACGGGCTGTTATAGCACAAAACGAGAACGCCTGGAAGCTGCCTTGGCCTGGTCACCCTCGCACGGCTACGCAGAACAATCCCGGCTACCTGCTCTACATCGGAATACTGATGGGCTTGCAGGCGGTCTAGAAAGGCCCGCACCAGACTGAGCGGCGCGGCAGCGCCAAATCGGCACGACATTTGCAGCGAGACCGCCTCCTGCCGTGCGGACGAGCACGATGATCGGAGGCGGCCTTGGCAGCGATCCCGGCGGAGCCTTACAGCCTCGAACTGGACCTGGCGCGGGCCGCGCTGCTCATCATCGACATGCAGCGCGACTTCCTCGAGCCGGGTGGCTTCGGGGACATGCTCGGCAACGACGTGTCGCAGCTACGGGGCGCGATCGAGCCTAACCGCAAGCTGCTGGACGCATGGCGGGCTGCCGGGCTGCTGGTCATCCACACGCGCGAGGGTCATCGGGCCGATCTCGCCGACCTGCCGCCCTCGAAACGGGTCCGCGGCCGCGGCAAGGTAAGCATCGGCGACGTCGGCCCGATGGGGCGCATCCTGGTGCGCGGCGAAGCCGGCCACGACATCATCCCCGAGCTGTATCCCGCTCCCGGAGAACCGGTCATCGACAAGCCCGGCAAGGGCGCGTTCTTCGCCACCGATCTGCAGGCGATCCTGCTGCACCGGGGCATCCGCCAGCTCGTCGTCACCGGCGTCACCACTGAGGTCTGCGTCAACACGACCGTCCGCGAGGCGAACGATCGCGGCTACGACTGCCTGGTGCTGGCGGATTGCGTGGCGTCCTACTTCCCCGAGTTCCAGGCGATGGGCCTGAAGATGATCGCCGCCCAGGGCGGCATCTTCGGCTGGGTCGGACGGTCCGAAGACGTGATCGCCGCGCTGGAGCCCGCCGGTGCAACCCGCGAGCTCGAGGGCGTGGAGCGATGAGCGCCGCGACCGCGCCGGCGGGTAAGCCGAAGCTGTGGGTTCCGGGCGACTGGAACGCGCTGTTCGGCTTCGGCACCAACATCCTGGTCAACGTGCTGGTGCTGACCGGGCTGCTGCGCTTCGTGCTCAAGATGCCGGACGACCTGGTGTTCGGCCGCATCCTGCCCGCCCTCGGCCTGATGCTCTGCCTCAGCACCGGCTATTACGCCTATCTCGCCTACCGCGTGGCGAAGAGGACCGGACGCGACGACGTATGCGCGCTGCCTTCGGGCATCAGCGTGCCGCACATGTTCGTCGTCACCTTCGTCGTCATGCTGCCGATCCTGCTCGCGACGAAGGACCCGGTGCAGGCCTGGGAGGCCGGGCTCACCTGGGTGTTCGTGCAGAGCTTCGTGCTGATGATCGGCGGCTTCATCGGCCCGGTGATCCGCCGCATCACGCCGCGCGCCGCCCTGCTCGGCTCGCTCGCCGGGATTTCCATCACCTTCATCTCGATGAGCCCGGCGGCGCAGGTGTTCTCGACGCCGGTGATCGGCATCGTTTGTTTCGCAATCATCCTGGCCGACTGGTTCGGTGGCGTGCGCTACTTCGGCGGTGCGCCCGGCGGCCTGGTCGCCATCGCTGTCGGCACCCTCATCGCCTGGGGCTCGACCGCGCTCGGCCTCGGATACGGTCAGCTCACGGTGGCGAATGTCGGCGCGTCGCTCGCCCATTTCGGCTTCGAGTTCCCGCTTCCCGCCGTCGGGCACGTGTTCTCGGGCTTCAAGTTCCTGGGCGTGATCCTCGTCACCGCAATCCCGTTCGGCATCTACGATCTGATCGAGGCGCTCGACAACGTCGAAAGCGCCGCGGCAGCCGGCGACAGCTTCCCGACGACGCGCGTGCTGACCGCCGACGGCGTCATCAGCCTGATCGGCTGCCTGCTCGGCAACCCGTTCATCAACGCGGTCTACATCGGCCACCCCGGCTGGAAGGCGATGGGCGGCCGCATCGGCTATTCCGCCGCGACCGGCGTGATCGTGCTCGTGCTCACCTGGCTCGGCATCATCGCGCTGATGATGGCGGTGATCCCGGTGGTCGCGATCCTGCCGATCCTGCTCTACATCGGCATGCTGATCGGCTCGCAGGCGTTCCAGGAAAGCCCGCACCGGCACGCGCCGGCGATCGTGCTCGCGCTGCTGCCGCAGATCGCCGCCTGGGGCAAGACGCAGATCGACAACGCGCTCGGCGCCGCCGGCACCAGCGCCGAGGCGATCGGCGCGGCGAAGCTGGCGCAAGTCGGCGTGCTGTACCACGGCCTGCAAACGCTCGGCGGCGGCGCGACACTCGCCGGCATCATCCTGGGCGCGATCACCGTGTTCGTCATCGACCGCGCGTTCGAGAAGGCCGCCGCCTTCGCGCTCGCCGGCGCCGTGCTGAGCTTCTTCGGCTTCATCCACGGCGAGGCGATCGGCTTCGCGCGCACGCCCGAAGTCGCGGCGGCCTATCTCGGCGTCGCCCTCATCCTGTTCGCCTGCGCGAGATACGCCGTAAGCCAGCCGCTGCCGATGCAACTGCACACGCCGGCAGCGGCCGTTCCGACGACAGACGCGGCGTAAAGGCTCGGTCAGAACCAGGCGATGAGGCTGAGGCCCGCGATCATCAGCGCGGCGCCGATGGCGCGGCCGACGCCGAATGCGTGTTCCTTGAAGCCGGCCAGGCCGAAATGGTCGAGCACGAGGGACATCACGATCGCCGCCGTGACGGCCAACCCCATGAACAGCGCCGAGCCGAGCGCCTCGGCCACGAACAATTGCGACAGGACGAAGAGGGCCGCAAAGACACCGCCCGCCCACTGCCACCAGGGCGTCGCCGCGATCGCGCGCCACTCGGGCACGGCGAGCCGGCCGGAGACGGTGCCCGCGATGACGATGGTGGTGAAGCTGACCGCGACGATGGCGAACGCCGCCGCGAACGCGTTGCCGAGCGACTTGCCGAGGCTGGCGTTGTAGCCCGCCTGCACGGAATTGAGCAGGCCGGCAACCACCGCGAACCCGACCAAGAATGCCTTCATGTCCGTCGCCTTCCGAGATCGCTTGTGCACCATCCGCACCTGGAGCGATCCTGGCAGGATACGGCGTGGTTTGCCGAGGGGAGGCCCATGAAGATCACCGCGGTCGAGACCTGGCTCACCCGCGTGCCGTTCGGCAGCGGCGCCACGCCGGCCGCCTTCGGCGGCATGCAATGGCAGACGCTGGACACGCTTTGGGTGCGCGTCGTGACCGACGAGGGCATTGAGGGCTGGGGCGAGGGGTTCGGTCACGCGTGCTGCCCCGCAACCCGGGCCGCAATGGACACCCAGATCGGGCCGGCGGCGCTGGGCGAGGATGCGCAGGACATTCGCGGCTTGGCGCACCGTCTGGCGCAGCGCTTTCACCTGTTCGGCCGTAACGGGCCGCACGTTTACGCGCTCTCGGCACTCGACATCGCGCTCTGGGATATCGCGGGCAAAGCCGCGGGCCTGCCGCTCTGGCGGCTGCTGGGTGGTGCGCCGGTGCCTCCGCGGCCTGCCTACGCCAGCCTGCTGCGCTACGGTGAGCCCGCGCTGGTGGCGCAAGCCTGCGAGCGCGCCGCCGGCCAGGGCTACGGGCTCATCAAGCTGCACGAGATCGACGTGCCGCAAGTGGCCGCCGCCCGCGCGGCGCTGGGTCCGGAGCGCAAGCTGATGGTCGACACGAATTGCCCGTGGACCGTCGATCAGGCGATTGGCATGGCGGAGCGCTTTGCCGATTACGATCTGCACTGGCTGGAGGAGCCGGTCTGGCCGCCCGAGGACCATCACGGGCTGGCGCGGGTGCGCATGGAAGGCGGCGTGAAGATCGCCGCCGGAGAGAACGCCGGCGGCTTGTTTGACTTCCGCTCCCAGTTCGAGGCCGACGCGCTGGATTTCGCCCAGCCGAGCGTCACGAAGATCGGCGGCGTGACCGCCGTCATCGAGATCGCCGCCTTGGCGCGGGCCTTCTCCGTCCGGCTGGTGCCGCATTGCGCCTATTTCGGCGCGGGTTGGCTCGCCTCGTTACATTTGAACGCGGCACTCGCGCCCGATGCGCCGTTCGAGCGGTTGTTCATGGACCTGGAAGCGAGTCCGTATCACGAGCTGGTGCTGGCTCGGAACGGGGCGGTCCCGGTGCCGGAGGGTCCTGGTCTCGGGCGCGATCCCGACATGGACCTGCTGCGGCGTTATGCGCTCGGCGAGCCCGCCATAGTCAAATCCTGAACACCCGGGCCGGAACAATCACATCGACCGCTACTGCAGCAAGCCTCGCGCCGCTATCAGGCAAGTGACAATGACGGCCGCCGCGCGGAGACCCGCCCGCCGTCGACGTGGCTGATCCCGAAGCCAGTAGTTGTCGTACCAGGACGGTCCGGGAGTGAAGACGCGGACCGTCGCAGACAGGCCGTGATCGGCACTCGGGAATTGGTTACGCATGATCGTTCCTCCACACGCGAAGCATGTGAGGGATGGCTGCCGAGAGCTATGACGTGCATCACACGGATCCCACCTGCCAATCACTGTCGGCATTGTGCCGCAACTAGTCCCGGCGCATTCCGTTCCCGCCGTCAACGGGCGCCAAAATCGCGCCCCCGAAGGAGCGGGAATGCGCGCACTCACCTGGCACGGCAGGCACGACATTCGGTGCGACACGGTGCCCGACCCCGTCATCGAGGACGGCCGCGACGCCATCATCAAGGTGACCGCCTGCGCGATCTGCGGCTCGGACCTGCACCTTTATGACGGGTTCATGCCCGGCATGAAGAGCGGTGACATCATGGGTCACGAGACCATGGGCGAGGTCGTCGAGGTCGGCCGCGACAACAAGGCGCTGAAGGTCGGCGACCGCATCGTCGTTCCCTTCACAATCACCTGCGGCGAGTGCGACCAGTGCAAGCGGGGCAACTTCTCGGTGTGCGAGCGCAGCAACCCGAACAAGAGCATGGCGGACACGGTGTTCGGCCACACCACCGCCGGGCTGTTCGGCTACACGCACCTGACCGGCGGCTTCCCCGGCGGCCAGGCCGAATATCTCCGCGTGCCGTACGCCGACAAGACGCACATCAAGGTTCCCGACGGGCTGTCCGACGAGCAGGTGCTGTTCCTCAGCGACATCTTTCCAACCGGCTGGCAGGCGGCCGTGCAGTGCGACATCGAGCCCACCGACATCGTGGCGATCTGGGGCGCGGGTCCGGTGGGCCAGCGCCAGTGGGCCACCAAACTTCGTATCAGGACAAGGCTACTGCGGCATCAGATACTTTTTCCCGACAATCCCGCAATAAGTCGCCCAGACTGCCCTGGAAAGGCTGCACCCTGGGGTGACATTGGGCCACCGGCTGCACTACGTAATCCGGTCGCGATCAATCCGGGAACCGCCCCTCGCTCTCATGGCCAGCAGCAACGACATCCGCGCCGCCTTCCTCGACTACTTCGCCCGCAACGGCCACGAAATCGTGCCGTCGTCGCCGCTGGTGCCGCGCAACGATCCCACCCTGCTGTTCACCAACAGCGGCATGGTGCAGTTCAAGAACGTGTTCACCGGCCAGGAGCGGCGGCCTTACAGCCGCGCGACGACGGCGCAGAAATGCGTGCGCGCCGGCGGCAAGCATAACGATCTGGACAACGTGGGCTACACCGCCCGCCACCACACCTTCTTCGAGATGCTCGGCAATTTCAGCTTCGGCGACTATTTCAAGGAGCGCGCCATCCCGCTGGCCTGGGAACTCGTCACCCGCGAATTTGGGCTGCCCAAGGAGCGGCTGCTGGTCACGGTGTTCTCCGAGGACGACGACGCCGCGCGCATCTGGCGCGAGACGGCCGGGCTGCCCGAGAGCCGGATCATCCGCATCCCGACCGCCGACAATTTCTGGCGCATGGGCGATACCGGCCCCTGCGGCCCGTGCTCGGAAATCTTCTACGATCACGGCGACCGTATCCCGGGTGGCCCGCCGGGCAGCGCCGACGAGGACGGCGACCGGTTCGTCGAGATTTGGAACCTGGTGTTCATGCAGTTCGAGGAAGGCCCGCCCGGCACCCGCGTGCCGCTGCCGCGCCCCTCGATCGACACCGGCATGGGGCTCGAACGCACGGCCGCGATCCTGCAGGGCAAGCACGACAGCTACGATACCGACACGTTCCGCGCGCTGATCCTCGCCTCCGCCGAGGTCACCGGGCAGGAGCCGGACGGCCCGTTCCGTGCCAGCCACCGGGTCATTGCCGACCACCTGCGCAGTTCCGCCTTCCTGATTGCCGACGGGGTGCTGCCGTCGAACGAAGGGCGCGGCTACGTGCTGCGCCGGATCATGCGCCGCGCGATGCGCCACGCTCACCTCATGGGCGCCGTTGAGCCGGTGATGTGGCGGCTGGTGCCGACCTTGGTGCGGCAGATGGGGGCGGCGTACCCGGAGCTGGTGCGCACCGAGGCGCTGACACGGGAGACGCTGCTGCTTGAGGAAACCCGCTTCAAGCAGATGCTGGAACGCGGCCTTCATCTGCTCGCCGATGAGACCGAACGGCTGGGCGCGGGACAGGCGCTGCCCGGCGGCGTCGCGTTCCGGCTCTACGATACGTACGGCTTCCCGCTCGACCTGACGCAGGACGCGCTGCGCGAGCAGGGCCGGTCGGTCGACACCGAGGGGTTCGCAGAGGCGATGGGCGAGCAGCGCGCCCGCGCCCGCGCTGCCTGGGCGGGGTCGGGCGAGGCGGCGACCGAGACCGTCTGGTTCGAAATCCGCGAGCAGACCGGCGGCACCGAGTTCCTCGGCTACGCGACCGAGACCGCCGAGGGCGAGATCGTGGCGCTCGTCGTCGATGGCGCTCCCGTCGCCGAGGCCGGAGCGGACGCCGAGGTGGCGGTGGTTCTGAACCAGACGCCGTTCTACGCCGAGAGCGGCGGCCAGGTCGGCGACACCGGCACCATCACCGGCCCCGACGGGCTTCGCATCGCCGTCACCGACACGCAGAAGAAGCTCGGCGATCTGATCGTTCACCTGGGCCGCGTCGAGAGCGGCACCGCACGGGTCGGCGTGCCGGTGGTGGCCGAAGTCGACCACGCGCGCCGCACCACGATCCGGGCGCATCATAGCGCCACGCACCTGTTACACGAGGCGCTGCGGCGAAAGCTCGGGACGCACGTCCAGCAGAAGGGCAGCCTGAACGCGCCCGACCGGCTGCGCTTCGACATCAGCCAGCCGCGCCCGATCACCGGGGCGGAACTCGGCTGGGTCGAGCGTGAGGTGAATGCCCGCGTGCGCGAGAACACGGAGGTGACAACGCGGCTGATGGCTCCCGAAGCCGCCGTCGAGATGGGCGCCATGGCGCTGTTCGGCGAAAAATACGGTGACGAGGTGCGGGTCGTCGCGATGGGCGAGGGCGAGGGCAACAAGCCGGCCTACTCGATCGAGCTCTGCGGCGGCACGCATGTGCGCCGGACCGGCGACATCGGGCTGTTCAAAATCATCTCCGAAGGCGGCGTGAGCTCAGGCGTGCGGCGCATCGAAGCCGTGACCGGCCAGGCCGCGCTCGCCCTGGTCGAGGCGAACGAGCATCGGCTCAACGCGGTCGCCGGCGCGCTGCGGGCCAGCCCGCTCGAAGCGCCGGAGCGCGTGGCCACGCTGGTGGAGGATCGCCGCAAGCTCGAGCGTCAGGTCGTCGACATGCAGCGCAAGCTCGCGACCGGCGGCGGCGGCGGCGCCGACGTCGAGGAGATCAACGGCGTGAAGCTCGCGGCGCGAAACCTGGGCGAGGTGCCGCCGCGCGATCTCAAGAGCCTGGCCGAGACGATCGGCAAGCAGATCGGCAGCGGGGTAGTCGCCCTGGTGTCGACCGCCGAGGGCAAGGCCAGCATCGTGGTCGGTGTCTCGCCCGACCTGACCGGCCGGTTCAGCGCCGTGAACCTGGTGCGAACGGCGAGCGCGGCGGTCGGCGGCAAGGGTGGCGGCGGGCGTCCGGATCTCGCGCAGGCCGGCGGACCGGAGGGCGCGCAGGCCGAGGCGGCCCTAGCGGCGGTCAGGGGCGCGTTGGCGGCCTGAACCCGGCGGTGCTCAGGGCGAAGCGGCCCGGATTGCCAGCACGACCCTTTGGTGGCGACCGGAGAACATCGAGAACACGCCGATGAGCTGCTTCCACGGCCAGTATTTCCTGTCGAGCAGCCGCATGCCGGTACGGGCTTCCTCACCGCCGACGATCTCGGCGTTCGCCCCGATCCACGAGCCGGTGACATTCCCGCGCGCGTCGCATGGAGCGATTTTCACGGCGCTAAGATTGCGGATGCGCTTCGCCTTGCCGGAGCCGTCTGTCGTATAGACGTACAGTATGGGTGCGACGGCCTGCGGCGCGGCCGCCGATGCCGCGGCGAACCAGACCGGGGTCCGCACGCCCCGGCCGTTTTTCCGGTAGGTCTCGAGGTTCAGGTATTTTTGGCCGTCGAGTGCGCCGAATGCCGTCATGGCTCGGTGGGCGGCTGCGTGAAAAACCAGGGATGCCCGCCGAGGTCGCGCGCGGTGTAGGTGCGGCCGTATCCCTCGTTCATTGGCGGATGCACGATCTCCGCGCCCGCCGCGCGCGCCCGCTCGTAATGCGCGTCGACGTCGGCGAGGTAGACGAACACGCCCTGCGTCGCGGATTTCGCCGCGCGGGCGCTGCGCATGCCCCAATCGTCGCCGCCTTGCCCCATCATGATGGTCTGGCCGTCCAGCATCATCTGCGCGTGCATGCCGCCCGGCGTCGGGTGCCGCATCTCCTCGACGAAACCGAACGCGCGGGCGAGCCATTCGAGCGCCGCCGGCACGTCGTCGTAGAAGATGTATGGAATGATCCGGGTCGAATGCGCGTCGCTCATTTCTCCACCCTCGTCTAAGCCACATCGTATTTCTTGAGCCAGGCGAGCGCCCGCTGCCACGCGTCCTCCGCCGCCGGCTGGCGATAGGTGGGACGGTAGTCGGCATGAAAGCCGTGGCCGGCGTCAGGGTAGACGACGATGTCGACCGTCTTGCCCGCCGCCTTGGCCTTCTGCGCGGCCTGCTGCACGGTGTCGACGGGAATACTCGCGTCCTCGCCGCCGTAGAGGCCGAGCAGCGGGCACTTGATCTCGCCGGCCACATCGAGCGCCGTTTTCGGCTGGATCGCCGAGGGCTGGCCGCCGACCGGACCGTAGAACGCCACTGCAGCCTTCAGCGCGGGGTTGTGCGCCGCGTATTGCCAGGTGTTTCGCCCGCCGCGGCAGAAGCCGATGACGGCGAGCCGGCGTGGGTCGCCGTGATTGGCGGCGGCCCATTTCGCCGCGGCGTCGAGATCGCCCAGCATCTCCGCATCTGGGGTCTTCGAGATCACGTCGCGGACGATCTGCTGCGGGTCGGTCATCTTCGCGAGGTCGCCATGCCGGGCGTAGTATTCCGGCGCGACCGCAAGGTAGCCCTGCTTGGCCAACCGGCGGCAGACGTCCTTGATATACTCGTGGACCCCAAAAATCTCCTCGTTCACCAGCACGATCGGGAACGGGCCGGCCCCGTCCGGCCGCGCGGCGTAGCCGGGCAGTGGGCCGTCGGCGACCGGGATCGAGACCGGCCCGGCCTGCAACCCCGCACTATCCGTGTGGATCGGCTCCGCTTCGGCCCGTGCCGTGGCCAGCGTGAAGCCGGCGATCAGGCTGGTCATCAGGAACCCGCGCCGCGGCAGGTGCTCGCGTGTCAGGCCCGGAGATGCGTTCATGTCGTGCATGCCTAATCCGCCGCGAGTGGCTTGGCCATCGCGCTGCCAAGATTGTCGTCGAGCTTCGCGAGGAAGTCCTGCGTGTTCAGCCATTTCTGCTGCGGGCCGACCAGCAAGGCGAGGTCCTTGGTCATGAACCCGTTCTCGACGGTCTCGACGCAGACGCGCTCCAGCGTGTCGGCGAAACGCGTCACCTCGGGCGTTTCGTCGAACCTGCCGCGGTAAGCGAGGCCGCGGGTCCAGGCGAAGATCGAGGCGATCGGGTTGGTCGAGGTCTCTCGGCCCTTCTGATGCTCGCGGAAATGGCGGGTGACGGTGCCGTGCGCCGCCTCGCTCTCCACCGTCTTGCCATCGGGGCTCAGCAGCACGCTGGTCATCAGCCCGAGGCTGCCGAAGCCCTGCGCCACGATGTCGCTCTCGACGTCGCCGTCGTAGTTCTTGCAGGCCCAGACGTAGCCGCCCGACCACTTGAGCGCGCTCGCAACCATGTCGTCGATCAGCCGATGCTCGTAGGTGAGCCCTTCCTTGGCGAAGCGCGCCTTGAACTCGGCGTCGAAAATCTCCTGGAACACGTCCTTGAACACGCCGTCATAGGCTTTGAGGATGGTGTTCTTGGTCGACAGATAGACCGGGTACTTGCGCGCCAGGCCGTAGTTGAACGAGGCGCGGGCGAAGCCCTCGATCGAGGCCGTGGTGTTGTGCATCCCGAGCGCCACGCCGGGCCCCTTGAAGTCGTGCACCTCGAGAACCTGGGGCGTGCCGCCGCCAGCGGGCTGGTAGGTGAGCGTGACCTTGCCGGCGGCCGGAATTTTCGTCTCCACCGCTCGATAGATGTCGCCGTAGGCGTGACGGCCGATGACGATCGGGCGGGTCCAGTGCGGCACCAGGCGGGGGACGTTGCTGCAGATGATCGGCTCGCGGAAGATCGTGCCGTCCAGGATGTTGCGGATGGTCCCGTTCGGGCTGCGCCACATCCGCTTCAGCTTGAACTCCTCGACACGGGCCTCGTCGGGCGTGATCGTCGCGCACTTCACCCCGACGCCGTGCTGCTTGATGGCATTGGCCGCGTCGACCGTCACCTGGTCGTTGGTCCGGTCGCGGTATTCGATCCCGAGGTCGAAGTATTTCAGATCGATATCGAGATAGGGCAGGATCAGCTTATCCTTGATGAAGCCCCAGATGATGCGGGTCATCTCGTCCCCGTCGAGCTCGACGATCGGGTGCTTCACCTTGATCTTCGCCATTCTGATCCTCTTGCGCCGGCGGCCGCGCCGTCCTGGTCAGCCGTGAAGCGGCGGACATTCGCATCCGCCCGATCGTCGGGCAAGCCAGGCGGTCCATTGCGACCTTAAGTTGTGTCCAGCCGAAGTTCAGGATAGGGATCGGGACGTGGAGATCGGGACGAAGCGCAACTTCGGCCGCCCGCACGAGAGGACGGAGGACCGATTGAGGGCCATGCGATCCGATCGGCCGGTGTGGTGATATCTCGCGCGCATCGCGGCTGGCTCGACGGCGGCCTTGTGCTCCTCGCTGCCGTCATCCTGAGCGCGCTGACCTGGTTCGGCACCTTGACCGTCGTGACGATCGCCAAACGTGAGGCACGTACGCGCGTCGAGGGAGACGTCACCACTCAGGCTTTGCTGTTAGAGAGCCAGCTGTCTCGCGAGCTGCTGGCGCCGGGGCTGATCACGCATCGCTGGCAGATGAACATGGCGCGGCGTCTGGACAGCCCGGATGGTCATTTCCGCGGCGTGATCGCCCTGTCCTGCGATGCCGGCTCGCTTACGCGCCTCTATCATCAAGCCGACCTTGGCGCCAACGGCATGATCGCGATCGTCGGGACACGCGATGGACGGCTGCGGGCGCTGGCGGGTCCGTCTCTCGCCGAGCCAGGTTCGGACATCTCGGGCAGCGCGATGCTGGCGGCGGTACGGGGCGACCCGAACCGGTGCTGGACGGCACCGGCCGCGCCCGACGGGGTTCGTCGCGTCCACGCGTTCCGCCTCGTCCCTGACCGCGATCTCGCCGTAATCGTCGCCTTCGACCCCGCCTCCGCGATGCGGGCGTCCGACGTGCTCGTCACGGGCGCTCAGGTCGTCGCCGTCGCGATGACCTTGTTCATCCTCATCATGGCGGCGATCCTGTTCCGGGCCATGCGGGCCGCGCGACGAAGGGAGGCGAGGCTCCGGCGGGACCAGGCCACGCTGGCGTCCGCGAACGCGGAACTCGACGCTTCGCGCCGGCGGGCCGACGCCAAGACTGCGCAGCTCGAAGCAACGCTTGCCGGCATGTCCGATGGCGTGTCGATGCTCGATGCCGACCTGCGACTGGTCGCATGGAACGATTTGTTCGCCTCCTTCACCGGCGTGCCGCGCGCGCTCCTTCGGATAGGTACGCCCATGCAGGAGCTGCTGCGCGCGCAAGCACGCACGGGGGAGTTTGGGCCTGGAGATATCGACGCGGAGGTGGCGCGGCGCATCGGCTTGCTGCGGTCCGGAAACGCTATCGGCACGGTTGAGCGGCAGCGCCCCGATGGGCGCACGCTTGAGCTTCGCCGCCGCGCGATCCCCGGCGGCGGCTTCGTCACCCTCTATACCGACATCACGGCCCGCAAGCAGGCGGAAGCGACAATTCGACGCGCGCGAGAATTGGCCGAGACGGCTACGGAGGCCAAGTCGCGCCTGATTGCAACCGTTAGTCATGAGATCCGCACGCCGCTCAACACGTTGCTGAACAGCCTTCGGCTCTTGGAAGACATCGGCAACTCCCCGCCGCAGCGCCAGCTGATCACGATGGCGCGTCACGCGGGAGACGGCCTGCTCGGCCTCATCAACGACGTTCTTGAGATGTCGAGGATGGAAGCCGGCCGCTTGTCGCTGCGGCCGGCACTGTTCGCGCTGCATCCGATGCTGGATGGGCTGCTGGAGCTGTTCCGCCATCAAGCGGAGGCCCGTGGACAGCACCTGTCGCTCGCGATCGCATCCGATGTCCCCGAATTCGTGTGCGGGGACTCCGGGCGCATCCGCCAGATCCTGACCAACTTCCTGAGCAATGCCGTCAAATTCGCGGGTCCGGGGCGGATTGCGTTGTCAGTTGAGCTTCGGCCGCGCCCGGGGGACGTGCTGCTGCGGCTGAGCCTGCGGGATTCCGGCCCCGCTCTTTCCGCTCCGGACCGCGCGCGGATCTTTCAACCGTTCTCCCGGCTCGATCGACCGTGGGTCGAAACCGCTTCGGGCACCGGCCTGGGGCTGGCGATCTGTCAGGGGCTGGCCTCCCTCATGCAAGGGGAGATTGGCTGCGCTCCTTCGCAGCAAGGTGGCAACGATTTCTGGCTCGTGCTACCGATCGATCTAACACGGGGACAAGCGACCCGGGAATCCAGCTCGCTTTCCGGCGCAGCACTGCCGCGGACGCGGATCCTGCTCGTCGAGGACGTGTTGCCGAACCAGCTCGTGACGGCAACCTTGCTGCGACGAGAAGGCCATATGGTGGACGTTGCGGGGACGGGAGAAATGGCATTGCGCGCCCTGGCCTGCGTTCCTTACGATGTCGTGCTGATGGACGTGTTCATGCCGGGCATGAGCGGGCTCGAAGCAACGCGCCGCATGCGTGCTTTGCCCCCGCCGGTCGGGTCGTTGCCGGTCATCGCGCTCACCGCTAACTTGGCTAAGGACGACCGAGCGCGTTGCCGGGATGCGGGCATGCAAGATGTGGTGGAAAAGCCGGTCGAGATAATGCGCCTAATTCAGGTCATCGCTCGCAATGTTTGGCGTGTGCATGGAGCCGCTCCCGTTCCGATTGGCGTCGTTCACGAAGTGCGCGGGCCGACCACTCTCACCCTCTCCGAGAAGCGGATCGTCGAGCTGCGGTCAAATCTCTCCCGCTCGACCGTGATCGACCTGGCGAAGGACTGTCTCGCGGAGTTGCGCAGGCGTGCGGCCGATCTCAATGCCTCATTCGGCAGAGGTGATTTCAACGTAATCGTTCAGCACGCCCACGCGATGACCGGGCTCGCCGCAAGCTACGGGATGGTCTCCCTCGAACGGCGATTCAGGTCCGTCACGGAGGCGGCTCGGGCGGGGGACATCGCGCGTGCGCGGTCGCACGGTGCCGGCATCGACGCCGAGTTGGACCGCGCAGCCCCCGCGCTGCTTGCGGCTCTTGGAGAAGCGATGATGGTGGGCTGACCCCGACTGGCTCAGGCCGCGGCAGAGTCGGAGAAGTCGTCCTCATACATCTTGTCTCGCGAACCGTGGCCGGCTTCGACATGTCCTTGCTCCGTCGCCGCGGCGCGGAAATATTGCAGGACAAAAACACGCACTGCGCTGGTACGGCCGCCGGGACCCCCCTGGGCTTCGACCCGGCGGACGATTTCGCCGACCGGAACTTGCTCCCGCTGGCAGATCTCGTAGAGGGCTTCCCAGAGTTCCGGCTCGAGCCGCATACTCGTACGCCCGCGCTCCGCCACGACGTTGCGGTTAACCAGCCGACTGACCACCTGAAATCTCCCATCGAAAAAGGTGGCTAGAAAAAAGCACCTTTCCGTTAAGAGAGAGTGTCTTCCAGGAAATGATCCTCGGACAGGCCGATTTTCTACCGAGACGATCATAACACCATCCGAGTACGCCGGACGGTCACAAGATGGTCAATTTTGAGCGTGCTCCTCTGGGGTTCGCAGGGTCAATGCGACGGCATGCAGTCCAGCCGCCAGTTCCGCTCCAAGGGCCGCGTGAAGCAGCCGGTGTCTCGCGATGCGGTCCAGCCCGGCAAACGCGACGGAAACGACCAGGATGTTGAAGTGCGTCTCGCCGCCGGGGCGGGACCCGACGTGGCCGGCGTGGCGCGCGCTGTCGTCCTCGACCCGGAGCAGGGTGGGAGCGAAGGCGGCAAGTAGTGTCGTCTCGATTCGCTTTGTGCGCGACTGCATGAGCGTCATATCGGATAATCCGCCCGGCTCGCCAAGCGGCCGGTTGCTAATGAAGCGAGGCGGAGCACATAAGGCTTGGATGGCGCGACGCGGCACGAGAGCAAGGGCCTATGCGCCCGACCCGGCCGCGCCGGGCCGGGTTTGCGACATGCCCGAGTGCTGCGGGCTCGGCGAATATCGGGCACCAAAATCGCGCACCAATCTTGGCGAGTATTATTGGTTCTGCCTCGACCACGTTCGGGCCTACAACGCATCCTGGGATTTCTACAAGGGAATGACGCCAGGCGAGATCGAGCGGCAATTGCGCGCCGACACCGCGTGGCAGCGCCCAAGCTGGCCCTTGGGGCGGCTTGGGGCAGCGTCCTGGGACGCGGAACTGCTCCAGAGAGATCCTCTGGACCTGCTTTCGACCGGGAACGCGACGCGCGCCGAGCGCATCCGCGAACACCAAGGTCCGCCCGAGTTGCGCGAACCGCTCGCAGCCCTCGGCCTGTCCTGGCCGATCACGCTCGACGAAGTGAAGGCGCGTTACAAGGAGTTGGCCAAGCGGCACCATCCGGACGCCAACGGGGGGGACCGGGCAGCTGAGGAGCGGCTCAAGACGATCAACCTGGCCTATGCTGCCGTCCGAGCACGGTTGGTGTCCGAGCCGCGCCTGGCGGCTGCAGGGTAGGCGGCGCGCAATCCCGGTGGGCATCTTTCATGGCCTGGCTGGCCGGGTCTATTCTTTCTCGAACACCACGGGATACGCTGGTCTATGAACAAGGTCGCCGCCCTCGCCGAACTTCGTCCCACCTCCGCCATCAACCTGCCGGATAGCACCGTCCAGGCGCGGCAGATGTTCGGGATCGATGCCGATATGGAGGTGCCGGCGTTCTCGGTGCGCACCGAGCATGTCCCCGACCTCGACACGGCCTACCAGTTCGACAAGGAAACCACCCTCGCCATCGTCGCCGGCATCGCGTTCAACCGCCGCGTGATGATCCAGGGCTATCACGGCACGGGCAAGTCGACGCACATCGAGCAGGTCGCGGCCCGCCTGAACTGGCCGTGTATCCGCGTCAATCTCGACAGCCACATCAGCCGCATCGACCTGATCGGCAAGGACGCGATCGTCCTCAAGGATGGCAAGCAGATCACCGAGTTCCGCGAGGGCATTCTGCCGTGGGCGCTGCAGCACGCCTGCGCGCTGGTGTTCGACGAGTACGACGCCGGCCGCCCGGACGTGATGTTCGTCATCCAGCGAGTGCTGGAGGTGGAAGGCAAGCTGACCCTCCTCGACCAGAACCGTGTGATCCGGCCGCACCCGTCATTTCGCCTGTTCTCGACCTCCAACACGGTGGGCCTCGGCGATACCACGGGCCTCTATCACGGCACCCAGCAGATCAATCAGGGCCAGATGGATCGCTGGAACATCGTGGCCACCTTGAACTACCTGCCGCACGGCCAAGAGACGGCGATCGTGCTGGCCAAGATGGGTGCCGACGGCGGCGACGTGCCGACCAAGAAACGGGTCGAGAGCATGGTGGCGCTCGCCGATCTGACGCGGGCCGGCTTCATCAACGGGGACATCTCGACGGTCATGTCACCGCGCACCGTGATCACCTGGGCGGAGAACGCGCGCATCTTCGGCGATGTCGGGTTCGCCTTCCGCGTGACGTTCCTGAACAAATGCGACGAGGCGGAGCGTTCGACGGTGGCGGAATACTACCAGCGCTGCTTCAACGAGGACATCCCGACGGGTGCTTTCACCCGCAAGGCCGGCTGAACTCGGAATGAGCGGGGCCTCGAAGGACAACAGCCGAGCTGAGGAGTTCAAGCGGGCGACGGCGGGCGTGCTTCGCGCGATCGCCGAGGTGCCTGACGTCCAGGTAAACTTCCAGCCCGGCCCGTCCGGCCTCGCCGGCAAGCGGGCTCGCTTGCCGTTGCCGACCCGCGCACTGCCGCCGGCCGAAGTTGCCAAGCTCCGTGGCGCCTCGGACGCCATCGCGCTCCGGTTGCGCCACCATGACGACGCGGTCCATGCCGCGCGCAGCCCGGCCCGGCGCGAGGCGCGCGACGTCTACGACGCCCTGGAGCAGGCCCGCGTGGAGACCGTGGGCGCGCGCCACATGGCGGGCGTGTCGGCCAACCTGCGGGCGCGGCTCGCCGATGAGTGCGAGGCCGAGGGGTTCGACCGGATGACCCGGAAGGACCAGCTGCCGATCCAGCACGCGCTGGCGCTGCTGGCCCGAGAGCGAATGTCGGGCGATGCACCGCCGGAAGCGGCGCGTCGGGTGCTCGATCTCTGGCGCGACTCGCTGGGCGAGCACGCCGCCGTCGCTCTCGAGGAACTCGGCCGCAGTCAGGATGACCAGAACGCCTTCGCCCGCGCGGCCCGGCGGCTGCTTGCGGCGCTCGATTTGGCCGAGGCTGAGGTGGATGCCGAGCCTGATAATCAGGAGGACGAGGGCGAGGAGGGGGGAGACCAATCGAGCTCCCAGGACAATCAGGAAGGCACCAGCGAGAGCCAGTCCGAGACCGAGAGCATGCTCGGCGCGCAGCCCGAGGAGATGGAGGGCGAGGCGACCGACGATGACGGCAGCGAGGACGCCGACGAGGATGCCGCTGCCGCCGAGGGCGAGGACCGCCCGGGCGGTCCTCAGCCGCGGCGGGACCGCAACCTTCCCGATCCGGAGGGCATCTATCGTCCTTATACGAGATCGTTCGACGAGGAGGTGTTCGCCGAGGACCTCTGCGACCCCGAGGAGCTGAGCCGTTTGCGCCAGCAGCTCGACCAGCAGCTGCAGCACTTGCAGGGCGTGATCTCCAAGCTCGCCAACCGATTACAGCGGCGTCTGCTGGCGCAGCAGACCCGCGCCTGGGAGTTCGATCTTGAAGAGGGCCTGCTCGACGCCGGGCGGCTGTCTCGCGTCGTGGTCAACCCGATGCAGGCGCTGTCCTACAAGCGCGAGCTCGACATGGAGTTCAGGGACACCGTCGTCACCCTGCTGATCGACAACTCGGGGTCGATGCGGGGCCGGCCGATCACGGTGGCGGCCATGTGCGGCGACATCCTGGCGCGCACACTGGAGCGCTGCGCCGTCAAGGTCGAGGTGCTCGGCTTCACCACCCGCGCCTGGAAGGGCGGGCAGAGCCGCGAGAAATGGGTGCAGGACGGCAAGCCGCGCACGCCCGGGCGGCTGAATGACCTGCGCCACATCGTCTACAAGGCCGCCGATGCGCCTTGGCGCCGCGCGCGCAAGAATCTCGGCCTGATGCTGCGGGAGGGATTGCTCAAGGAGAACATCGACGGCGAGGCGCTGCTCTGGGCGTACCGTCGCCTGCTGGCGCGCCCGGAGCACCGGCGCATCCTGATGGTCATCAGCGACGGCGCGCCGGTGGACGATTCCACGCTCTCGGTGAACCCGGGCAACTTCCTGGAGAAGCACCTGCGCGAGGTGATCCGCGACGTCGAGGGACGCGAGCTGGTCGAGCTAATCGCCATCGGCATTGGCCACGACGTCACCCGCTATTATCGCCGCGCCGTGACGATCGTGGACGCCGAGGAGCTGGGCGGCACGATGATGAAGAAGTTGACCGAGCTGTTCGACGAGGATGCCGACCTTGCTTGGCGCATGGCGGCGGCGGAGCGCGCGGCGATCGTGGTGTAGCACGGCGGCGTTCCGTGCTATGAGACGAAGCTGATGGGAGAGCCGCCAATGGTCGCGTTGCGCAAGCCCGTATTCACCCGCATGACGGTGCCGGAGTTCATCGCCTGGCAACCGGAGGAGCGCTCCGACCACCGCTGGCAGCTCGTCGACGGGGAGCCGGTGTGCATGGCGCCGGCGGGTCAAAATCACGGCGCCATCCAGAGCGAGACGGCGTTCCTGCTGACCTCACACCTCCGCGCGGCCCGGCCGGGTTGCCGCGTCATAATCGCGCCGGGCGTAAGCCCGCGAGTGAGGTCGCAGAGCAATTTCCGCGTTCCTGATCTCGGCGTGACCTGCTCGCCGCCTTCAGGCGGCTATCTCGTGGATGACCCGGTGCTGCTCATCGAAATTCTCTCGCCCTCGAACGAGAGCGGCACGCGGGCTAACGTGTGGGCCTACTCGACCATTCCGAGTGTGATCGACATCCTGCTGCTCTCGGCGTCGGAGATGAAAGGCGAGTTGCTGACCCGGCTGCCGGGAGCGTCCTGGCCGGCGAGCCCGATCCTGATCGGCACCGAGGACGACATCACGTTTGCAAGTGTTGGCATGCGGACGCCGTTGCGGCTGTTCTATCGCACGACGAGCCTGTTCCGCGGCTAACGGTCAGGCGAGCGGCGCGGCGACTTCGCGCTTGGTGCGGGCGCGCAGGATGCGGCGTTTGATGACCTGCGCCTCCTCGGGAAGCTTGCTATTCGGCGTGCTCAGTAGGAACGCGTCGATGCCGCCATTGTGCTCGACCGTGCGGATGCCGCGCGTGGACAGCCGCATGCGCACGTCCGCGCCCAGGATGTCGGACAGCATCGACGTCTCCTGCAGGTTCGGCAGGAAGCGGCGGCGGGTCTTGTTGTTGGCGTGGCTGACGTTGTTGCCCGTCAGGACGCCCTTGCCCGTAATCTGGCAGCGGCGGGACATCGCGGAGTAACCCCGGTCGATTGCTGGAAGGCGCGGGTTATGGCGAACCCCCGCCGCAAGGTCAAGCGAGAGCCGGCCGCCATCATCAATGCCAGAACGGCGCGCTCGCCTCGAACCCCCGCAACGCGCCGTGCAGGTGACGGCGTGCCTTCCGCTCCCGCCTTGCGCTCCAGGCCGTCAAAGCGGCGATTGCGGGAGCGAGTTCGAGGCTTCGCTCGTCGAGCAGCCGTTCGACCAGCTGCGGCGTAACCCTCGCGTCGTTGATCGTGCCGAGTTGTTCCTGCAGGGCCTGGCACCGACTGCGGTAGCGCTTGACCGCTTTCCGGCCATAGAGGCTGCCCGCGAACTCGGTCGCGTAGCGCAACTTCTTAAGCGACTTGCGGAGATCATGCAGCCGTTCCGGCCGGTCGGTTCGCCGGGCGCGCTTTGCCACTTTGCCGGCAAGACGATCGAGCAGGCCCGGAGCAACGGAGTCGAGTCGCTTGCCCCAGCGCTTGTCCCCAAGCAGTCCCGGTTCCACGACGCCGTCCTCGCACCAGGTGGCGAGGCCGAGTGCGAGGCTGGTAAAGTCGGGCCCGTGCAACGCCTCCAGCACAGGGACCTGGGCAGCCTCGCGGTCGTGCTCGGCGAGCGTGCGGAGCGGGCCGGTCCATGCGGCGGCGCCGCTCTCGAGCAGCGCGGGCAACGTCTCCAGGCAGAACACGTCACGGTCCCGCCGCGCGCCGAACACGCGGCCGAGACGGCGCAACTCGTCGGTGAACAGGCGCGTCGCGTTCGGCTCCAGCATGGGCGCGAACAGCACGAGGGCGGAGCGCAGCTGGCGCAGGCCGACGCGCAGCTGATGGATGCCTTCGGGCTCCCCCGCCTCGGCCGCCGCGACATTGGCCAGGATTCCACCGATAATGCTCCCCACGATCGCCCGGAGCGCTTCGTTCGCGCGGACCTTTCGGCGGAGGCGCAGCTTCGGCGCGTGGACCGCTTGCGGGGCACGGCCGGTTCGCAGGCGATAGCCGCGCGCCGCCTTGCTTTCGGGCGCGAGCCGCATCGGCACCGTCTCATGTAGCGCGATCGCGAGCCGGTAGAGTGCGGCGGGCGCCCCCTGCTTCAGCTCGAGCTCGAGTTCGTCGACATTCTCGTCCGCGTCCCCCGCGGCGATCCGGCCTCGATCGTGCGCCGCCTCGATCTCCGTCCCGGCATCGATCCGAAGGCGGCGGCCGCGGCGCTCGATCTCGGTGACGAAGACCGGCCGGAGCCGGCGCGCGACGTCAGGCACGACGGCCGCGGCCGGTGTCTCGGCGAGCCGGTCGAGCGCAGGTTCCGCCCGCTCGACCTCCCATTCCCATTCGCCGCGATGCGATGCGGCGCCGGGTTCGGAGGCCGTCGTCTTGAGCGTCTGCACGCGACGGTTGCCGCTGCTGCGAATGCGGAGCGTGAACCCGTGCGCGGCGAGCGCCAACTCGGGCGTGTCGAAATACTGCGTCGTCTCGCGGCGCTGCTCGGGCACGGTCCCGGCGAAAGCCGGCGCGCGTTCCAGGATGCCGCCGGCATCCTGTGTTAGCCGGAGCTTCAATTCGATCTCGGATGGGTTCGCGGGGCGTTTTGTCATCGTCTCTCCACGCCGCCGCCGCGCGCCGGTTCCCGGGCTAGGCGCACACTTACCGATGGGTATAGTGGCGCCGTCCGGCCGCTTCGCCCAGCCAAGGGCGGCGTCGTGCCGGCCGAAGCCGCGACCGGCCGGGTGGAAACAAAGGAGCTGCGGAATGAGTTTGAAGGGTGCGGGCTACATCGCCGGAGCGTGGGAGCATCCCACGCGCAAGGCGACGGACAAATCGGTCGCGCAACTGCACGCTGAGTGCGCCAAGGGCGCGCTCGACGACGCCGGTCTGAGCAAGGACGACGTAGACGGCTATTTCTGCGCCGGCGACGCGCCCGGCATGGGGCCGATCAACATGGTCGACTACCTGAACCTCAAGTGCCGTCACGTGGACAGCACCGATGTGGGCGGTTCGTCGTACCAGCTCCTCGTCGGCCACGCGCTCGAGGCGATCAATGCCGGCCGCTGCAACGTCGCACTCATCACGCTTGCGGGACGGCCGCGCAGCGAGGGCCAGGCGACCGGCACCGCGGTGCGCGCGGGCAATCCGGCGCAGCCCGACATGCAGTTCGAGTACCCCTACGGTCCGGTCGTCGCTAACATGTATGCGATGTGCGCGGCGCGGCACATGTACCAGTACGGCACGACCAGCGAGCAGCTCGCCTGGATCAAGGTCGCCGCCTCGACGCACGCGCAGTACAACGAGCACGCGATGCTGCGGAACGTGGTCACGGTCGAGGACGTGGTGAACTCGCCGATGGTGAGCACGCCGCTGCACCGGCTCGATTGCTGCGTCATCAGCGACGGCGGCGGCGCGCTGATCATCACCAAGCCGGAGATCGCCAAGAGCCTCAAGCGCCCGCTGGTCAAGGTGATCGGCGTGGGCGAGGCGCCGAAGGGCCAGATGGCCGGCCAGGTCGACCTCACCTACTCAGGCGCCCGCTACTCCGGGCCGGCGGCGTTCGAGATGGCCGGCGTGAAGCCGTCCGACATCAAGTACGCGTCGATCTACGACAGCTTCACCATCACAGTGCTGATGCAGATCGAGGACCTGGGGTTCTGCGAGAAGGGCCAGGGCGGCAAGTTCGTCCAGGACGGCAACCTGATCTCCGGCCGCGGCAAGCTGCCGTTCAATACCGACGGTGGCGGCTTGTGCAGCAATCACCCGGCCAATCGCGGCGGCATCACCAAGATCATCGAGGCGGTGCGGCAGGCGCGCGGCGAAGCGCACCCCAACGTGCAGGTGCCGAACGCGAATTTGGTGCTCGCGCATGGCACGGGCGGCTCGCTCGGCACGCGCCACGGCAGCGCCACCGTCATTCTCGAGCGGGAGTAAGGACACATGGCTGAAGCGAAGATCGGCTTCGTCGGCGAGGCCGGCAGCAACCCCGAGGTCAAGCCGTACTGGGATGCGTGCAACGAGGGCAAGCTGATGCTCACGCGCTGCAAGGACACCGGCAAGGTGTTCAGCTACCCGCGCGGCGTGTCGCCCTTTACTCTGTCCAACAACGTCGAGTGGTTCGAGGCCAAGGGCACCGGCGTGATCTACTCGTTCAGCACGATGGAGCGCGCGAGCCCGCCCTACACGATCGCCTACGTCACGCTCGACGAGGGCACGACGATCATGTCGGGGATCACCGACACCGATCTTTCGGCATTGAAAATCGGCCAGAAAGTGAAGGTCGTGTTCAAGGCGAGCGAGACCGGGCAGAAGGTGCCGTTCTTCACCGCGGCCTAAAGGCCCTCACCCCGACCCTCTCCCGGAGGGGAGAGGGAGCAGAAAAGCCCTCCCTCTTCCAGGCTAGGGACAGAAAGCGCTCTCCCTTTGGGAGGGGGTTGGGCGAGGGTCTTACGCAGGCCGGACGTTCCAGAACGTGGCAAACCCGTCGAGCACGCCCGTGATGTTCGTCCGATACGCGGTGGGCTGGATGAATTGGCCGACCGGGATGCTCGGCACGTCCACCATGCACTGCAGCTGCATGTCGGCGCAGATCTTTTTCTGCGCCTCCACGGTCGGGGCGTCGAACCATGCGTTGCGCAGTTCCTCGAGCCGGGGGCTTACGCACCAGCCCGGCCACGCCGCGCTGTCGGTCCCGTTGCCGCGGATCGCGTAGTGGTTGGAGGGGTTCATGTGGTCTTCCCCCTCCCATCCGGTCGCGAACAGGCTCCAGCCGCCTTGGCTCACCGGCCCCTTGTTGTTGCGCCGCTGCAGCATCGTCCCCCAGTCGGTCGCAACGTAATCGACGTTCATTCCGACGCCGCTCAGGGTGTCAGCGACGACGTCGCAGATGGCCTTGAACTGCGGATAGTCGGTGGCGACGAGCAGCGTCACTTTCTCGCCCGCATAGCCGGCGGCCTTCAGCATCTCCTTGGCCTTGGCCGGATCGCGCTTGCCGATCAGCGGCTCGAGCCCGACCTCGCTCGCCATCGGCGTGTTCGGGCAGAACACGCCGTGCGGCACATGATACATCGCGGGATCGGCGCCGACGATCGCCTCCATGCACGCCGTCTGGTCGATGCCCCACAGGAGCGCGCGCAGAACCGCCGGCTTGTCGAACGGCGGCTGGAGGTGATTGGGCCGGATCATGTTGACCGCGCCCGTGGGGTTGGTCACCGCGACCTTGATGCTCGGGTCCTTGCGCAGCAATCCGAGCAAATCGGCTGCCGGGTTCTCCCACCAGTCCTGCTCGCCGTTCTGCAGGGCGGCGACCTTGGTCCCGGCGTCCGGAATGGTGGTCCACACCACGCGGTCGAAATGCACGATCTTCGGCCCGGCGGTCCAATCCGGCGTGCCGCCGTCGCGTGGCGTATACTTGTCGAACCGCTGGTACACGTTGGTCGAGCCCGGCACCCGCTCGCTGGCGACGAAACGGAACGGGCCGCTGCCGACCATCTCGGTAACTTGCTTGAAGGGGTCGGTATTTGCGAGCCGCTCCGGCATCATCACCGGCGAAGGGGTCGTCGGCTTGCCGAGCGCGCTCGGCAGCAGCGGGAACGGCTTGTTGAGCCGGAACTGGATGGTGCGATCGTCCGGCGCTGAGAGTTCGTCGGTGGCGGCCATCAACGCGCCACCGAACGCGTCGCGCTTGGCCCAGCGCCTGATACTGGCGACGCAATCGCGCGCCAGCACCGGCTCGCCGTCGTGCCAGATCAGGCCCGGGCGCAAGGTCAGCTTCCAGAGCTTGCCATCGCCCTCGACCACATGGCCGTCCAGCATCTGCGGCGAGGACGTGTAACTCCCGTCCTGACCGTACAGCGTGTCGAACACCATGTAGGCGTGGCCGCGCGTGACGTTCGCGGTGGTCCAGTGCGGGTCGAGGAAGGCGAGATCGATCTGCGGAATGAACTTGAGCGTGGTCGCGTCGGCCGCTCGGACCACCGAAGGCACGGCGAGGCTCGCGGTGGCGGCTGCCAGAAACTGGCGGCGCTTCACGTCCGTATGGCCTGATGGCAGTTGTTCATGGTCGGCTCCTCGGCGGGGGGCGACCAGCAATTCCTCGTTGGAGGAGCTAGCACCCGTTCAAGCCGGAACGTCAAGCTTGGGCAGGCACGAAACCAAAGCGCTCACGCGGGCGTCTTGTTCTTGCCACGATTGGAGGACCACATGGCGGAATAACCCAAGCACAAGACGGCGCGCGATCTCGCCGAAAAGGCACTCGGTGAGTATGCCAAAGGCGACGAGGCGAAAGGCGACAAGCTCGCCGGGGAGGCCACGAAGATCGACCGCTCGGCGGTCGAGGAAGTCGTACAGGAGATTGACGAGGACGCCGGCTCTAACCACGACACGACCGGCTGAGAGAGGGCAGGACCGGCCCCGGCGAACCGACGGTCTTAGGGTTTGGAGCCGGAAGCGTTCATGCCATCGTCCGTTGATGTCGTTGTGATAGGGGCCGGCGTTGCGGGCCTGTCGGCGGCCGCCGTGGTGCGAGCCGCGGGGCGAACGGCAGCCGTGCTCGAGGCCGGCAGTCGAGTCGGCGGACGCGCATGGACGGTTCGGCCGCCCTCACTGGGTGGCGCACATTTCGACATGGGCGCAATCTGGCTTCATGCCGCCGCGCACAATCCCCTGGTCCCGATCGCCCGCGCGGCTGGCGAGACGCTGCTTGATGCGGACGCGACGCGGCGGCGTCGGCTGGTCGTCGACGGCCGACTTGCCTCGGACGCCGAGGCGGCCGGCTACGAGCAGGCGTGGGACCGCTTCGAGGCAGCGGCCGACCGGCTCGCCGGGCCGGGATTGCCTGACGTCAGCCTCGCCGCCGTCGCGCGCAGCATCCCTGCCGATCCGTGGGCCGTCACGGTCGAGACCTGGGAGGGACCGGTGATCTGCGTCGCCGAGGCGGCCGAGTTCAGTCTGCGCGACTGGAAGAGCAATGTGCTCGAAGGCGGCAACATCCTGATCGGCGGCGGTCTAGGCGACTTTGTGCGTCGCCGGCTCGCGCCCGCCGATGGGCTTCACCTGGAAACGCCGGCTACGCGGGTGCGCTGGCAAGAGTCTGGCCGGGTCTCGGTAGAGACGCCCCGCGGCACGATCGAAGCCGGGGCCTGCATCGTCACCGTGTCGACCGGCGTGCTCGCCTCGGGGGCGATCGCGTTCGAGCCGGCATTGCCGGTTGCGGTGCAGGGGAGCTTGGACGGATTGCCGATGGGGCTTGCCCTCAAGTTGGTGCTGCGTGCGGCCGGCACGGATCGCCTCGACCTGCCCGCTTTCACCTCCCTTGCCAAGCGGTTCGAGCGGAGCGGCGAGCCGGCCGTGGTGTTCAGCGCTTGGCCGTGGAACTACGATTTCGTGAGCGCCTGGATTGGCCCCCCGACCGCCTGGGAGCTGACCCGTGCCGGTCCGGCCGCCGCGGAAGACTTCATGTTGAGCGAGCTACGCTCCATGTTGGGCGCCCGGATCGATCGGACCTTCCTCCCAGGCCCGGCGCTGGTCAGCGACTGGGGCAGCGATCCGCTGTTCCAGGGCGCCTACGCCTACGCGCGGCCGGGACACGCCGACGACCGCCGTCGCTTGGGCGAGCCACTCGCGAACGGGCGGCTCGTCTTCGCCGGCGAGGCGACGCATCAGACATTGGCCGGCACCGTGGGCGGGGCTTGGCTGAGCGGCGAGGCGGCGGCGCAGGCCACGCTTCGTTTGCTGGCAAGCTGAGCCGCATGGCAATCCGGTTCTGGCGACGGCCGCGCGTCAACGTCATCGAGCTGCACGGGCTCATCGCGTCGCGCTCCGGCGCGCTCAACGCCCGCGCTTTCGCCCCGTTGATCGAGCGCGCGTTCCGCTCGGCCGGGAAGGACGGCCATGTGGTCCTCGACATCGACAGCCCGGGCGGCTCGCCGGTGCAATCCGACCTGATCGCGTCGTTGATCCGACGCCACGCCGACAAGGCGGGCGCACGCGTGACCGCGGTCATCCAGGAGGTCGGAGCGTCCGGCGGCTACTGGCTCGCCTGCGCGGCCGACGAGATCCTGACCAGCCCGATGAGCGTCGTCGGCTCGATCGGCGTGGTCGGCGGCGGGTTCGGCTTCACCGACCTGATCGAGCGGCTCGGCGTGCAGCGCCGGATTTACACGGCGGGCGCGAACAAGGCGCGGCTCGACCCGTTCAGCCCCGAGCGGGGCGAGGACGTGGCGTTCGTCCAGACGGTGATGGCGGACCTGCACGCGCGCTTCAAGGATTGGGTGCGCAGCCGACGCGGCAGTCGGCTCCAGGGCGACGAAGCGGCGCTGTTCGACGGCAGTTGGGTTCTCGGCGATCGCGCGGTGGCCCTCGGCCTGGTGGACGGGTTCGGCGATCTCGACGCGGTGGTGCGCCGCTTCGGCGGGGAGAGGGCGGTCTCGCGCGTATTCCGGCCGCGACGGCGCGGCTTGCTGCGCCGATTGCCCCGGCTTGCGGTCGAGGCCGCGATCGAGGCGGTCGAAGAACGGCGAAGCCGGCTCAGCCTGCTCGCCGGTCCAGGACCGTGGATGCACTGAACCGACCCCTGGGCGCCGCGACTGCGGGACCGTCCAAGGCAGTGGCGCCCAGCTCGGCCGAGAGTTCGCCGGCAATCTGGAGCAAGACGGGAAGCAGGGCTCTTGCGCGCGGGAGCCGGAGCCGAAGCGCCGGCGCGGCGACGAACAGGATGGCGACGACTTGCCCAGCGCCGTCGCGGACCGGCGCCGCGACCGCGACGGCGCCGGGCTCGACCTCCTCGAAGGTCAGCAGCCAGCCGCGCGCGCGAATGCGCGGCAGATCGGCCCTTATCCAGTCGGGCTCGGTCCGGGTCGCCGCGGTGAACCGGGATAGTCGCATTCCGAGGACCTGCCGCCGGACCGAGTCTGGCGCATAGGCGAGCAGCAACCGGCTCGGCCCGGCGTGCAACGGCCGGCGTCGCCCGACCTCGGCGTAGATGCGGAGTGCGTTGTCCGGTCGGTGAACTGCAATGGTGTCGCTTTCCACGCCGTCGCGGACGCGAAGGTAGACAGTCTCGCCGCAAGCGCTGCCGAGGGCGGTCATGAAAGGCTGCGCAACTGCGGCCAGTGCTCCCTGGGCGCACGCGGCGTTGCCGAGGCCGCTCCAACGGGCACCCAGCCGCCATGCTCCTCGTGCCTGGTCCTGGATGGCGAAGTCGCGCGCCTCCATTGTCCGCAGCAAGCGAAATCCGGCTGTCCTGGTGCAGCCCGCCTCCTTGGCGAGTTCGGCAAGGGGCGCAGGCCCGATCCGCATCAACGCCTCGAGCAGATCGAGCGCGCGGTCGACGGCGGCGATGCTGTAGCGACCACCCTCGCGTTCCGCACTGTCAAGCGGCGGTAGACGAACGGCGGACGCCATGGCCGCGCCAGGGGCTTCGTTCATGCGGAGTCCTGGGTGGCGATGCTCAGGCCCTCCTACGCCGACAAGGCGATTTGACGCTGTAACGGTAGGGCGCAGTCGGGGACGTGATTCCCGCGTCAATGTCGGTGGCCTTGTTGTCCGCCGACAGACCCACGCTGGTTCGCGCCGCTTGTGGCGACGAACGGCGTGCGGTAAAGCGCCGCCTCTCTCACGCGAAACCGACCGAAGCCGCGCGGGTCGGCGGTGCGGGGCGGGCGTGGTGGAATTGGCAGACACGCCAGATTTAGGTTCTGGTGGCGCAAGCCGTGGGGGTTCAAGTCCCTCCGCCCGCACCAGGCAAGCGGCGCGTTGCTTTTGAGGATACCGGGTCGATGCAGGTTACCGAGACGCTCTCCGACGGGCTGAAGCGCGGGTATGACGTCGTGGTGCCCGCGACCGATATCGAAACGCGGCGCACCGCTCGCCTGACCGATCTCGGCAAGAGCCTGCGACTGCCCGGCTTTCGTCCCGGCAAGGTTCCGATGCAGGTCGTGCGTCAGCGTTTCGGCACCGCGGTGAGTGCGGAGGTGTTGCAGGAGTCGGTCGACGAGGCGACGCAGCAGGTGATCTCCGATCGCGGCTTGCGACCGGCGATGCAGCCGAAGGTGAACGTCACCAGCATCGACATGGTCGGCAAGGAGTCGAAGGACCTCGAGTTCCACGTCGAGCTCGAAATCCTCCCCGAGATCGCCATGCCCGATTTCGCCGGCCTTGCGCTGACCCGGCTGAAGGCGGACGTGCCGGCCGAGTCCGTCGACAAGGCGCTGGCCGAGCTCGCCGCACGCAATCGCGAGTTCGCCGATGTCGAGGAGGACCGCGGCGCCGACAAGGGGGAGACCTTGACCGTGGATTTCGTGGGCATGGTCGACGGCAACGCCTTCCCGGGCGGGACGGCAACTGACATGGACGTCGAGGTCGGCGGCGCCGGCTTCATCCCGGGCTTCACGGAGCAGCTTGAGGGGATGCGCGCGGGCGAGACCCGGACGATCTCGGTCAGCTTCCCCGAGGACTACGGCGTGAAGGACCTCGCCGGCAAGGCGGCCTCGTTCGAGGTCACGGCCAAGAAGCTGCGGCGTTCCGTCGAGACCGCGCTCGACGACGCTTTCGGCGAGAAGATCGGCTTCGAGAACCTGGCCGATTTGCGGCAAGCCATCACCGACCGGATGCAGCGGGAGTACGATCAGCTTTCGCGGCTGCGGCTGAAGCGCCAATTGCTCGACGCGCTCGCCGAGAAGGCGATGTTCACGCCGCCGCAAAGCATGGTCGATGCGGAGTTCGAGCAGATCTGGCAACGGCTGGAGACCGACCGCAAGGAGGGGCGGCTCGATGCCGAGGACGCGGCCAAGGATGAGGAGACCCTCAAGGCCGAGTACCGCGCCATCGCCGATCGCCGGGTGCGGCTCGGCCTGCTGCTGGCGGAGATCGGCCGGAGCAACGGTGTCACGGTCAGCACCGACGAGATGACCCGGGCGATGCGCGCCGAGGCCATGCGTTATCCCGGTCAGGAGGCGCAGGTAATGGAGTTCTTCCGCAAGAACCCGCAGCTTGCCGAGAACCTCCGCGGTCCCATCTTCGAGGAGAAGGTCGTCGACTACGTAGTGGAGCTGGCCGGCGTCACGGATCGGACAGTGTCGCCCGAGGAGCTGGCGCGTGATCCGGACATGCCGGCCGATGCGGCGGACGCTCCGTCGGCGGAGGCCGGGGCGGCTGAGCCCCCACCCGAAGTGGCCGCCTAGGAGCCTGGTCGCCTGCCCCGTCGGATGCCCGGCTGGAACAACGGGGCGGCAGCCTTATGTGTGTGTTCACACCGGGCATGGTATTCCGACCCTCCTCGGTTAGTTGTGGAAAGGTGCTGACATGCGCGATCGGGATCCGGTCGAAGTCTACGGCAACACGTTGGTGCCGATGGTGGTCGAGCAGACCGCGCGGGGCGAGCGGGCCTTCGATATCTACTCGCGGCTGCTCAAGGAGCGGATCATCTTCCTGACCGGGGCAGTGTTCGACCAGGTGAGCGCGCTGATCTGCGCCCAGCTGCTGTTCCTCGAGTCGGAGAACCCGAACAAGGATATCGCATTCTACATCAACAGCCCGGGCGGCGTGGTGTCGGCCGGCCTGGCGATCTATGACACGATGCAGTATATCCGCAGCCCGGTCAGCACCGTCTGCGTCGGCCAGGCCGCATCGATGGGATCGCTGCTCCTTGCCTCGGGCGCTCCGGGCAAGCGGTTCGCCCTGCCGAACGCTCGCGTGATGGTGCATCAGCCGTCCGGCGGCGCTCAGGGTCAGGCGACCGACATCGAGATCCAGGCGCGGGAGATCCTGACGCTCCGCAAGCGGCTGAACGAGATCTATGTGCGGCACACGCACCAGCCGATCGAGGCGATCGAGCGCAAACTCGAGCGCGACACCTATATGTCTGCCGAAGAATCGCGGGATTTCGGGATCGTCGACGAGGTGGTCGAAAACCGCCCGGCTCCCTCCGAAGAGCCCGGTGCCGGCCGGTCCTGATCCTGTCCCAGGATGGTCGGGCCGCATCTGGCGCGGGTCTTGCTTAGTTAGCTTCGTGGTGGCGTCCTATAGCGGCGCGCCTGTCTTCGCCGGAGACGGTCCTTGTCGGGGTTCGCCGGCGGGGGTTAGTGTTGCCCGTTGTGTCCCCGGTCGGCCGGGGCAGGAGTGAGCATGGGAAAGCCCCCGGAATCGTCCAAGAACACGCTGTATTGCTCGTTTTGCGGCAAGTCCCAGCATGAGGTTCGCAAGCTCATCGCCGGTCCGACGGTGTTCATCTGCGACGAGTGTGTCGAGCTCTGCATGGATATCATCCGCGAGGAGCACAAGACGCATCTTGTAAAGTCTCGCGACGGTGTTCCGACTCCGCGTGAGATTTGCAAGGTTCTCGACGACTATGTCATCGGCCAGGACCACGCCAAGAAGGTGCTGAGCGTGGCGGTGCACAACCACTATAAGCGGCTGGCGCACGGCCAGAAAAACAACGACGTCGAGATCGCCAAATCCAACATCCTGCTGGTCGGCCCGACCGGGTCGGGCAAGACGCTGCTTGCCCAGACCTTGGCGCGCATCCTCGACGTGCCGTTCACCATGGCGGACGCCACCACGCTGACCGAGGCGGGCTACGTCGGCGAGGACGTCGAGAACATCATCCTCAAGCTGCTGCAATCGGCCGATTACAACGTGGAGCGGGCCCAGCGCGGCATCGTCTACATCGACGAGGTCGACAAGATCAGCCGCAAATCCGACAATCCGTCGATCACGAGGGACGTCAGCGGCGAGGGTGTGCAGCAGGCGCTGCTCAAGATCATGGAGGGCACCGTCGCCTCGGTGCCGCCCCAGGGCGGGCGCAAGCATCCGCAGCAGGAGTTCCTGCAGGTCGACACGACCAACATCCTGTTCATCTGCGGCGGCGCGTTCGCCGGGCTGGAGCGGATTATCGGTGCCCGGGGCAAGGGGTCCGGGATCGGCTACGGCTCCGAGGTGCGGGCGCCCGACGAACGCCGGATGGGGGCCATCCTGCGCGAGGTGGAGCCCGAGGACCTGCTGAAGTTCGGGCTGATCCCGGAGTTCATCGGCCGTCTTCCGGTCGTCGCGACGCTTGAGGATTTGGACGAGAACGCGCTGGTGGAGATCCTCACCAAGCCGAAGAACGCCTTGTCGAAGCAATACGGCCGCCTGTTCGAGATGGAGGGCGTGAAGCTCTCCTTTACCGAGGACGCGCTACGCTCGGTCGCGACGCGGGCCATTGCTCGCAAGACCGGAGCCCGCGGGCTGCGCTCGATCATGGAGGCGATCCTGCTGTCAACCATGTTCGAGTTGCCGGGTCTCGACGGGGTCGAGGAGGTGGTCATCAATCGCGAGGTCGCCGAATCGCGCGCCAACCCGCTCTATTTATACGGCAAGGAGCGGGCGGAAACGAGCGCCTGACCGCTCCGTTCGCGGCCGTCTCCCGGGAGCGGGGCGGCTGCGCTGGTAAGTCTTGTGCCCGGGTATGCCCGTGCCGATATCGGCAAATCACCGGAGCGGGCGGCCCGTCCGACGGTGCGATGCTCGATCTGGCGTGGTCCGTGCCGCTTTCGGGCGAACCATGCTCCGACTGTCCTGAAGGAGGTCAACTATGACGGAATTCGATCGCCAGGGGAGGTCCAGGCCGGACGCCCCGGAGCCGGAAGAAGCCCAGTCGGGTGTCAAGCGCGGCGAAGTGCTTCCCGTCCTGCCGCTGCGCGACATCGTCGTTTTCCCGCACATGATCGTGCCGTTGTTCGTCGGCCGCGAGAAGTCCGTGCGGGCGCTCGAGGCGGTAATGAAGGACGACAAGCAGATCCTGCTGGTCGCGCAAAAGAGCGCCGAGCAGAACGACCCATCGGCGGACGACATCTACCGCCTCGGCACGGTTTCCACGATCCTGCAGCTGCTGAAATTGCCCGACGGCACCGTGAAGGTGCTCGTCGAGGGCGGCAAGCGCGCCCGGATTACCGGGTTCAAGGAGACCGACAGCTACTTCGAGGCCTATACGGAGGTGCTGCCCGATGTCGTGGGGGAGGCCAAGGAACTGGAGGCGCTCGGCCGCAGCGTGGTCTCTCAGTTCGAGCAGTACATCAAGCTCAACAAGAAGATCGCGCCCGAGGTGCTGGTTTCGCTGAATCAGATCGAGGAGCCGTCGAAGCTCGCCGATACGGTCGCCAGCCACCTTTCCTTGAAGATTGCCGAGAAGCAGGAACTGCTGGAGATCGCCAAGGTCGGCGAGCGGCTCGAGAAGGTGTTCGGACACATGGAGTCCGAAATCGGCGTGCTGCAGGTCGAGAAGCGCATCCGCAACCGCGTCAAGCGGCAGATGGAGAAGACGCAGCGCGAGTACTATCTGAACGAGCAGCTCAAGGCGATCCAGAAGGAACTCGGCGAGGGCGAGGACGGCAAGGACGAGACTGCCGAGCTCGAAGCGCGGATCAAGAAGACCAAGCTATCCAAGGAAGCCCGCGAGAAGGCGATGGCGGAGCTGAAGAAGCTTCGCACCATGAGCCCGATGAGCGCCGAGTCGACGGTGGTGCGCAACTATCTCGACTGGATGCTGTCGATTCCCTGGAAGAAGCGCAGCAAGGTGCGCAATGACATCACCATCGCCGAGGAGGTGCTCAACAACGACCATTACGGCCTCGAGAAGATCAAGGAGCGCATCCTCGAGTACCTGGCCGTGCAGTCGCGCAGCCCGAAGATCCGGGGTCCGATCCTGTGCCTCGTGGGGCCGCCCGGCGTGGGCAAGACGTCGCTCGGCAAGTCGATTGCCAAGGCCACCGGCCGCAACTTCGTCCGCATGTCGCTAGGCGGCGTCCGCGACGAGGCGGAGATCCGCGGGCATCGCCGGACCTACATCGGCTCCATGCCGGGTAAGGTCGTCCAGGGCATGAAGAAGGCCAAGACGTCGAACCCGCTGTTCCTGCTCGACGAGATCGACAAGCTCGGCGCGGACTGGCGCGGCGACCCGTCGTCGGCGCTGCTTGAGGTGCTCGACCCCGAGCAGAACAGCACGTTCAACGACCACTACCTGGAGGTCGACTACGACCTGTCGGACGTGATGTTCGTGACCACCGCAAATAGCCTGCGGATGCCGCAGCCGCTGATGGACCGAATGGAGATCATTCGTATCCCCGGCTACACCGAGGATGAGAAGGTCGAGATCTCGAAACGGCACCTGATCGCCAAGCAGTCGGAGGCGAATGGGCTCAAGGCCGAGGAATGGTCGCTCACCGACGACGCGCTACGCGACGTGATCCGCTACTACACGCGCGAAGCCGGCGTCCGCTCGCTCGAACGCGAGATCGCCAATCTGGCGCGCAAGGTGGTGAAGGAGATCGTCAGCAAGAAGGCCAAGAAGGTCGCGATCACCCGCAAAAACCTCGACAAGTACGCCGGCGTCCGCCGGTTCCGCTACGGCGAGACCGAGGCGGAGGATATGGTCGGGGTGGTGACCGGCCTGGCCTGGACCGAAGTGGGCGGCGAGATCCTGACCATCGAGAGCGTCATGCTGCCCGGCAAGGGCACCATCAAGCACACCGGCAAGCTCGGTGACGTGATGCAGGAGAGCGTGTCGGCGGCGCTCAGCTACGTGCGCAGTCGCTCGATCCAGTTCGGCATCAAGCCGACCCTGTTCGAGAAGCGCGACATCCACGTCCATGTGCCCGAGGGCGCCACGCCGAAGGACGGTCCGTCCGCCGGCATCGCGATGGCGACGAGCATCGTCAGCGTGCTCACCGGCATACCGGTGCGGCGGGATGTGGCGATGACTGGGGAGATCACCCTGCGCGGCCGGGTGCTCCCGATCGGCGGCTTGAAGGAGAAGCTGCTCGCGGCACTGCGTGCCGGTATCACCACGGTGTTCATCCCGAAGGAGAACGAGAAGGACATCGCCGAGATACCGGACAACGTGAAGAAGCACCTGAAGCTGATCCCGGTGGCCGACGTGGACGAGGTGATCGCCCAGGCGCTATCGCGCAGGCCGGAGGCGATCGAGTGGTCCGAGCCGCCCGAGCCGGTGACACCGCCGGCGCCCGAGCCCGCCGGAGCTTCGCTGCCGCACTAGCGAGAAGACCCTCACCCAGGCCCTCTCCCGAAGGGAGAAGGAGCAGTAACCCCTCTCCCTTCGTCGGGAGAGGGGTCGTATGAGGGCTTGCGGCAGCACCGGAGAGAGGGCAAATCGGCCCGACCGAACGGGCGGTTAGCTCAGCGGTAGAGCGTCTCGTTTACACCGAGAGGGTCGGCGGTTCGATCCCGTCACCGCCCATTGACGCCCCCGTTCCCTCGCCTTAAACGCTGCCGCCTGCTGTTGCGGGTGTAGCTCAGTTGGTTAGAGCGCCGGCCTGTCACGCCGGAGGTCGCGGGTTCGAGCCCCGTCACTCGCGCCAGCCTCCGCGCCTGGGCGACGCGCCAGCTATGGCGGTGCGACAAGGTTGGGTCTACTGTCCGGCCGCTGCTGCACTGCAACAGCGCGACCGGCGGTAGCAGGGCGGCATTCGCGCGAACAGGGGCGGTCGAGACCACATGCAGTCAGTGCTCGCGGACTACTTTCCCATTCTGGTGTTCATCATCATCGCGGGCATGATCGCCATTGCGATGATCGGCGCCTCATTGCTGGCGGGCCACCAGAAGCCATATGCCGAGAAGTTGTCGGCCTACGAATGCGGATTCGAGCCGTTCGATGATGCGCGGCGGCGTTTCGACGTTCGATATTACCTGGTCGCGATCTTGTTCATCATCTTCGACCTGGAAGTCGCGTTCCTGTTTCCATGGGCGGTCAGCTTGTCCGACATCGGCTTGTTCGGATTCCTGTCGATGATGGGTTTCCTCGGCCTGCTGACCGTCGGTTTCATCTACGAGTGGCGCAAGGGCGCCCTCGATTGGGAGTGATTGGGATGAGCGCAACCACCGCGCCGGCGATCGCCTGGAACCGGGAGGCGCTGGCCCCCGGGCCGGAGCAGGACGCCGTGGTGAAGGGCATCACCGGCGAGATCGCCGATAAGGGCTTCATCGTCGCCAATGTCGATCGCGTGGTGAACTGGGCGCGCACCGGCAGCCTGTGGCCCATGACCTTCGGACTGGCCTGCTGTGCGGTGGAGATGATCCACGCCTACATGCCGCGATACGACCTCGACCGTCTCGGCGTGATCCCGCGGTCGAGCCCGCGGCAGAGCGACGTGATGATCGTCGCCGGCACGCTGACCAACAAGATGGCCCCGGCGCTCCGCAAGGTGTACGACCAGATGCCGGAGCCGCGCTGGGTCATCAGCATGGGCAGCTGCGCCAACGGCGGCGGCTACTATCATTTCTCCTACTCGGTGGTGCGCGGCTGCGACCGGATCGTGCCGGTCGATGTCTACGTCCCGGGCTGCCCGCCGACGGCGGAGGCGCTGGTCTACGGCATCATGCAACTGCAGAAGAAGATCCGGCGCACGGGGACGATCCTGCGTGGGTGACACGATGCAAGCCGCGGCGGTTCCCTTGCAGGCCCTGGCGGACGCGGTCGGCGCGCTGACCGGCGTCCTCGCGGTGCGGGTGGAGAAGGGCGAGGTCATCGTCGATGCGCGGGCCGACGGCATCGTCAAGCTGCTGACCACCTTGCGCGACGATCCGCGGTTCGCCTTCGAGCAGATGATGGACATCTGCGGCGTCGACTGGCCGAAGCGCGAAGAGCGGTTCGACGTGGTGTACAATCTGCTTTCCGTGTCGCTGAACCAGCGCATCCGCGTGATCGTCACCACCGACGAGTCGATGCCGGTTCCGTCCGTCCATACGATCTGGCCGTGCGCGACGTGGTGGGAGCGCGAGGCGTGGGACCTGTTCGGCATTGTGTTCTCGGGCCAGCCCGACTTGCGGCGCATCCTGACCGATTACGGGTTCGACGGGCATCCGCTGCGCAAGGATTTCCCACTGACCGGTTACGTCGAGGTCCGCTACGACGAGGATCAGAAGGCGGTGGTCTACGAGCCGGTGAAGCTGACCCAGGACTGGCGGAGTTTCGACTTCCTCTCGCCTTGGGACGGTGTGACCTCGCTGCCGGGCGACGAGAAGGTGCACACGGCCCGCGGCGAGCCGCCGCCCGTGACCAAGCCCGCCGAAGGCGTGAAGGGCTGAAGCATGAGCGATACCACAACGCGTGAGGCGCTGGTCAGCCAGGCGCCGGGCAGCCGCACGGTCGAGATCGACAGTCACGCGATCAATTTCGGCCCGCAGCATCCGGCTGCGCACGGAGTGCTGCGATTGATCCTGGAGATGGACGGCGAGGTGGTGGAACGCGCCGACCCGCATATCGGTCTGCTGCATCGCGGCACCGAGAAGCTGATGGAGTATCGCACATACATCCAGAACGTGCCGTATTTCGATCGGCTGGATTACGTCTCGCCGATGTGCGAGGAGCACACCTACGCGCTGGCGGTCGAGAAGCTGCTCGACATCGTGGCACCCGAGCGCGCGCAGTGGATCCGCACCATGTTCGCCGAGATCACGCGCGTGCTGAACCATCTGCTGAACGTGACCACCTACGCGCTCGACGTGGGTGCCATCACGCCATCGCTCTGGGGTTTCGAGGAGCGCGAGAAGCTTATGGAGTTCTACGAGGCGGCGTCCGGCGCGCGGTTGCACGCGAACTACTTCCGCCCCGGCGGCGTCAACCGCGACCTGCCGCTCGGCCTGACCGAGCGCATCGCCGAGTGGGCGGAGGCGTTCCCGAAGTTCATCGACGAGCTCTCCGAGCTGTTGACGGCCAATCGGATCTGGAAGCAGCGCACGGTCGACATCGGCGTCATCAGCGCCGAGGACGCGCTTTCCTGGGGTTTCGCGGGGCCTTGTCTGCGCGCCTCCGGCGTGCCCTGGGATCTGCGGCGCGCCCAGCCGTACGACAAGTACGCCGAGGTGACGTTCGACGTGCCGGTCGGGCGCAACGGCGATTGCTACGACCGCTTTCTCGTGCGGCTCTGGGAGATGCGCGAGAGCGTCACGATCATCAAGGAATGCCTGGCGAAGATGAAGCCGGGGCCGGTGAAGGTGCAGGACAACAAGTTCTCCGCGCCGTCGCGCGGCGAGATGAAGCGCTCGATGGAGGCGCTGATCCACCACTTCAAGCTGTTCACCGAGGGCTTCCACGTGCCGGCGGGCACGACCTACACGGCAACCGAAAGTCCGAAGGGCGAATTCGGCGTCTATATCGTTGCGGATGGAACCAATCGACCGTACCGGTGCAAGATCCGGCCGACCGGTTTCGCGTTCCTGCAATCCATCGACAAGCTCGCCAAGCGGCACATGCTGGCCGACGCGGTGGCGATCATCGGGTCGCTCGACGTCGTGTTCGGCGAGATCGACAGGTAGCGCGCGCATGGCGGACGACATCGGCAACGGCTCGCCCGGGGCGGAGATCGCGCAGGCCACCAGCTTCGCGTTCGATCCGCAGAGCAGGGCCGAACTTGATCGTCACATCGCAAAGTATCCGGCGGGCAAGCAGGCGAGTGCGGTGCTGCCGGCGCTCTACATCGTGCAGAACCAGATGAAGCGCGACACCGGCAGCGCCTGGGTGCCTCGCGTGGCGATGGATATGGTGGCGCATGCGTTGGGCATGCCGCCGATCCGCGTCTACGAGGTCGCGACGTTCTACCTGATGTTCAACACGACGCCGGTCGGTACCTGGCACCTGCAGGTCTGCACCACGACGCCGTGCTGGCTGCGCGGCTCCGACGACGTGGTGGCGGCCTGCCGCGCCTTCACCGGCATTGCCGGCTGGGGCGAGACGAGCGCCGACGGGCGCTTCACCATGACCGAGGTCGAATGTCTCGGCGCCTGCGTGAACGCGCCCATGATGCAGGTGAACGACGATTTCTACGAGGACCTGGATGCCGAGCGGACGACGCGGCTGCTTGAGGCGCTGCGGCGAGGTGAAACGCTCCCCCCGGGTTCCATGAGCGGGCGCCAGACGTCGGCTCCCGAGGGTGGCCCGACGACGCTGACGACGCTCGACCATCTCGGGCCGCCGGCGCCGGCGGAGTGACGGCATGCTGATCGGACGTCTGTCGCCACCCTCACCCCGGCCCTCTCCGGAGGGAGAGGGAGCAGCAAGAAGCCTCTCCCTTCGGGAGAGGGTTGGGTGAGGGGCTTACTGTGCGGGTCGAGAAATTACCATGCTGAACGATAAGGATCGCATCTTCACCAATCTCTACGGCCAGCACGATTGGCGGCTGGCCGGCGCGCGCGCGCGGGGAGATTGGGACAACACGGCGGCGCTGCTGGCGCGCGGGCGGGAAGCGATCGTCGAGGAGATCAAGGCCTCCGGCCTGCGTGGGCGCGGCGGTGCGGGTTTCCCGACCGGCATGAAGTGGTCGTTCATGCCGAAGCAGTCCGATGGACGCCCCGCCTACCTCGTGGTCAACGCCGACGAGAGCGAGCCCGGCACGTGCAAGGACCGCGACATCATCCGCCACGACCCGCACAAGCTGGTCGAGGGCTGCCTGCTCGCCTCCTTCGCCATGGGCGCGCACGCCAGCTACATCTACATCCGCGGCGAGTTCTACAACGAGGCGCGGCACCTCCAGTGCGCGATCGACGAGGCGTATGAAGCCGGGCTGATCGGCAAGAACGCGTGCGGCTCGGGCTGGGACTTCGACCTCTACCTCCATCGCGGCGCCGGCGCGTACATCTGCGGCGAGGAGACGGCGCTGCTCGAGAGCCTGGAGGGCAAGAAGGGGATGCCGCGCCTCAAGCCGCCGTTCCCGGCGGCGGTCGGGCTGTACGGGTGCCCGAGTACGGTGAACAACGTCGAGAGCATCGCGGTCACGCCGACCATCATGCGGCGCGGCGCCGCGTGGTTCGAGCAACTCGGCCGGCCGAAGAACACGGGCACCAAGGTGTTCTGCATCTCCGGCCACGTGAACAAGCCCTGCAACGTCGAGGAGGAACTCGGCATTCCGATGCGCGAGCTCATCGACACCTACGCGGGCGGCGTGCGGGGCGGGTGGGACAATCTGCTCGCGGTCATCCCGGGCGGCGCGTCGGTGCCGCTGATCCCGAAGAGCGTCTGTGACACCGTGCTGATGGATTTCGACAGCCTGCGCGACGTGAAAAGCGGCCTCGGCACGGCGGCGGTGATCGTCATGGACAAGTCGACCGACCTAGTTCGCGCCATCGCCCGCCTGTCGCAGTTCTACAAGCACGAGAGTTGTGGCCAGTGCACGCCGTGTCGCGAGGGCACCGGTTGGATGATGCGGGTGATGTATCGCATGGTGCAGGGCCGCGCCGAGCCCGAGGAAATCGATACGCTGGATCAGGTCACGCGGCAGGTGGAGGGCCACACCATCTGCGCGCTCGGCGACGCGGCGGCCTGGCCGATCCAGGGCCTCATCCGGCACTTCAAGCCGATGATGCTGGAGCGTATTGCCGAGTACAACACCAAGCACGGGCGGCCGGTGCTGCCGATGGCGGCGGAGTAGTTTCATGGCCAAGGTCACGGTGGACGGCATCGAGGTCGAGGTGCCGAACGGCTCGACGGTGCTGCAGGCCTGCGAACTCGCGGGGAAAGAGATTCCGCGCTTCTGCTACCACGAGCGGCTGTCGATCGCCGGCAATTGCCGGATGTGCCTGGTGGAGATCGAGCGGGCGCCGAAGCCGGTGTCGTCCTGCTCGTACCCCGTGGCCGACAACATGGTGGTCAAGACCGACAGCCCGATGGTGCGCAACGGGCGGCGCGGGGTGATGGAGTTCCTGCTCATCAACCACCCGCTCGACTGCCCGATCTGCGACCAGGGCGGCGAGTGCGATCTGCAGGACCAGGCGCTGGGCTACGGCATGGACCACTCGCGCTACGCCGAGAACAAGCGCGCGGTGAAGGACAAGAATCTCGGGCCGCTGGTGAAGACGGTGATGACGCGCTGCATCCATTGCACGCGCTGCATCCGCTTCATCTCGGAAGTGGCCGGCGTCCCCGATCTCGGCGCCACTTCGCGCGGCGAGAGCATGGAGGTGACGACCTACGTCGAAAAGGCGCTGGGCTCGGAGTTGTCGGGCAACATCATCGATCTCTGCCCGGTCGGCGCGCTGACCTCTAAGCCGTACGCCTTCGTGGCGCGGCCCTGGGAGCTGAAGAAGACCGACAGCATCGACGTGCTGGACGCGCTCGGCACCAACATCCGGGTCGATAGCCGCGGGCCGGAGGTGCTGCGCATCCTGCCGCGCACCAACGACGACGTGAACGAGGAATGGCTCGGCGACAAGTCGCGCTTCGCGCTCGACGGGCTCAAGCGTCGTCGGCTCGACCGGCCGTGGGTGCGGCGCGAGGGCAAGCTGGTGCCCGCGACCTGGGCTGAGGCGTTCGTCGCCATCGCCGACCGCGTCCGCGCCGTGCAGGGCGAGCGGATCGGCGCCATCGCGGGCGATTTGTGCGATGCGGAAAGCATGCTGGCGTTGAAGGAGCTGCTGGCGTCGCTCGGGTCGACCAACCTTGATTGCCGCCAGGACGGGGCGGCGCTCGATCCGACCCGGCGCGACTTCTACCTGTTCAACAGCTCGATCGCGGGCGTCGAGGAGGCCGACGCGCTGCTGCTGATCGGCAGCAACCCGCGCCGCGAAGCGCCGGTGCTCAACGCGCGCATCCGCAAGCAGTGGCTGCACACCACGATGCCGATCGGGCATGTCGGCCCGGCGGCGGAGCTGACCTACTCCCTGACACAGCTCGGCGACGGGCCGGGCGCGCTGGCGGCCCTACTCGACGGCTCGCACGACTTCGCCGGCGTGTTGCGCGACGCGAAGCGGCCGATGGTGATCGTGGGCCAGGGCGCGCTGCGGCGGCCGGACGGCGTCGCGGTGCTCGCGGCGGCCTGGAAGCTGGCGGGCGCCATCGGGGCGTTCGGCGCGGAGTGGCACGGCTTCAACGTGCTGCACACGGCGGCGGCGCGGGTCGGCGCGCTCGATCTCGGGTTCGTGCCGGGCGCCGGGGCGCGCGGGTTGGAGGCGATGATGGGCGGCGGGGTGGACGTGCTCTGGCTGCTCGGCGCCGACGAGTTCGACACGGCGCGGATCGGCGCCGAGACGTTCGTCGTCTACCAGGGCCATCACGGAGACCGGGGCGCGGCGCGGGCCGACGTGATCCTGCCCGGGTCGGCGTACACCGAGAAGCCGGGCACTTATGTCAGCACGGAAGGTCGGGTGCAGCGCTCGCTGCTCGGCGTTTACCCGCCGGGTGAGGCGCGGGAGGATTGGCGCATTCTCCGCGCGTTCAGCGAGGTGATCGAGCGGACGTTGCCGTACGACGGCATCGAGGCGCTGCGGCAGCGGCTGGAGCAGGTGAACCCGGTGTTCGGCCGCGTCGGCTTCCTGCCGCGCTTCGGCATCAGTGATCTGTCAGGGCCCGAGGGCGACACCGCCGCGCTGAGCCCGGCGCCGTTCGTCCCCGCCATCCCGAACTACTATCAGACCGACCCGATCAGCCGCGCGAGCCCGACGATGGCGGCCTGCACCGAGACCTATCGAGGCACGCCGATCGCGGTCGCGGCGGAGTAGCGGCCATGATCTTGCCGCCCGCTGCGCACCCCTCACCCCGGCCTTGGTCTGCTTCGCAGCCAAAGCCCGCAAGGGGAGAGGGAGAAGCAAGCCGCCTCCCCTTGCGGGAGGGGGTTGGGGGAGGGGTCGTGCAATGAAAAGTTTCTTCCTCGACACCGCGACCGGCCAGGTGATCCTCACCTTCGCCGAGGCGCTGGCGTTGCTGGTGCCGCTGCTCATCATGGTGGCGTATCTCACCTATGCCGAGCGCAAGGTGTTGGCCGCGATCCAGCTGCGGCGCGGGCCGAACGTCGTCGGCCCGTTCGGGCTGTGGCAGCCCTTCGCCGACGCGCTGAAAATGTTGACCAAGGAGACGATTATTCCGTCGGGGTCGAACCGGGCGCTGTTCCTGTTCGCGCCCATGCTGACCTTCGGGCTCGCGATGATCGCCTGGGCAGTGATCCCGGTGGGCGACGGGTGGGCGATCGCCGACATCAATGTCGGCATCCTCTACCTCTTCGCAATCAGCTCGCTCGGCGTCTACGGCATCATCATCGCGGGTTGGGCGAGCAACTCGAAATACGCTTTTATGGGGGCGATGCGCAGCGCCGCGCAGATGGTCAGCTACGAGGTTTCCATCGGCTTCGTCATCGTGTGCGTGCTGCTCTGCGTCGGCAGCCTCAACCTATCGGACATCGTGCGGGCGCAGCAGACCATCTGGTTCTGCATCCCGCTGTTCCCGATGTTCATCGTGTTCTTCATCTCGGGGCTGGCGGAGTGCAATCGGTCGCCGTTCGACCTCGCCGAAGGAGAGAGCGAGATCGTCGCCGGCTTCTTCGTCGAGTACAGCTCCTTGTCGTTCGGCCTGTTCTTCCTCGGCGAATACGCGAACATGATCCTGATGAGCGCCATGACCAGCATCCTGTTCCTGGGCGGCTGGCTGGCGCCGTTCGGCGTTGTGCCGTTCACCTGGATACCCGGGCCGATCTGGTTCATCCTCAAGATCTGCCTGTGCCTGTTCGTGTTCATCTGGGTGCGCGGCACGTTCCCGCGGTTTCGCTACGACCAGCTGATGCGCCTCGGGTGGAAGGTGTTCCTGCCGCTGTCGCTGGCTTGGCTGGTCATCACCGCCGGGGTGCTGATGGCGCTCGGCTGGCTGCCGCATGCCCCGGCTTGATCCGGTCCGCGCCGGGGTCTATCCCCGCCGCGAGAAGGAGCCTGAATAATGGCCTGGCTGGACCGCACGGCGCGAAGCCTGCTGCTGAGCGAACTCGTCGCCGGCATGGGGCTAACTTTGCGCTACTTCTTCCGGCGCAAGGCGACGATCAACTACCCGTACGAGAAAGGTCCGATCAGCCCCCGCTTCAAGGGCGAGCACGCGCTGCGGCGCTACCCGAACGGCGAGGAGCGCTGCATCGCCTGCAAGCTGTGCGAGGCGATCTGCCCGGCGCAGGCGATCACCATCGAGGCCGAGCCGCGCAGCGACGGCTCGCGCCGGACGACGCGCTACGACATCGACATGACCAAGTGCATCTATTGCGGGCTGTGCGAAGAGTCGTGCCCGGTGGACGCGATCGTCGAGGGGCCGAACTTCGAGTTCTCCACCGAGACGCGCGAGGAGCTGATGTACGACAAGGACAAGCTGCTCGCCAACGGCGACCGCTGGGAGCCTGAGATCGCGCGCCGGCTCGAGCTGGACGCGCCGTACCGATGATCGCCGCCATCGCGTTCTACGCCTTCGCGGCCGTCCTGCTCGGTTCGGCGGCGATGGTGGTGAGCTCGCGCAATCCGGTGCATTCGGCGCTGTTCCTGATCCTCGCCTTCTTCAACGCGGCGGGATTGTTCCTGCTCGCCGGCGCCGAGTTCATCGCGATGATCCTGGTCATCGTCTACGTCGGCGCGGTCGCCGTGCTGTTCCTGTTCGTCGTGATGATGCTGGACGTGAACTTCGCCGAGCTGCGAAGCGGCTATCAGCGATACCTGCCGCTTGGTGCGACGGTGGGCGCGATCCTGCTCATCGAGCTGGCGCTGGTGGCGGGAGGCTGGCGCATTGCGCCGGAAGCGGCGGGGCTGCGCTTCGCGCCGCAGGGGACGACGTTACACAACACGGCGGCACTCGGGCGGCTGATCTACACGGACTACGTGTTCCTGTTCCAGACCGCGGGCGTGATCCTGCTGGTGGCGATGATCGGCGCCATCGTGTTGACGCACCGCGAGCGGAAAACGTCGAAGCACCAGGTCATCGCGGTGCAGAACGCGCGGACGATGGCGGAGACGTTGCAGGTCGTCCCGGTGGCCCTCGGCGCCGGCATCAAGACGCTCGGCATCTACCGGCCGAAGGTGACGGAGCCGCAGGAAACTTTCGCCGAGGAAAGCGACAGCGAGGCGATCCTCGGCCATCATGGGGACCGGCATTGAACCTTGCCACCACCCCCGCCGTCATGGCCGGGCTTGACCCGGCCATCTGTCGCACCCGCACGGATTTCGGGGCGATCCCACGCGATGGCCGGGTCAAGCCCGGCCACGACGATGATTGGGGGGAGCGGGCGCTATGATGCCGGTCAGCGTCGCGCATTACCTGACCGTCTCGGCGATCCTGCTGGTGCTGGGCGTGTTCGGGATTTTCCTTAACCGCAAGAACGTCATCATCATCCTGATGTCGATCGAGCTGATCCTGCTCGCGGTCAACCTCAACCTGGTCGCGTTCTCGGCCTCGCTCGGCGATCTCGTAGGCCAGGTGTTCGCGATGTTCGTGCTTACCGTCGCGGCCGCCGAGGCGGCGATCGGGCTCGCGATCGTCGTGGTCTACTTCCGCAACCGCGGCTCGATCCAGGTCGAGGACGTGAACCTGATGAAGGGCTGAGGATGATCTACGCGGTTGCCGTGTTCGCGCCGCTGCTGGGCGCCCTGGTGTCCGGCCTTGCCGGCCGCGCCATCGGCGACCGCGCGGCGCAAGCGGTTTCCATCCTGGTGATGGTGGTCGCCGCGACGTGCGGCGTCGCGAGCTTCATCTCGATCGGCTTGCAGGGCGAGCCCGGGGGCACCGTCGATCTCGGCAGCTGGATCGAGAGCGGCCGGTTCCACGTGAGCTGGGCGCTGCGCGCCGACACGTTATCGGCGGTGATGGTGGGGATGGTGACGTTCATCTCCACGCTGATCCACATCTACAGCGTCGGCTACATGGCGCATGACGCGTACCCGCGCTACCGCTTCTTCGCCTACCTCAACCTGTTCACCTTCATGATGCTGATGCTGGTGACGTCGGACAACCTCCTGCAGCTGTTCTTCGGCTGGGAGGGCGTCGGCCTGATGAGCTACCTGCTGATCGGCTACTGGTACGACAAGCCGAGCGCCTGCGCGGCGGCGATCAAGGCGATGGTCGTCAACCGCATCGCCGACCTGCCGTTCGCGGTGGGCATCGCGCTGGTGTTCGTGGTGTTCGGCTCGATCGAGTTCCCGACGATCTTCGGCGCGATCCCGGACCACATGAACGACACCTATCACGTGCTCGGCGGCACCTGGCGCGCCTACGAGGTGATCGGCGTGCTGCTGTTCATCGGTGCGATGGGCAAGTCGGCGCAGATCTTCCTGCACACCTGGCTGCCCGACGCAATGGAGGGGCCGACGCCGGTCTCGGCGCTGATCCACGCGGCGACGATGGTGACGGCCGGCGTGTTCCTGATGTCGCGCATGTCGCCGATCATGAGCTACGCGCCGGGCGCGCTCGCCTTCGTCACGTTCATCGGCGCCACCACCTCGCTGTTCGCGGCGACGATCGGCTGCACCCAGTTCGACATCAAGCGGGTGATCGCCTACTCGACCTGCTCGCAGCTCGGCTACATGTTCACCGCCGCCGGTGTGGCCGCGTATCAGGTGTCCGTCTTCCACCTGTTCTGCCATGCCTTCTTCAAGGCGCTGCTGTTCCTCGCGGCGGGCTCGGTGATCCACGCCGTCTCCGGCGAGCAGGACATGCGCAAGATGGGCGGCTTGTGGCGCAAGATCCCGATCACCTACGTGGTCATGTGGATCGGCTCGCTGGCATTGGCCGGCATCTATCCTTTCGCCGGGTACTATTCGAAGGACGCGATTCTGGAAGCGGCGTACGCCGCCGGCGGCTGGGGCTATTACGGCTTCTGGTGCGGGCTGATCGCCGCGTTCCTCACTGCGTTCTATTCCGGGCGGGTGCTGTTCATGACGTTCCACGGCGCCCCGCGCATGGATCGGCAGGTGGCCGAGCACGTGCATGAGAGCCCGCCGGTGATGACGGGGCCGCTCGTCGTGCTGGCGATCGGCGCGGTCTGCGCCGGCTTCGGCTTCCGCCACGAGTTCATCGGCGACGGCTGGCAGGCGTTCTGGCGCGACAGCATCGTCATCACCGCGAGCAACCATGTGCTGGCGAACATGGAGGAGCTGCCCGGATGGGTGGGGTACGCGCCGCTCGTCACCGGCGTCCTCGGTCTGGCGCTCGCCTACGTGTTCTACATCGTCAACCCTTTGCTGCCGGTGCGGCTCGCGGCCGCGTTCCGCCCGGTCTACGCGTTCGTGCAGAACAAATGGTATTTCGACGAGCTGTACGACTTCCTGTTCGTGCGTCCGGCCTTCGCGCTGGCGCGGCTGTTCTGGCAGGTGGGCGACGCGACGATCATCGACGGCGTGCCGAACGGCATGGCGGCGCTCACCGCGGACGGCTCGAAGCAGGTGGTCAGGATCCAGACCGGCTCCATCGCGGTCTACGCCTTCGTCATGCTGATCGGCGTCGTGCTGCTGATCGCGCTCTACATGCTGATCCGGTAGTGCAAGGTATGCGTGTGGTTCGCCAGAAACTGCCCTGGTCGGCGAAGGCCGACCATCCACGGCTCCAGTCCGGACGCGAGCAAGACGTGGATGGTCGGCCTTCGCCGACCATGGCCACGGGGTGCAAAGTGTCGTCCGCCGCGAATGGCCTGAACCAATGAACGCCGCGGGTTTTCCCCTGCTCTCTTTGCTGACCTGGCTGCCGCTGGTCGGCTGCGTCGTCATCATGCTGGTGCGCGGCGACGAGGAAACCGTCGCCTCCAACGCGCGCTGGGCGGCGCTGTGGACCAGCCTCATCGTGCTCGGCCTGTCGTTGATCCTCTGGGCGAGGTTCGATCCGAACGAACCGGGCTACCAGTTCGTCGAGAGCATCCCGTGGCTGCCGGAATATGGCGTCGGCTACAAGATGGGCGTCGACGGCGTCAGCGTGCTGTTCGTCATGTTGTCCACCTTGCTGACGCCGATCTGCATCCTCTCGGCGTGGGAGGCGATCAAGGTCAACGTGCGCGAGTTCATGCTCGCCTTCCTCGTCCTCGAGACGATGCTGGTCGGCATGTTCGCGGCGGCCGATTTCGTCGTGTTCTACATGTTCTTCGAAGGCGTGCTGATCCCGATGTATCTCATCATCGGGGTGTGGGGCGGGCAACGGCGCGTCTACGCCGCGATCAAGTTCTTCCTCTACACGCTCGCCGGCTCGGTGCTGATGCTGCTGGCGCTGCTTGCGATGTGGTTCCAGGCCGGCACCACCGACATCACCGTGCTGATGCACACGCAGTTCGCGCCGGCACTGCAAAACTGGCTGTTCCTGGCGTTCCTCGCCTCCTTCGCGGTGAAGGTGCCGATGTGGCCGGTGCACACTTGGCTGCCGGACGCGCACGTGGAGGCGCCGACCGCGGGCTCGGTGATCCTGGCCGGCGTGCTGCTGAAGATGGGGGCGTACGGGTTCCTGCGCTTCTCGGTGCCGATGCTGCCGCAGGCGACGGCCCTGTTCGCGCCGCTGATGTTCTCGCTCTCCGTCGTCGCCGTGATCTACGCGGCGCTGGTGGCGCTGGCGCAGGAGGACATGAAGAAGCTCATCGCCTACTCGTCCGTGTCGCACATGGGCGTCGTCACCATCGGCATCTTCACCGTGAACGTGCAGGGCATTTCCGGCGCAATCTTCCAGATGCTGTCGCACGGCATCGTGTCCGCCGCGCTGTTCCTCATCGTGGGCGTCATCTATGACCGGATGCACACGCGCGAGATCGCGCGCTACGGCGGGCTCGCCGACCGGATGCCGAAATACGCGCTCGTGTTCATGACCTTCATGATGGCGAGCATGGGGCTGCCGGGCACGTCCGGTTTCGTCGGCGAGTTCCTGGTCATCGTGGGCTCGCTGCAGGTGAACTTCTGGCTGGCCCTGCTGGGCGGCATGGGGATGATCCTGGGTGCCGCCTACATGCTCTACCTCTACCGGCGCGTGGTGTTCGGACGGCTGACCAAGGCGGATTTGCGCGGCATCCTCGACCTTTCGCCGCGCGAGGTGGCGGTGTTCGCGCCGCTGGTGGTCCTGACCATCTGGATGGGCGTCTACCCGTCGAGCTTCTCGCGGTTCTGGGATGCGAGCGTCGGCACGATGGTGGAGCGCCACACGGCGGCGCTAGCGGAAACGCCGAAGCTGGCGCGTGCGGAGGGCGCCGCGCAATGATGTTGAACTGGTCTCTTGCCGTCCCCGAGATCGTGCTCTGCCTGTGCGGCCTCGGCATCATGTTGTTCGGCGTGATGCGCAAGCAGGACAGCACCGTGCTGTGCTCGATGCTGACCCTCGGCGCCTTCCTGATCGCGGCCGTGCTCATCGCGTCCAACGCGCGCGGCAGCGGCTATCATGGGCAGTTCGTGGTCGATCCGTTCAGCGGCTTCGTCAAGCTGCTGATCCTGGCGTCCGGCGCGCTCGCGCTGATCCTGTCGCTGGACTACAACCGGGCACAGGGGATCGCCCGGTTCGAGTTCCCAGTGCTGATGCTGTTCTCCACCGTCGGCATGATGATCATGGCCTCGGCGGCGAACCTGATGACCTTGTACCTCGGGCTCGAGCTGGAATCCCTCGCACTCTACGTGTTGGCCGCCTTCGCGCGCGACGACCTGCGCTCGTCCGAGGCGGGGCTCAAGTACTTCGTGCTGAGCGCGCTCGCCTCGGGCCTGCTGCTCTACGGCATCTCGCTGGTTTACGGCTTCTCGGGGACGATGGATTTCGGCCAGCTCGCGCAGGTGGCGGCCGACCCCGCGCACGCCTCGCCGGGGCTCGTCGTCGGCATCGTGTTTATCCTCGTCGGGCTCGCGTTCAAGATTTCCGCGGTGCCGTTCCATATGTGGACGCCCGACGTCTACGAGGGCGCGCCGACCCCCGTCACCCTGTTCTTCGGCACCGCGCCCAAGGTGGCGGCGATGGCGCTCCTGGTGCGGGTGATGATCACGCCGTTCGGCCATCTCACGGCGCAGTGGCACCAGCTTGTCGTGCTGGTTTCCATCGCCTCCATGGTGCTCGGCGCGCTGGCGGCGATTGGCCAGACCAACGTCAAGCGGCTGATGGCGTACAGCTCGATCGGCCACATGGGGTATGCGCTGATCGGCCTCGCGGCGGGAACCGCGGAGGGCATTCGCGGGCTGCTGGTCTATCTGGTGATCTACGTGTTCATGAACGTCGGCGCGTTCGCCTGCATCGCGGCGATGCGCCGGCAGGGGCGCGCGGTGGAGACGATCGCCGACCTCGGCGGCCTGTCGCGCAATGACCCGATGCTGGCGCTGCTGATGGCGATCATGATGTTCAGCCTCGCCGGGATACCGATCTTGTCGGGCTTCTTCGCCAAGCTCTACATCTTCCTCGCCGCCGTGCAGACCGGGCAATGGACGCTCGCCATCATCGGCGTGCTCACCAGCGTGGTCGGTGCGTTCTATTATCTGCGGGTCATCAAGGTGATGTATTTCGACCGGCCGGCGGAGCGGTTCGACACGCGGCCGCCGTCGCTCTCCTTCGTCGCGGCAGCGGGCGGGCTGTTCACCACATTCTTCTTCCTGTTCCCGGCACCGGTGGTAGGCGCTGCGCAGACGGCCGCGCGCGCATTGTTCGGGCTGGTGTGACCATCTCCGCGCAAGGTTGAGGCCATGCTCCTCGTCATCGATGCCGGCAATACCAACGTCGTGTTCGCGGTGCATGACAAGAGCTGGCGAGGCGTGTGGCGCCTCTCCACCGAGGCGCATCGCACCTCCGACGAGTATGCCGTCTGGCTGCTCGCTCTGTTCCAACATAGCGGGCTGAAGCCGGTGGAGGTGTCGGGGGCGGTGATCGGCACCGTGGTGCCGGCGGCGCTGTATCACCTGCGGCGTCTGTGCCGGGACTGGTTCTCGGTCGAGCCGCTGATCGCCCGGGCGCGCCTCGATTGGGGGTTCGAGATCAAGGTCGACAACCCCGAGGAGGTCGGCGCCGACCGGCTGCTCAATTCCCTCGCCGGGCACCGCCGGTTCGGCGGCCCGCTGGTGATCGTCGATTTCGGCACCGCGACGACGTTCGACGTGGTGGACAAGGACGGCGCCTACCTCGGCGGCGTGATCGCGCCGGGGATCAACCTCTCGCTCGGGGCGCTGCATCAGGCGGCGGCGCGGCTGCCGCGGATCGGCATCGGGCGGCCGCAGGCGGTGATCGGGCGCGGCACGGTGTCGGCGATGCAGTCCGGGGTTTATTGGGGGTACGTCGGGCTGGTCGAAGGCTTGGTCGCGCGCATCCAGGCCGAGTACGGCGGCAAGCTGAAGGTGATCGCCACCGGGGGTCTGGCGCCGTTGTTCTCCGAGGGCACCACGGTCATCGAGGCAATCGAGCCCGATCTGACGTTGGACGGCCTGCGGCTGTTGGCGGAGCGCAACCCAGCGCCCACATTACCGAGAGATCGGCGGGCGCTGCCCGACCTCGACCTCGAAGGGTAGCTCAACCAAATATGGACGCTGCACGCGATGATCTGGCCTTCCTGCCTCTGGGCGGGACAGGCGAGATCGGCATGAATCTCAACCTGTATCGCTGCGACGGCAAGTGGCTGGCCGTTGATTGCGGGATCGGCTTCGGCGGCTCGGAGCACCCCGAGGTCGATGTCATGATGGCGGACCCGTCCTTCATCGCCGAGCGGCGTGACCGGCTGGTAGGGCTCGTCATCACCCACGCGCACGAGGATCATATCGGCGCCGTGGCCTGGCTGTGGCCGCAGCTGCGCTGCCCGGTATACGCGACGCCGTTCGCCGCCGCCGTGCTGCGGCGCAAGCTCGGCGAGGTGCAGTTGCAGGGCAAGGTCAAGCTGCACGTAGTGGCGCCCGGCGGCGAGATCGACCTGCCGCCGTTCTCGCTGAGGTTCGTGCGCGTTGCCCATTCCATTCCCGAAGCCCAGGCGCTGATCGTTCGCACGCCGCACGGCACGATCCTGCACACCGGGGATTTCAAGCTGGACCCCAAGCCGCTGGTCGGGCCGATGACCGATGAGGCCGCGCTGGCGCAACTCGGCGAGGAAGGGGTGCTGGCGATGATTTGCGATTCCACCAACGCGATGGTGGAAGGCCATTCCGGCTCCGAGGCGGAAGTGCGGCAAAGCCTGTCCGCGCTGATCCGCGGCATACGCGGGCGGGTGGCCGTCACCTGTTTTGCCAGCAACGTCGCCCGGGTCGAGAGCATCGCCCACGCAGCACGGGACGCCGGGCGAAGCGTGGCGCTTGTCGGGCGCAGCCTGCGCAACCTGGACGCCGCCGCGCGCGAATGCGGGTATCTGAAGAATGTGCCGGAGTTTGTTCCGGAGGACGACGCGGGCTCGATCCCGGACGACAACCTGCTGATCCTGGTGACGGGCAGCCAGGGTGAGCCGCGCAGCGCGCTGGCGCGGATCGCGGCGGACTCGCATCCGCACATCTCGCTCGGCGAGGGCGACACGGTGATCTTCAGCAGCCGGGTGATCCCCGGCAACGAGCGGGCTATCGGCACCGTGCAGGACAACCTGGTCCGGCGCGGCGTGCGGCTGATGACGGATGCCGACCATCTGGTCCATGTCTCGGGCCACCCCGCGCGCGACGAGCTGCGCAAGCTCTACCGGCTCGTCAAGCCGCGTTACGCGGTCCCCGTGCACGGCGAGTGGCGGCACCTTTCGGCGCATGCCGCGCTGGCGCAGGAGGCGGGGTCGACGCCTTTGCTGCTCGAGGACGGCGACATCTTGCAGCTAGCACCCGGCCGCGCCGAGGTGATCGACAGCGCACCGGTCGGCCGCTTGGTGCTCGACGGCACGCGGCTAGTGCCGTTGACCGGGCGCGTGCTGTCGGCGCGGCGGCGGATGCTGTTCAACGGCGTGGTCGTGGCCAGCGTGGCGGTGGACGAGGCGGGTCGCCTGCGCGGCAGCCCGCGGATCAGCGCGCCCGGGCTGTTCGAGGCCGAAGATCCCGAGAACGACCGCATCGCCGGCGAGTTCGCGGCGGCACTCGGCGACCTGCCGGCGCCGCTGCGGCGCGACGACGCTGCCCTCGCCGATGCCGCCCGGGCGGCGCTGCGTCGGGCGATCGGCCGGCGGGTGCAGAAGCGGCCGCTCGTGGACGTGCACCTCCTGCGGGTATGACTCCAGCGTGAACTGGTTCACGGGATGCGTGCTGTATGTGCTGATCTGGTGGACCACGCTGTTCGCGGTGTTGCCCGTCGGCGTGCGACCCATCGAGGAGGCCGACGAGCAGACTGGCTGGCGTGGTGCGCCGGCCCGCCCCCGCATGGTGACGAAGGCCGTTGCGACGACAATTATAGCCGCCGCGATCTGGCTGTGCGCCTACTTCCTAATCACCAGCAGCTGGATCAGCTTTCGCCATGGTTGGCTGGCATTGCCGCCTGATTAGGCATAATGCCTCGATCAGGGCAGTGGCTTGCCGTTCTGTAGGCAATTTGGGTAAAATCCAGCGAAAATTCGTTCGGGGTCGGTTGCTTTTTGCTGGACAGGATGCCGGTAGAACGTGAATCATCACGGACAGGCTGAGGATTGATCCTCGACCTGCCGTGTGACTGGCGTTTCCTCCCTAAACTTGGCCCTACATGCCTGTGGCGTGCAGGGCCTTTTTCTTGTTACTGAATCGCCGCATCTAAGTCACGCGAAGTTCAAAGTTCACATGCAGTCTCACGTTAAGTTTATTGCAACTAAATATTGTGCATCGCATCAACTTGCAGGTTCGTGCGCCGGGCCGGTGCGAGTCGATGACCTTACCTGCTGCCGCGCGCTCTTCGCGGCATGGGTGTTCCTGTATCACGTGCGTCTTCCGCTCGGGGTCGGCTCATTCTGGCCGTTCGACGGGCCGGTCGGGCGCGGGTATCTCGGCGTGGACGCCTTCTTCGTGTTGTCGGGAATGGTGCTGGCGCATGCGCACCCGGCGTTGCGGCCCGCAGCCTCGGTAGCCTGGCGCTTCTGGCTGAAGCGGCTGCTGCGGATCTACCCGGTCCATCTCGCGACAACGTTCATGCTGATCGCGGTTGTCATCGTCGGCGGATTGCTGGGACTGGAACCGCGGGACCCGGGCCGGTTCACTTCCGCCGAACTCGCCCGGCATCTGCTGCTCGTGCACGGCTGGGGTTTAAGCGGGCGCTGGGCTTGGAACTATCCGTCGTGGTCGATCAGCACGGAATGGGCGGGGTATCTGGCATTCCCCTTGCTCTGGCTCCTGCTGCAGCGAGTCTCGATTGCCTTGTGCTTGCTCGTCGCGCTGACGATGCTGATCATGCTGGCGTGCGTGGACGTATCCGGCGGCCCGATCGGCCTCAATCTCACGTTCCACGGCGCGCTCGCGCGGTTCTTCCCGGAGTTCGTGGCCGGCATGGCGGCCGCCCGGCTGGCGGAGTTGGGCGACCGCCAAGTCAACGCTCCCGCCATCGTCGGGAGCGGCTTGCTGCTGGCCGCCGCGGCGTTATTTGCTTGCCGGGACTGGCTCGTCGTCGCTGGAATTTGGCTGACGTTGACGGGCGTGCTGGTGGGGGCGCGACAGCAGAGGCCGCCGGTATTGGTGCGGGTGCCGCTGCTTCGGGCGCTCGGCGAGATCTCGTTCGCGTTCTACATGAGTTTCGCCGTTGTGGAGACCGTGCAGGCGTTTGCATGGCGTCGCGCGGGCGTCTTGCCGGCCGAGCGAGAGGGGCTGTTCATCGCGATGACCGGCGCTCTTACCCTCGGCTTGGCACTTGCGCTGCGGGCGTTCGTCGAGCAGCCGGCACTCCGCTTCGCTCGCTCTCTGGCGACGCGCGCCCCGGACGGTTAGGGTCCGCCCGCGACTGCCGAGGAAGCGAGAGCGATGCGCCTGTCACGCGGCTTGGTGCCCACCTTGAAGGAGACGCCGGCCGAGGCGCAGATCACCTCGCATCGGCTGATGCTGCGCGCGGGGCTGGTGCGGCAGACCTCGGCGGGCATTTACGCGTGGCTGCCGCTTGGCTATCGCGTGCTCCGCAACATCGAGCGGATCGTGCGCGAGGAGCAGGATGCGGCGGGCGCGCAGGAGCTGTTGATGCCGACGATCCAGCCGGCCGAGCTATGGCGCGAGAGCGGGCGCTACGAGGATTACGGGAAGGAGATGCTCCGCATCCGGGACCGGCACGAGCGGGAGATGCTGTACGGCCCGACCAACGAGGAGATGATCACCGACCTGATGCGCCAGTCGGTGAAATCGTATCGCGAGCTGCCGCAGATCCTCTACCACATCCAGTGGAAGTTCCGCGACGAGGTGCGGCCGCGTTTCGGGGTGATGCGAGGCCGCGAGTTCCTGATGAAGGACGCCTACAGCTTCGATCTCGACTACGCGGGCGCCGTCGTCAGCTATCGCAAGATGATGCTGGCCTACATGCGCACCTTCCAGCGGCTCGGGCTCAAGGCGATCCCGATGGTCGCCGACACCGGCCCGATCGGCGGCGACCTCAGCCACGAGTTCATCATCCTGGCCCCCACGGGCGAGAGCCAAGTGTATTACGACGCGGCATTCGAGGAGATCGACTATTCCTCCGACGCGTTCAGCCACGCGAGCGCCGACGACTTGCAGCGTTTCTTCGGCCTGATGACGTCGCAGTACGCGGCGACCGACGAGAAGCACGACGTCGATGCTTGGGGTAAAGTCGCGGCCGACCGGCGCCGCGAGGGTCGCGGCATCGAGGTCGGCCACATCTTCTATTTCGGCACCAAGTACAGCGAGCCGATGGGGTTCCGGGTCGCCCGTCCAGATGGCCGGGCGGTTGCGGCGGAGATGGGCAGTTACGGGATCGGTGTGAGCCGGCTGGTGGGCGCGGTGATCGAGGCGAGCCATGACGCGGAAGGCATCGTGTGGCCTGACAGCGTGGCGCCGTTCAAGGCGGCGATCCTCAACCTCAAGCGCGGCGATGCGGCGTGCGACGCGATCTGCGAGGATGTGTGCGCCAGGCTCGGTCCCGACCATGTGCTGTACGATGATCGCGATGAGCGCGCCGGCGTGAAGTTCGCCGATGCCGACCTCATGGGCCATCCGTGGCAGATCGTGGTCGGGCCGCGCGGTGCGGCCACCGGCCGGGTGGAGCTGAAGCGGCGCGCCGGGGGCGAACGCCAGGAGATGTCGGTCGAGGACGCGCTGGCGCGGATCGCCTGAGCATGTTCAACGCATTCGAACGCGCCGTCGCCGGCCGCTATCTGCGCGCGCGACGGGGCGAACGCTTCGTGTCGGTCATCGCCGGATTTTCCCTGGTCGGCATTGCCCTCGGCGTGGCGACCCTGATCATCGTGATGAGCGTGATGGGCGGGTTCAAGGTGGACCTGCTCAATCGCATCCTCGGCTTCAACGGCCATCTCGGCGTGTTCGCCGGGCGCGGCGCGCCGTTGACCGAATACGACGCGCTGGCGCAACGCATCCGTGCCGTGCCGGGCGTGGTCGCGGCCATCCCGGTGGTCGACGGACAGGTGCTCGTCACCGACAATCGCGGCCAGTCGACGGGTGGGTTGGTGCGCGGTATCGACGCGGCGAACTTGGCAAAACTCCACGCGGTCAGCGACCATATCGTCGCCGGCAGTCTGGCCGACTTCAACGGTCCGGACGCGATCGCCGTCGGCGTGGGACTGGCCCGCCGCTTCGGGCTCGCCGTCGGCAGCCCGATCACCTTGATCTCGCCGCAGGGCGCCGCCACGGCGTTCGGCACGGTGCCGCGCGTGCGCGCGTACAAGGTGGTCGCCATCTTCCAGGTGGGCATGAACGAGTACGATACGAGCTACGTGTTCCTGCCGATGGAGGCGGCGCAGGTATTTTTTCAGAAACCCGGCGCCGCGACGCAGATCGAGGTCTCGATAGACGACCCGCAGCACCTTGCGGCGATCTATCCCGGGCTGCGCGCCGCGTTGCAGGGAACGAACACGTACACCGTCGATTGGCAGCAGAGCAACAACAGCTTCTTCGCCGCCGTGCAGGTGGAACAGAACGTCATGTTCCTGATCCTGACCCTGATCATCCTCGTCGCCGCGTTCAACGTCATCTCCTCGCTCATCATGATGGTGAAGGACAAGACCCGCGACATCGCGGTGCTGCGCACGCTCGGCGCCGGGCGCGGATCGGTGATGCGCATCTTCCTGATGTGCGGCGCTTCCGTCGGCATCACCGGCACGCTCGTCGGGCTGCTGCTCGGCGTCGCGTTCTGCCTCAACATCGAAACCTTGCAGCACTGGGTCGAGAGCGTGACCGGGGTCAGCGTGTTCAACCCGGAGGTCTACTACCTCACGCACTTGCCGGCGCGGCTGGATTGGCATGAGGTGATGCAGGTGGTGGCGATGGCGCTTGTTCTGTCATTGCTCGCGACCCTGTATCCGAGCTGGCGCGCGGCGCGCACCGATCCGGTGGAAGCCCTGCGCAATGAGTGACCCGCTCGCCTTGCGGGCGGTCGTGCGAACCTACCGCACGGACGCGGGCGAGCTGCCGGTGTTGCGCGGCGTGGACCTCGCGTTGCGCGCGGGCGAGATCGTCGCACTCGTCGCGCCGTCGGGCACCGGCAAATCGACCCTGCTTCATTTGGCAGGCCTGTTGGAGCAGCCCGACGGCGGCGCGGTGTTGGTCGACGGGCGCGAGGCTGGCGCGCTCTCCGATCGCGAGCGGACGGCCATCCGGTGTCACTCGATCGGCTTCGTCTACCAGTTCCATCACCTGCTCGGCGAGTTCACCGCGCTTGAAAACGTCATCCTGCCGCAGATGATCGCGGGCGCGGGCCGACGGGCATCGGAGGCGCGGGCGCGGATGCTGCTGGCCGCGCTCGGCCTGGAGGCGCGCGCCGGGCATCTACCGGGCAAGCTATCCGGCGGCGAGCAGCAGCGGGTCGCGATCGCGCGCGGGCTCGCCAATGCGCCGCGCGTGCTGCTGGCCGACGAACCGACCGGGAACCTCGACGTGAGCACGGCCGGCGTCGTGTTCGAGGCGCTGCTGACGACGGTGCGCGAGCAGAACGTCGCCGCGCTGATCGCCACGCACAACCCGGACCTCGCCGCCCGCATGGACCGCACCGTCACTTTACGCGACGGCAAGCTGGTGGAGCGCGCGGGTTAGGCCGCCCGGGTACGTCGCTCCGCTCAGCCGACGGACCGTTGCAGACGATCAGGTTAGGTTCGCGTTGTTGACGCCGGTCTGCTCGGCCTGGGCAACCCCGTATTCGGTGTCGATCCGGCTCGCGCCGTTGTCGGCGGTGTTCTCGCCCGGCTGGGCACGGCGGGTGTGGTCATCCGCGTGGAACTTGTCCCAACTGGCGACGCGGTAGGTGGTCTCGACGCCGGTTGCCTCGCTGGCGGTACGGACGGGCACGCTCGCGAAAGCCTGACCGAAGCCGAGGCCAAGCAGGGCTGCGGTCGCAAACAAGGTGGTACGCATCTCGATCTCTCCTGGGCCGCTGGATGACCATCATCCCCGCGCCAACCATGAGACCGTGTTGAAGCCCAACTTATTCTCGGCCCTGTGCGAGCCAGATCACAGGATCATCCGCCTTCCGTGCGAAAAAATCTCTCCCAAATGGAGAATGATTGATCCCGTCCCTCGGTCAATGCAACGACAACAAGCCGAAAGGGAATCGTCATGGATTCGAAGCAAGAGATCGAGGGTGCCGGCATGCAGCGCCGTGGTGCCGCGGCACTCGGGTATGGCCGTGCCCAACACGTCATCGACCTCTACATTTGGCCGAGTTCGAGCCGGATCGATATGCCAGGGGAGAGCGGAAACCGGACCGGCTACAACTTCATCCGCCGGACCCAGGACGACATGGTGTTCCGGGTCGTGTCGGACCTGGACAAGGCCGAACTTGGCAAATTCGTCGAACTGTGGCGGACGGCCTCATGACGGCAATCGATACCGAACGCCCCGACCGATCGTTGATGGGGTCCGCTTGTGCCAGTCTGCGAGCCGGACGGGCGGGTTCTGCCCTAGAAATGCAGCCCGACGCGGGCGCCGAGGTCGTTCAGGCCCGGATTGTCGCGGGCGAGGCCGGCGTTGGAGCTATGCTCGATGAAGGCCGAGATCGACCACTGGGGCGTGATCCGGTAGCCGAGCTCGAGCGACGGGTGGAACAGCACGTTCGAGCCGAGGCTGAGCCGGTTGCCGGACGTGCTGCGCACGTGCCCGGTATTGTAGGCCGGGCCAAAACCGATGGCGAAGAACACCGCGTGGTCCGGCCAGAGATAGCCGCCGTTGTCGAGGTCGACCGTCCACGTCAGGCCGACATAGATTTGGCTGGTGTAGCCGTTCGTGTTGGCGCTGATGCCGACATTGGGTTGCGGCCGCAGCATCCAGCGGAAAGCCGGGCCGATGTTCTCGAGCCAGGCATCCGGCACGGGCGAGACGAAGATCGTCTCGGCGTTGATGTCGACGCCATGCTCGCGCTGCGGGCCAATCACCGGAGGATTGTGCGCGAGGACACCGAGCCGCACATCGGTCACGATGCCGCCCTCGGCCTTCGACGGCGCCGGCGCCAAAGCGAGGAGAGCCAATGCCGGGAGGACGTGTCGTGTCGCGCGCGACAGGCCAGCGGAAATCGGTCGGTGCATCGTGAGCCCAAATCCCCTGCAAGCCGCGGCGAATGCTGCGCCTGCGCGCGAACGAACCCGATTGGCATAGCTTCGTCAACCGGCCGGACCGATGATGACGGCTTCGCCGCGCTTGGCCTTACGGCGCCCAGGCTCCTACATTCGGCATATGCCGCAGGCTGATTTCGTTCATCTCCGAGTCCATTCCGCCTATTCGCTGAGCGAGGGCGCGATCAAGGCCGACAAGATCGCGGCATTGGCGCGCGAGGCCGGGATGCCGGCCGTCGCCATCACCGACAGCGGCAACCTATTCGGCGCGCTCGAGTTCAGCCAGGCCTGCGCGGGCAAGGGCGTGCAGCCGGTGGTCGGCTGCCAGATCGCCTTGGCGCGGGCCGACAATCCCCGGCTGCCGCCCGATCCGCTGGTGCTGCTGGCCCAGGACGCGGCGGGAATGGCCAACCTGCAGCGCCTGTCCTCGCACGGCTTCCTCAGCACCGAACCCGGGCTGCGGCCGCAGCTCGCCGCCGAGTTGATCGCGGAACACGCGGCGGGGCTGATCCTGCTGACCGGCGGCAGCAACGGGCCGATCGCGCGGCTGCTCGCCGAAGGGCAGAAATACGCGGCCGAGGCGCTGCTCGCCCGGCTCGCCGAGGCGTTTCCCGACCGGATCGCGATGGAGCTGCACCGGCACGGCCTGCCGATCGAGCGCGCCGTCGAGCCCGGCCTGCTGATGCTCGCCGATGAAGCGGGCATCCCGCTGGTCGCCACCAACGACTGCTACTTCGCGCATCCCGGGATGCATGGTGCGCACGATGCGCTATTGTGCATCGCGGAGGGCCGGCTGCTGTCCGAGCGCGAGCGGCGGCGGGTGACACCGGACCACTGGTTCAAGCCGGCCGCCGATATGCGCGCGCTGTTCGCCGACCTGCCGGAAGCCTGCGACAACACGCTGGCGATCGCGCGGCGCTGCGCGGTGATGGCGGAGAGCCGCAAGCCCTTGCTGCCGGTGAGCCCGAAGGTGACGCCGGGCCGCACCGAGGCGGAAACGCTGCGGGCGATGGCGCTGGCCGGCCTCGTGCGGCGCATGGACGCGGTGGCCGCGGATGCGGCGATGCGCGCCCGCTACGGCGAGCGGCTCGACTACGAGCTCGGCGTCATCGAGGCGATGGGGTTCCCCGGCTACTTCCTGATCGTTGCCGACTTCATCCAATGGGCGAAGGGGCAGGGCATCCCGGTCGGCCCCGGTCGCGGCTCCGGCGCGGGGTCGGTGGCGGCCTGGGCGCTGACCATCACCGATCTCGACCCGCTGCGCTTCGATCTCCTGTTCGAGCGATTCCTCAACCCCGAGCGCATCTCCATGCCGGATTTCGACATCGATTTCTGCCAGGAGGGCCGCGACCGGGTGATCGACTACGTGCGCCGCGAGTACGGCGGCGAGCGGGTGGCGCAGATCATCACCTTCGGCAAGCTGCAGGCCCGAGCCGCCGTGCGCGACGTCGGGCGCGTGCTCGGCCTGCCGTTCGGGCAGGTGAACAAGGTCGCCGAGCTGATCCCCAACAACCCGGCCAAGCCGGTCACCTTGCAGCAGGCGATCGACGGCGAGCCGCGCCTGCAGCAGATGCGCGACGACGACGAGGGCGTGCGGCGCCTGACGGAGATCGCGCTGCAGCTCGAAGGCCTGTATCGCCACGCCAGCACGCACGCGGCCGGCGTGGTGATCGGCGACCGGCCGCTGATCGAGCTGGTGCCGCTGTATCGCGATCCGAAATCGGAGCTGCTGGTCACGCAGTATTCGATGAAGCATGTCGAGCAGGCGGGGCTGGTGAAGTTCGACTTCCTCGGGCTCACCACGCTCACCATCCAGCAGCGCGGCGTCCGCTTCCTGCGCGAGCTCGGCATCGAGGTCGACCTCGACCGGCTGCCGCTCGACGACGCGCCCACCTTTGCGATGCTCCAGCGCGGCGATGCCGGCGGGGTGTTCCAGCTCGAAGGCCAGGGGATGCGTGACGTGCTGCGGCAGATGCGGCCCGATCGCTTCGAGGACCTGATCGCCGCCGTGGCGCTCTACCGGCCCGGGCCGATGGCGAACATCCCCGATTATTGCAGAAGAAAGCATGGCGAGGCATGGCAGGCCCCGCATCCCGAGCTGCACGACATCCTGGGCGAGACCTACGGCATCATGGTCTACCAGGAACAGGTCATGCAGATCGCGCAGCGGATGGGCGGCTACAGCCTGGGTGCCGCCGACCTGCTGCGCCGCGCGATGGGCAAGAAGATTCGTTCCGAGATGGAAGCGCAGCGGCAGATCTTCGTCAACGGTGCGACGGCGCGCGGCATCGGCGAGGCGAAGGCGGTCGAGGTGTTCGAGCTGATGGCGAAGTTCGCCGATTACGGTTTTAACAAGTCGCACGCGGCCGCCTACGCGCTCGTCGCCTATCAGACGGCGTGGATGAAGGCCAACCATCCGGCGGTGTTCATGGCCGCCTGCATGTCGCTCGCACTCGGCAACACCGACCGGCTGGCGGCCCTGAAGCAGGAAGCCGAGCGGATGGGCCTCGCCCTGCTGCCGCCCGACATCAATCGCTCCGGAGCCGATTTCGCCGTCGAGCGGCAGGCGGACGGCAGCTTGGCGATCCGCTACGCGCTGGCGGCGGTGAAGAAGGTCGGCTTCGCCGCCATGCAGTCGCTGGAGGCCGCCCGCGACGGCCGGCCGTTCGCCGACATGGCCGAATTCGCCGCCCGGGTCGACCCGCGCCAGCTCAACAAGATGCAGCTCGAAAACCTGGTCCGCGCCGGCGCCTTCGACGCGCTGGAGCCGAACCGGGCGCGGCTGTTCGCCGGTGCCGAGACCGTGCTGCGCCGCGCGCAGGCCGACGCCGAGGAGAAGGAAAGCGGGCAGATCGGCCTGTTCGCGGGCGGCGGCCGCCCGGAGGCGCTGCGCCTGCCCGAGGTGCCGGACTGGCCACCTTTGGAGCGGCTCGGCTTCGAAGCGGAGGCGGTCGGGTTCCACCTCACCGCGCATCCGCTCGACGCCTACGCGCCGGTGCTCCGCCGCCTCGGCGCGGTGCAGATCGACCAGCTCGAACCGCTGGCGGCGCGCGGCATCACGCGGGTCAGGCTCGCCGGCAGCGTGATCGGTTCCAAGGAGCGGATCACCCGCACCGGCGGCAGGATGGCCTGGATACGGATCTCCGACGCGGCGGGCTCGTGCGAGGTGACGTTCTTCTCCGAGGTGCTTGGGCGTCATCGGGCGCTGCTGTCGGCGGGTACGAACGTGCTGGTCACGGCCGATCTCAGGCGCGAGGATGATGTGCTGCGGATCACCGCGCAGGACGTCGTGGCGCTGGACGAGGCGGCGTCGGGCGTCGGCGCCGGGATGCGCGTCTGGCTGGCGCGGAGCGAGGCGGTGGAGCATATCCGCGTCCTGCTCGGCCGCGAGGGAAGCGGGCGCGGCCGAGTGGTGCTCGTGCCGCGCATCGGTGCCAGTCAGAACGTGGAGATCGCCTTGGCGGGCGGCTTCAACGTGACTCCGCGGCTGGCGCAGGCGCTCAAGATGGTGCCGGGGGTGGAGCGGGTGGAGCAGGTGTAACGGCCGGGCCCTCGGTCGTAGCCCGATGCGAAATTGTGGTGTCATGCCGGTGAGACCCAGCCGGTCGCGCAAGAGATCGAGCAAGGAGGTGCGCACGTCGAACGTCGCCGCGATGCGCCTTCCGCGTCGAATGGCTGGCCGATGACGGCATTGCGCCCGTGGTGATTTCCTCCTACCTCCCGGAATCACAGCGTCGGTGCCTTGGGTGCTGTCCCGCGGGGGGCAAGATCGTCGAGGAAGCGACTGCCCATTGGGCGACCGAGGAGAAGATCATGTACGCGGCCGTGCATTGAGGCTGGGGAGGACAGGATGGCCGAGTTCCGCATCGAGGCGCAGGACGAATACCCCCACCAGCCCGACGGTTCGGTGAACTTCAACGAGAGCGTCTACGTGAATGCCATGGACGCCGAGGCGGTCGTGGGCGGCTGGATGCGCCTCGGCAACCGCGTCGGCGAGGGTTACGCGGAGCTGTCAGTCTGCCTGTATCTGCCGGACGGGCGGATCGCCTGCCAGTTCGGCCGTCCGCCGATCGCGACCAACGCACGCTTCGATGCCGGTGGGCTGTGCTACGAGGTGCTCGAACCGCTGCGGCGCGTACGCATGACCTACGATGGGGAGCTGACGCTGCTGGACGATCCCGGCTGGCTGCGCGACCCGAAGCGCCTGGCCGACGCGCAGCGTGTCGTCGGATCGGTCGCGTGGGAGCTGTCCGGCATCTCGCCGGTGCACGGCGGCGAGCCCCTGTCAGCCGCGACGGAGACGATGTACGGGCGGGACTTCTCGCTCGGCCACTTCAACCAACACGCCCGCGCGTCGGGTCACATCCGCGTCGGCGACCAGGAATGGCGCATCGCCGGCGGTGGCTGGCGCGACCATTCCTGGGGCCCGCGCTACTGGCAGGCGATCCACTGGTATCGGTTGTTCATCGCCACCTTCCCGGATGACCGCGCCCTCATGCTGCTGAAGATCGCCGACGGATCGCGCCGGGCTCGCCGGCTGGGCGTGCTGCTGGTCGACGGCGAATACGAGGAGGTGATCGATTTCGACGTGACGACCGAGTGGACCGCGGCGAAGGATCCGGCGCGGGTACGCGTCGGCGTGCGCACGGCGCGGCGCGCGGAGTGCATCGACGGCGAGGTCGTCAACCTCGCGCCGCTGCGCAACCGCCGCAGGGCCGACGGCGCTCTGCTGGTTTCGCGCGTCGCCGAGGGTTTCACGCGCTTCACGTGGAACGGCGTCACCACATTCGGCATGAGCGAGTACATCGAGCGCATCGTCGACGGCCAGCCGATCGGCTTCCCGCTGTGAGACCGCGCTGAGCGTGGCCGCCCCCGACGACGGTGCGGCCGGCCTGCGCGCCGCAGTCCGCCGTCGCTTCGGCGCCGGCGCCGAGATCGCCAACCTAGAGCAGCCGACGCTTGGCGGGTCCAGTCGGACGATCCTGTTCGACCTCGTGCAGGGCGCGTCGCGCCGCCGCCTCGTGTCGCGGCAGGTGACGTTCACCGGCGCCGGGAACCCGTTCCTGTCGGCCGCCGACCAGTTCCGGCTGATGGCCCTCGTGCATCGCCACGGCTTCCCGGCGCCCGAGCCGGTGTTCGGCTACGATGCGGAAGACGCGCTCGGCGAAGGTTTCGTTTGTGCCTTCGTGCCCGGCGAGACGATGCCCAAGCGCATCCTCGCCGACCGCTCGTTCGCGGATGTGCGTGGCCGCCTCGCGTCGGACTGCGGCGCGCTGCTGGCACGGCTGCACGCCGTCGACCCGGTGGAGGCGGACTTCCTGGCGGCGGCGTCCGACAGCGTCGATCCGCTGTCGGCGCAGGCGTCTCGCCTGGACACGTACGGCGAGGCGCATCCCGCGATCGACTTCGGGCTGCGCTGGCTCGTGCGCAACCGGCCGCCGCCCGGGTCGCGCGTGCTGCTGCACGGCGATTTCCGCATCGGCAATCTCATGGTCGGTCCCGAGGGCGTCCGCGCCGTGCTCGACTGGGAGTGTGCGCATCTCGGAACGGCGGCGGAGGAACTCGGCTGGCTCTGCACGCGCTCCTGGCGGTTCGGCCATGTCGACCGGATTGTCGGCGGCTTCGGCGCGCTCGAGGACCTGCTCCGCGCCTACGCGCGGGCCGGCGGGCCACCGGTCGATCCCGGGGAGGTCCGCTACTGGTCCATCTTCGGCCTGGTGCGCTGGGCGATCCTGAACGTGTGGCAGAGCTATGGCCACATGACCGGCGAACGCGCGTCGCCGGTCTACGCAGCCTGCGGGCGCAACACGAGCCTGGTGGAGTACGACCTACTGATGACCCTCGCGGGGCATTACCGGTGAGCCAGGACGGCCCCCCGATCGACGACCTACTCGGCACCGTGCGAGGCTTCCTGGAATCCTGTGTTCCCCTGCTGGACGGCGAGATGCGCTACCACGCGCAGGTCGCCGCCTACCTCCTGGCGATCTGCGCGCGCGAGCTGCGCCTCGGCCCGGGCCTCGACGCCGAGGAACGGGCGCTGCTCGCCGGGTTCCTCCAGCGGGAGGCTCCGACCGCGGCGCTGAACGCCGAACTCGCGTCCGGCCTGCGTGCGGGCCGGTTCGACGATGCGTTCCCGCCGTTGCTGGAGCTGCTGCTGGCGCGTGCGGTCAACCGCGTCGCGGTGGTGCGGCCCGCACATCTCGACCCGCGCCATCGCCCGACCGGCAACAACGGGGATTGACCGCGTGACCGCGCCACGCATCGAGCTGTCGGTGACGGACGGCATCGCCCGCATCGTTCTCGCCAGCCCGGCGCGGCGTAACGCGATCGACGCGCGCTTCTGCGCGGAATTCGCCGAAGCGGCGGCCGCCTGCGAAACGAACCGGGATATCGCCGTGATCCTGCTCGCGGCGCGCGGCGAGGCGTTCTCGGTCGGCGGCGACCTGCGCGATTTCGTGGCGAACCGCGAGCGCATCGAGACGCATGTGCGCGGCATGGCGAGCGCCTTCCACGCCGGGATCATGGCGCTCCGCCGTGCCGCCGCCCCTGTCGTCGCCGCGGTCACCGGTGTCGCGGCGGGCGGCGGGTTCACCCTGGTCTGCGGCGCGGACCTGGTTATCGCGGCGCGCTCCGCCCGGTTCGTCTCGGCCTACACACGCTCCGGCCTGACGCCCGATGGCGGCGGCACGTTCTTTCTGCCCCGCATCGTCGGCTTGCGCGCCGCGTTCGACATCATGGCGACCAACCCGACCCTGACCGCAGAGGACGCGAAGGCGCTCGGCATCGTCTCGCGCGTGCTGGATGACGCCGGGTTCGATACGGGCGTGGAACGCATGCTCGCCGAGCTGTCCGCCATGCCGACGGGCGCGCTCGCCGGCCTGAAGCGGCTGCTCATGCGCGGCGGGGAAGCGGAGCTGGAGGCGCAGCTCGCCGCCGAGGCGGACAGCATCGCGCGCCACGCGTCCGACCCCGACACGCTGCGCCTGCTCGACGCCTTCCTGGCAAGAAGCGGTGGGCGCCCGGGTTAGAACACGGCGGCTGGCGCGCTGTCAGGATCCGGCGGCCTGCTCGTAATGGCGGGCGTGAACCTGCCGCAGCGTCGCCTTCTGGACTTTCCCTGTGGCGGTGCGGGGCAAGCTGTCCACCACGATGACCGCCTTCGGGCATTTGAACGGGCTCAGGTGCGTCCGCAGCTTTTGCAGCAGCGCGTCCGGCTCGACCGTCTGGTCAGTTCTGGCCACGACGATCGCGGTGATCGCCTCGATCCAGTGCGGATGCGGCAGGCCGACCACCGCGACCTCGGCGATGGCGGGCTCGGCCGCGAACAGCGCCTTCTCCACCTCGATCGACGCAACGTTCTCGCCGCCGCTCTTGATGACGTCCTTGAAGCGGTCGGCGAACCACAGAATGCCGTCCGCATCGAAATGCCCGGCATCGCCGGAGTGGAGCCAGCCGTCGCGAAACGCTTCGCGAGTCGCCTCGGGGTCGTGCAGATACCCGCTCATCACCTGCGGGCTGCGATAGACGATCTCGCCCACGTCGCCCGTCGGAAGCAGCGCGCCGACCGGACCCATGACGCCGATCTCGACGTTGACACACGGTGTGCCGACCGCGCCGGGATGTGAAAGCTGGTGCTCAGGACGGAAGAAGCTCGCCGTCGGGCTCATCTCGGTCTGGCCGAACATCAGCGAGAAGCCGCAATCGAACACCTCGATCAGCCGCCGGAGTTCGTGGTCCGGCATCGGCGCCATCGCGTAGATCGCCAGGCGCAGGCTGGACACGTCGCGCGGCCGCGCCGTCTGCTCGTCGAGCAGCGCGCGGTACATCATCGGCAGGCCGAACACGACGGTCAGGCGCTCGCGTTCGATCATGTCGAGCAGCAGGACGGCGTCGAACGCCTTGAGCACATGGATGCACGCGCCGATCGCCACCGCCGGGGTGCACAGCGAGTTGAGCTGCGCGGTGTGGAACATCGGTAGCAGCGCGCTGACGCGGTCGGTCTGCTTCAGCCCGGTCTCGATGACGTTGCCGAGCGACTGGATATAGACCGCGAGATGGCTGCTGACGACACCCTTCGGCGCGGATGTCGTACCGCTCGTGTAGAGGTAGGAGAGCGGGTCGCGATCGTCGACTGCCGCGTTCGGCTCGCCGGCGTCGGCACGGTCGAACCCCGCGAAATCGACGTGGTCCGTTCCAACCCCGTCGCCACCGACGACGATCACTAGCAACCCCGGCAATTCGCCGAGCGCGGTCGCCAAGTCGGGCAGCAAGACGGCCTCCACCACGACGCCGCGCACCCCGGCATGGCGCAGGACATAGCCGAGCTCGCCGCCGCGCCACAGCAGGTTGATCGGCACGCAGGCGATGCCGAGCTTGGCGCAGGCGAAGTAGGTGACCAGGAACTCGATGCCGTTGCGGCTCATCAAGCCGAGCGCGGTGCCGCGACCGTAGCCGAGTGCTGCCAGCCCGTTGGCCACGCGGTTCACCCACTCGTTCAGGCCGCGATACGTCAGCCGGCGCTCGCCGTCAGCCACGGCCGGCGCCGACGGGCAACGCCGTGCCGTGCGGGCGAGCATGTCGCCGACATTCACCCGGTTCATCAGGCTGGTTGCGCCGTCCATGTCGTTTCCTCCCTCAACCGATCAGAGTTGCGCACCGTGGCGCGAGCGTCTCACGCGAGCGTGTCACGCGAGCGTGTCACATGCGGAACACGCCGTAGCGGGGTTTGCCGATCGGCGTGTTCAGCGACGCGCTGAGCGCGACGGCGAGCGCATTGCGGGTGTCGACCGGGTCGAGGATACCGTCGTCCCAGATTTCCGACGTGGCGTAGTATGCGCTCGACTGCCGCCGATAGTCGGCGAGCACGGGTTCGCGGATCGCGGCGATCTCGGCGTCGGACAGGGCCTGGCCGTCGCGCGCGAGCTGGCGCAGCTTCACGTCGGTCAGCACGCCTGCGGCCTGCTCGGCCCCCATCACCGAAATCTGCGCCTGCGGCCAGGTGAACATGAAGCGCGGGTCGAAGGCGCGGCCGGACATGCCGTAGGTGCCGGCGCCGTACGAGCCGTTGCAGACCACGGTGAACTTCGGCACCGACGCGCCGGACACCGCCATGATCATCTTGGCGTCGTCCTTGGTAATGCCGCGCCGCTCGTACTCCCGACCGACCATGAAGCCGGTGATGTTCTGCAGGAACAACAGCGGTGTCCGGTTGCGGTCGCACAACTGGATGAAATGCGTCCCCTTCAGCGCGCTGTCGCTGAACAGCACGCCGTTGTTTGCCAGGATGCCCACCTGGATGCCCACCTGGATGCCCCAGATGCGCGCGAAGCCGCAGACCAGCGTTGGGCCGAAGGCCGGCTGATACTCGTGGAACCGGCTGCCGTCGACCATGCGCGCGAGGATCTCGCGCATGCCGTCGCGCCGCGCGAGCCAGACATGATGCAGGACGCCATCCAGCGCAAACAGATGCCGCATCTCAGTTCCTCCAGCCGCCAATGGCGGCGTGCAGCGCGGGGACGGCCTCGGCAGCTTCGCGCACGGGCCGGGTGAGCAGCGCCGCGACCGCCAGTAGCGCCCGGGCGGTGCGCGCGTCGGGTGGCGAGCCTTCGGCCAGCGCCGGATTCTCGTCGAGATAGCCGGTGTGGATGTCGTTGCGTGCGAAACTCTCATCGACGAGGATCCGTGCCAGGAACGCGGCATTGGTCTGGACGCCGAGCAGGACCAGATCGCGCACCGCCCGCCGCGCGCGGTCCAGTGCCTCCGCGCGGCCCGCGCCGTGCACGACGAGTTTCGCCAGCATCGGGTCGAACGCCGTCGTCACGGTCTGGCCGGCGCCGATGCCGCTGTCGACGCGCACGCCGTCGCCGGATGGCCAGCACAGGGACAGCACCCGCCCCGTGGTCGGCGCGAAACCGCGCTCCGGCGCCTCCGCATAGAGCCGCAACTCGATCGCGTGTCCGGTCGAGCGCACATCGTCCTGAGCGAAGGGCAGCTTCCGGCCCGCGGCCACGCGAAGCTGTTCAGCGACCAGGTCGAGGCCGGTCTCATTTCCGTGACCGAATGCTCCACCTGGGGCCGCGTATTCATCTCGAGAAAATAGAACTCGCCGTCCCCGAGGATGAACTCGACGGTGCCCCGCGTTGCTGTAGCCCGCCTCCCGCGCAATGCCCGCCGCCGCCTCGCAGATGCGCCGGCGCAGCGCCGGGGTCAGGGCGGCGGACGGCGTCTCCTCGATGATCTTTTGGAAGCGACGCTGTACGGGGCATTCGCGCTCGAACAAATGGACGACACTTCCGTGGGTGTCGCCGAGCACCTGCACCTCGATGTGGCGCGCCCCTTCGACATAGCGTTCCGCGTACAGCCGGCCATCGCCGAAATAACGCTGCCCCTCGCCGCGCGACTGCGCGATCGCGGGTTCCAGGTCGTCGAGGTCGCGCACGATACGCATCCCCTTCCCGCCGCCGCCTGCGGAGGGCTTGATGAGCAGCGGCGCGCCGACCGCGCGCGCACGGTCGAGGAAGCTCGCCGGGTCATCGTCCTCGATGGCCGAAGGCGCCACTGGGAAGCCGCGCGCCGCCACGAATCGCCGCGCCCGCACCTTGTCGCCCAGGAGAGCGATAACCGCCGGCTTCGGGCCGACGAAGATCATCCCGGCGGCGGCGGCGGCGCGGGCGAACGCCACGTTCTCGGACAGGAAGCCGTAGCCGGGATGGACGGCGCCCGCGCCAGCCTCCAGCGCGGCCTGCACGATCTGCCCGCCGTCCAGGTAGGCGGCGACCGGCGTGGCGCCGTCGATGCGGATGGCCCGGTCGGCCATCGCGACCGCCGGCGTGCCCGCGTCGATCGCGTGGAACACCAGCGCGCTCCGCAGGCCCAGCGCGCGCACCGAGCGGATGACGCGGACCGCGATCTCGCCGCGATTGGCGATCATCACCGTATCGAACGGCAGGCTGTTCACGTCGGGATGCACTTCAGGTTCATGCCGTGAACGAGCAGTTTCGTGAGGTCGCGGGCGGTCCGCGCGATATCGAGTTCGCCCTGTCCGTTCACGAACCGCCAGGACCGGTGCTCGATCGCGCCGAAGATCACGTCGCGCAACAGACGCGGATTGACGTCACGCCGCACCGTGCCGTCCGCCAGCGCCTGATCGACGATACGGATGAACACGGAGGTGTAGTCGCGGTTCAGCTGCTGGATCGCGGAACCTTGATAGTCGCTGGCCACCCGCATCTCCGAGATGAACAGGCGGCAAAGGTCGGCGTCGGCGGCGAAAACCTCCAGATAGCGGCGAATCAGCGCCCGCAATCTCGCCTCGAATCCGGTATGCCGCAGCACCGTGCGTTCCAGGTCCTCGATAATGCGTTCGTAGAACTGGCGCAGCACGTGATGCAGCAGGTCGCGCTTGTTCTCGAAATAGCGGTAGACGAGGCCGTCCGACACGGCGGCGCGGCGGGCGATCTCGCCGATCGATGCCCTGGCGAAGCCGCATTCGGCGAACACGGACCGGGCCGCGTCGAGGATCGCGTCGGTGCGCTCCTGCGTCCGCTGCGCGGTGATCACGGGCACGATCATGCTCCATCGCTGCGTGTGGGCAAGGCAGGAACACCGCACGCTCCCCTCCGGCCGCTCTGCGGCGCGGCTTGCTATCGGGATCACATACTGAATATGGTTCATCTTGGCGTGTCAACACGGCGTCGCGGCGGACCCGGCCGATCTGGGATGAGCACCGATGCCCGAGAGAACGTCCGCTCCGTCCAACCAGCCCGAGCCGCGGTTCGGCCTGTCGTCGGAACAACGCGAGATCCTCGACCAGGCGAGCCGCTCCGCCGAGAATGAGCTGCATGCGCTGCAGCAGCGCATGGACGACGAGGAGTGGTGGCCGCCGCACGTGATGCCGGCCCTGGGGAGTATGGGCTTCCTAGGCGTGACGATGCCGGCCCGGTTCGGCGGGTCGGACAGCGACTTCTTTGCGTCGGGCCTGATCACGCAAGGGCTCGCGCGCTGGAACCCGGCAGTCGCGCTGAGCTACATCGCGTACGAAAACCTGTGCGCCAACAACATCGCCCGTAACGCCGACGAAGCGTTGCGCACGCGCGTGTTGCCCGGGCTGTGCGATGGCTCCGCGATCGGCGCACTCGCCTTGACCGAGCCGGGCGCGGGCTCCGACGCGCTCGGTTCGATGGCGACCACCGCGCGGCGCGACGGCGATCATTACGTGCTGAACGGCCGCAAGATGTACATCACCAACGGTCCGGTGGCCGACATCGTCCTGGTCTACGCCAAGACCGACAGGAGTCGCAGCGCGAAGGGTATCTCCGCCTTCGTGGTGGAAAAGGGGACGCCCGGCTTCGCGGTCGCGCAGAAGCTCGACAAGATGGGGTTCCGCGGCAGTGTGACGGCGGAGTTGGTGTTCGACGACTGCCGCGTGCCTGTCGCCAACCGAGTCGGCGAGGAGGATCGCGGGGTCTCGATCGTGATGAGCGGCCTCGATCTGGAACGGGCGATCGTCGCGATGATAAACCTGGGCATGGCCGAACGGGCGCTCGACCTCGCGGTCGACTACGCCAGGACCCGCCAGCAATTCGGCCGCCGCATCGGCGACTTCCAGCTGGTGCAGGGCAAGCTCGCGGAGATGTACACCACCGTCGAGGCGATGCGGGCGCTGTGCTACCGCACGCTGGCCGAAGCCAACGACCTCGAGCAGGGCGGCGGCGGACGCGGCGCGATCCACCAGCTCACCGCAGCCGCGAATCGCCGGCGAGCTGCTGCGCTGAGGCGCCCGGTGCGGCCCTCACGGCTGGGGCGGGCCGGAGAAATAGGCCGGGCGCGGGATCGTCCACAAATCACCCCAGTTCTGGCCGCCGCCGTCGACCACAAGGACCTCGCCGGTGATGAAGCCGCCGCCCGGGCCGCTGAGATAGGCGATGGCGTCGGCGACATCCGTCGCCTGCCCAGACCGCCGCATCGGGTTGCTCCCCGGCAGCGCCCGACGCGCCTCCTCGGAATAGACCGCCATCCCTTCGGTCTCGATCACACCCGGTGCGACGCAGTTGACGCGGATGTCGAGCGGCGCCCATTCCGTCGCCACCGTCTTCGACAGGTGGATCACGCCGGCGCGCGCCGCGCAGGTGTGGGCGATGCCGGGCATCCCGCGCGAGACGACCGCGACGACGTTCGTGATGCAGCCACCGCACCCCGCAGCGCGCCAGCGCCGCGCCGCCGCCTGCATCATGTGCCAGGTGCCGTTGAGGTTGGTGTCGATCACCGCCAGCCAGCCCTTGGCCGAGAAGTCGATCGCCGCCTGCGGAAACTGGCCGCCCGCGTTGTTCACCAGGATGTCGAGGCCCCCCCAGCGCTCCCACACCGCGGTGAAAAGCCGGTCCACCTCTTCCGGGTGCCGGATCGACATCGGGTGCACCAGGACCTCGGCCCCCAGCCGTCCCAACCCGTCCGCCGTCGCCGCTAGGCGCTCGGCGTTGCGCCCGCAGATGGCCACACGCGCACCCAGCCGCGCGAACAGGTAAGCCGTCGCCTTGCCCAGTCCGGTTCCCGCGCCAGACACCAGCACGGTCTTGTCGCGGAACAGGTCCGCGCGATAGGTCAGCGGCGCGGCGGCCAGTTCGTCGTGCGTTTTCCCGAACATTGCGCGGTCTCCGGTCCCGTTCGAAAGGCAGTCTAAAGGCCACCCGTCAAAGGGCCCAGATATGCCGCCGGGAGGTTGGAAGGCGCCGTGAGTCCCATCAGTACGCACAGCCATATCGCAAGGCGTGCTCTACGCGAAGGTCCTCGCCATCCTCGCCGATCCGGCACGCCGACGGGTGCCGGAACGTCTGCGCGCCGGGGGCCGCGTCCGTTCCACCAACCCGCCACAGGCTGCCTGCGTCCCGTCGGTCGGTGTCGCAGCAAATGAATGATTACGACAACCACGCATGTGCGTAGCACGGCGTTCGGCCACGAAGGCGCGGTCCGCGTCAGCGCCCGGCAGGCCGCGGCCGATCCCGCACGCCCTGCGATCGTGATGGGCTGCATCGACGTCGACGCCGCGCCCATCCTCAAGGTGCTGCGGCGATCCGGCGTGCAAGCCCGATCCTTGGCGCGAGCGCTCGCCGTGAACACCTTCGCCAATTATTTCCGCACTGAGCCGGAAGAGCGGCAAACCGCCGGCTTCTTCACCGACGGCGTATACGGCATCTCGCCGGTCATGCTCGACAGCGCGAACGCCGAAACCCTGGCCTTCGCCGAGCGCTTCCGGGCCCGCTTCGGGCACGAGCCAGCCTCACAATTCACAATATAGCGGTCGCCTCGATCTCCAGGCGCGCCTCGCGCTCGACCAGTGCGCCCACCTGCACCAGCGTCATCGCAGGATACCAACGGCCGAGTTCGTCGCGGTACACGGCGCCGAGCGCGGGCAGCGAGGAACGGTATTCCTCCACATCCAGCACGTACCACGTAAGACGGGCGATGTGCTCGGCCCGGCCGCCTGCCTCCCGCAGCACCGCGCGGATGTTGCGCAGCGCCTGCGCCGCCTGGGCGACAAAGCCCGCCGCGAAGTGTCCGTGCTCGTCCCATCCCACCTGCCCGCCGATCATCACCACGCGGCCGGTGCCGACGACGCCGTTGCTGTAGCCGCGCGGCAATGGCCAGCCCGCCGGTTGCAGGACCGTCAGCTCGCTCACGACCGCGCCTCGGCAGTCGCCCGTAAGGCAAAGCGCTGCAGCTTGCCTGTCTCGGTTCGCGGCAGCGCCGCTACGAACGTCACGGCACGCGGATACTTGTAGGGTGCGATCTGCAGCTTCACGTGGTCCTGCAACGCCGCAACGGTCGCCTCCCCGGGAGCGAAACCCTCATTCAGCACGACGAACGCTTTCACGATCTGCCCTCGCTCCTTGTCGGCGACGCCTACCACGCCGCATTCCTTCACCGCCGGATGCGCCAGCAGCGCGGCCTCGACCTCGACCCCGGCGATATTGTAGCCGGCCGTAATGATCATGTCGTCCGCCCGGCATTGGTACCAGAAATAGCCGTCCGCGTCCTGCAGATACACGTCGCCCGTCAGGTTCCAGCCGTCCCGCACGACGTTAGCCTGCCGCGCGTCCGCCAGATAGCGACATCCGGTCGGCCCTTGGACCGCGAGCAGTCCCGCAACGCCGCGCGTTACCTCCGCGCCGTCCTCGCCGATCACCTTCGCAAGATAGCCGGGCACCGGCTTGCCGGTGGCGCCCGGCCGGATCTCGCCTTCCTGCGCGGCGATGAAGATGTGCAGCATCTCCGTCCCGCCGATGCCGTCCATCAGGGTCAGCCCCGTCGCGGCGCGCCAGCTGGCGATGGTCGCCGCGGGAAGCGCCTCTCCGGCGGAGACGCATTTGCGCAGGCTCGACAGATCGTGCCGCGCGGCCAGGGCCGCCATCGCGCGATACGCCGTCGGCGCGGTGAACACGACGGTGGCGCGATATGTTGCGATGGCGGCGAGCAGCTCCTCGGGTGGCGCACGCTCGAGCAGCACCGCGGTCGCGCCGACCCGCAAGGGGAACAGCACCAGGCCACCGAGGCCGAACGTGAAGGCGAGTGGCGGCGAACCGATGAACACGTCGCCGGGCTCGGGCCGCAGGACGTGGCGCGCGTAGGTGTCGCAGATCGCCAGCATGTCGCGGTGGAAATGCATGGTGCCCTTCGGCTCGCCCGTGGTCCCGGAGGTGAACGCGATCAGGCACACGTCATCGGCCGCGGTGTCGCACGCCGTAAACGCGGGCGAGGCAGCGGCGCACAGCGCGTCGAGCTCGCCACCCCAGTGGAGGACGCGACAGGGGGGCGATGCCGGTGCCGTCGAAGCGACGGCCTTTTCCAGCTCGTCCGCGAGCCGTGCGTCGCACAGCGCCAGGCCGATTTCCGCCTTGCGGAGGATGAAGGCGAGCTCCTTCGCCCGCAGCAGCGGCATGGTAGCGACGACGACGCCGCCCGCCTTCAGCACGGCGAAATGCGCTGCTGCCATCCAGGCGTTGTTGCCCGACCGCAGCAGCACGCGGTTGCCGGGCACGAAGCCCGACGCTGCGAGCACGTTGGCGATGCGGTTCGCCCGCTCCGCGAGGGCACAGTAGCTGAGCGTCTCGTTCGGCGTGACGATGGCGGGATGCTCGCCGCGCCCGGCCGCGACGGCGTCGTCGAGGAACGCGGTCGCGCAGTTCAGCCGCGCCGGATAGGCGAGCTCGGGCAGGTCGAAGCGGAACGCGGGCCATTGCTCGCGCGGCGGCAGGTTGTCCCGTGCGAACGTGTCGAGATGCCCGGTCGGTTCGCTCGCCTCGGTGCGATGCATGTTCCCGTCCGGCACCAGTCAGTCGCCGGCGAAGATCGGCTTGCGCTTGGCGACGAATGCCTCGTAGGCGCGGCGAAAATCGCCGGTGGTCATGCAGAGCGCCTGAGCCACGGCCTCCGCCTCCACCGCCTGCTCCACCGACATCGCCCACTCCATCTGCAGCATCCGCTTGGTCATCGCGTTGGCGAAGGCCGGCCCGTCCGCCAGTTCGCGCGCCAGCGACGCCGCCTCCCCGGCAAGCGCCTCCGCTGCCACGATCCGGTTGAAGAAACCCCAGGCCAATCCCTCGTCGGCGCTCATCGCCCGGCCGGTGTAGAGCAGCTCGGAGGCGCGACCCTGGCCGACGATGCGCGGGAGGATGGCGCAGGCGCCCATGTCGCAGCCGGCGAGCCCCACACGGTTGAACAGGAACGCGACTCGCGCGGCCGGCGTGCCGATGCGAAGGTCGGACGCCATCGCCAGGATCGCGCCGGCGCCCGCCGCCACGCCGTCCACCGCGGCGACGATCGGCTGCGGGCAGGCGCGCATCGCCTTGACCAGGCCGCCGGTCATCGCGGTGAAGGCGAGCAGACCCTTCGTGTCGCGACCGATCAGCGGGCCGATGATCTCGTGCACATCGCCACCCGAGCAGAAATTCCCACCGCCGCCGGTAACAACGAACGCGCGCACCGCGTCGTCTTCCTGGCCGGCGCGGAAGATGGCCGCCATCTCCTCGTAGCTCTCGAAGGTGATCGGGTTCTTTCGTTCGGGCCGGTCGAGCGTCAGGGTCGCGACCGCGCCATCTACCCGGAACGAGAGACTGCGGCCGCGATGAGCCGAGAGCGGGGTTCCAAGTTGCATCACGTCGCGTCCTTCTCGAGTGCGCGTCGAACCGCGTGCTTGGCGGCGCCCAGCAGCGCGTACAGGCCCTCGCGATCGGCGCGTGGAATGCCCGCGAACAGCTCGGCGATCCAGCGCTCGTGCGCGGCGGACTGCCGCTCGAACTCCCGCCGGCCGCGCGCGGTGAGACGCAAGGTTTGCGCCCGCCGATCGTTCGCGTGGACGCGCCGCTCGACCAGCCCGTCGGTGACGAGGCCGGCGGCCAGTGCGGTGACGTTGCCGTTCGACACCATCATGCGGCGCGAAATCTCGCCCAAGGTGAGCCCTTCCGCAGCGCGCTCGATCTGTGCGAGCAGGTCGAAGCGCGGCAAGGTCGTACCGAACTGCTCGCGCAGCCGTCGCCGGATCTCGGCCTGCATCAGGTTCGCGCACGAGAGCAGCCTCAGCCAGAGCCGCAGCTCCGCCTTGTGGCCTGCCGGCGTCCCGGCCAGCGCGGTTTCCAGGTCGACGGCGCGGCCGCCCTCCGGGCTCACGTCTCGCCTCCGTCCACCGCGATCGCCTGGCCATTCACCGAACCCGCAGCCGGCAAGCAGAGATGCAGCACTGCGGCCGCGACCTCGTCCGGCCGCACCAGCCGTCCCATTGGGTTGCCGCGCGCAAGCTCGGCGCGCGCCTGCTCCGTCGTCCGTCCCGTCCGCTCGACGATGCGGGCGACACTCGCCGCGACGAGTGCGGTGTCCGTGAAGCCCGGGCAGACGGCGTTCACGGTGACGCCGCTTGCCGCCACCTCCTGCGCCAGCGCCCGCGTGAACCCGAGCAATCCGTGCTTGGCCGTCGCATAGGCGGTCACGTAACGGTAGCCCTTCAGTGCCGCGGTGGATGCGATGTTCACCACGCGCCCGAACCCCGCGTCGAGCATCGCCGGCAAGCTCGCCCGGGTCGCAGTGATCGCACTTGCCACGTTCACGCGCCACATCCGATCGAACGAAGCCGCGTCGCTCTTGAGGAACGGCGCGCTCTCGGCGGAGCCTGCCGCATTGACCAGAAGCAGCGCCGGCCCCTTCACGGCGGCGAACGCCGCCGCGAACGCGGCCTCGTCGGTCACGTCGGCGGCGACAAACGCCGCGGCGTCGCCCGCCTCCACCATCGCGCGCAGCGGCCCCTCGCGCCGGCCCACCACCGTCACCCGTGCGCCGGCGCGAGTCAGCGCCGCCGCGGCCGCCGCGCCGATGCCGCTGCCGCCGCCCGTAACGAGCGCGTGCCGGCCGGCCAAGGGCGAAGCGTGCGTTGTTGCGTCCGGCAAAGCGATCGCCGCCATCGTTTCCCGAGACTGCTTATACCTTGCGCGCGGAACCCTTCAAGCCTAAACTATTTCCGCTTCGGGAGAGGCGCGATGCGCGTTGCGGTGATCGGCGGCGGTCCGGCGGGCCTCTACTTTGCCATCCTGCTGAAGCGGGACCGGCCGGCTGATTGCATCACCGTCGTCGAGCGCAACAACGCTGACGACACGTTCGGCTTCGGTGTGGTGTTCAGCGACCAGACGCTCGACGCGTTTGCCCGAGCCGATCCGCCAAGCTACCGCGCGATCACCGACCATTTCGCCTACTGGGACGACATCGAGATCCACGTGCGCGGTACGGTGCAGCGGATCGGCGGCAACGGCTTTTGTGGCTGCTCGCGTCGCGTGCTGCAGAGCTTGCTGCAGGACCGCGCCCGCGCGCTCGGAGTCGAACTGCAATTCGGGCGCGACGCGACGCCCGAGCATTTCCCGGACGCCGACTTGATCGTCGCCGCCGACGGCATCAATAGCGCGGTCCGCGCGCGCGATGCCGCGCATTTCCGACCGGAGATCGACCTTCGCCCCAATCGCTTCGCCTGGATGGGCAGCACGCGGCCGTTCGACGCTTTCACGTTCTTCTTCAAGGAACGGCGCGAGGGCATCTTCATCGCGCATTGCTATCAATACGAGCGCGATGCCAGCACCTGGGTGCTGGAGACCGATCCGGACACGTTCCGGCATGCCGGCCTCGACCAGGCGAGCGAGGCGGAGAGCGCGCGCTTCATGGAGGACGTATTCGCCGAGGAGTTGGGCGGCCATCGGCTGATCACCAACCGCAGCCAGTGGCGCCAGTTTCCGATGATCCGCTGCGCACGCTGGACGCACGGCAATGTCGTGCTGCTTGGCGACGCCAAGGCGACGGCGCACTTTTCGATCGGTTCGGGCACCAAGCTGGCGATGGAGGACGCCATCGCGCTGCACAGCGCGGTGATGGAGGGCGGCACGGTGCCCGAGAGCCTGGCGCGGTTCGAGCGCGGCCGCCGCGAGGCGGTGGAGAAGACGCAGCACGCGGCCGACGTGTCGCTGGTATGGTTCGAGCATGTGCGCCGGTTCTGGCCGATGCATCCGACGCGCTTCGCGTTCGGTGTGATGACCCGCTCGAAGGCGATCAGCTACGACGATCTGGCACTCCGCGCGCCCGGTTTCGTGCATGAGGTGGACGCGCTGTTCGCCCGCGAGGCGGCGGGCAATGGGCCGCCCACCGACGCGCGGCGGCCACCGATGTTCCAGCCGTTCAAGCTGCGCGGGATGCAACTCGCCAACCGGGTCGTAGTCGCGCCGATGTGCCAGTACAGCGCCGAGGACGGGCTGCCCGTCGACTGGCACCTCGTCCACTACGGCGCGCGCGCGTCGGGCGGCGCCGGGCTGATCTACACGGAGATGACCTGCGTCGCGCCGGATGCCCGCATCACGCCCGGCTGCACCGGCCTGTGGAACGATGCGCAGGAGGCGGCGTGGACGCGGATCGTCGGCTTCGTGCACGCGCACGGCAACGCCAAGATCTGCCTGCAGCTCGGCCACGCGGGCCGCAAGGGCAGCACGCGGCTGATGTGGGACGGGATGGACCGACCGATGCCCGAGGGGAACTGGCCGATCGTCTCTGCCTCCCCGATCCCATACTATCCGGAGAGCCAGACGCCGCGCGCGATGGATCGCGCCGACATGGACCGCGTCATCGCCGAGTTCCGCGCCGCAGCGGTGCGCGGCGAGCGGTGCGGCTTCGACATGCTGGAGCTGCACTGCGCCCACGGCTACCTGCTGGCGAGCTTCCTCTCCCCGCTCACCAACCGGCGCACCGACGAGTATGGCGGCGCGGTCGAGAACCGGCAGCGCTTTCCGCTGGAAGTGTTCGACGCCATGCGCGCGGTCTGGCCGGAAGAAAAACCCATGTCGGTGCGCATCTCGGCGTCGGATTGGGCGGACGGCGGCATCTCCGAGGCGGACGTCGCGGCGATCGCGCGCGTCTTCGCGGCGCATGGCTGCGACCTGCTCGACGTCTCCACCGGCCAAACGGTGGCGGACTCGACGCCGGTCTACGGCCGCATGTTCCAGGTGCCGTTCTCCGACGCGATCCGCAACGAGACCGGGATCGCGACGATGTGCGTGGGGTCGATCACCTCGTCGGACCAGATCAACACGATCCTGGCGGCGGGACGGGCGGATTTGGTGGCGCTGGCGCGCCCGCACCTCGTCGATCCCGGCTTCACCATGCGCGCCGCGGCGGAGTACGGCGTCGCCGACATCGCCTGCCCGGTGCAGCACGAGTACGGGCGGGATGCGCTGGTGCGCAGCGCCGCGCGCGAGCGGGCCGACCTCATCGAGCTGCGCCGCCGCGCCCGGCCGCGCAGCCACGGCGCCTGGCAGACGGCGCGCGCCGCGCAGAACGGAGACTGAGCATGTGGATCATCCGGGTGTTTGGCGCGGTCGCGTTCTCGTGCCTGCTGGCGACGGCGGCGGCGGCGCAGATCACGATCGGCGCGATCATCTCGATCACCGGCCCGACCGCGGCGCTCGGCGTCGGCTACAAGAGCGCCTTCGCGGTGTTCCCGCGGGAGATCGCCGGCAAGAGCGTTACCTATATCGTGCGGGACGACATGAGTGACGCCAGCAACGCGGTCGCGATCGCGCAAAAATTCATCGCCGACGACCACGTGGACGCGGTGATCGGCCCGGCGCTCACTTCATCGGCGGCAGCGGTACAGCCGCTCCTGAATGGCGCCAAGGTGCCGATGATCGTCACCTCGCCGCTCGATTACGATCCGACGAAATATCCCTACACGTTCACCGCAGTCCAGCCGGTCGGGTTGATGGTGCGGGCCTTGGTCGACGAGATGAAGCGGCGCGGCGTCAAGACGCTCGCCTATATCGGCTTCGCGGACGGGTTCGGCGACCAGGTGTACGACGCGACGAAGCAGGCGGCCGAGCAAGCGGGGATCGAGGTTGTCGCCAACGAGCGTTACGCGCGGACCGACACCTCGGCCGAATCCCAGGTGCTCCGCGTGCTGGGGCGAAAGCCCGACGCGGTGATGATCGGCGGCTCCGGCACGCCGGGGACGCTGCCCGACGTCGCGCTCCATCGCCGGGGCTACAAGGGCCTCGTGTTCGGCAATCACGGCATGGTCAGCCCCGCCTTCCTGCGTGTCGGCGGCGCGCAGGTGGAGGGCACCATCGCCGTCACCGGCCCGGTGGTGGTGGCGGATCAGCTTCCCGACAGCGTGCCTTCGGCGGCGCCCGCGCTCGCCTTCAACAAGGCGCTGGTCGCCAAGTTCGGCCCCGATGCAATCAGCCCGTTTGCCGGCTACAGCGAGGACGCGCTGCTGCTCATCGAGCACGCGGTGCCCGCGGCGCTGAAGGCGGGCGAGCCTGGAACCGAGGCGTTCCGCGTCGCGCTGCGCGGCGCGATCGAGGGCACCAAGGACCTCGTCGGCGTCCATGGGGTCTACACGATGTCGCCGACGGACCATAACGGCCTGGACGAGCGGGCGCGCGTGCTGGTGCGCGCGACGGACGGACAGTGGCGGCTGCTGCGATAGCCGGCCGGCGCTGGCGCGATGGATGCGACGATCTTCTTCGCGCTGCTGCAGGACGGGCTGACCACCGGCGCGATTTACCTGCTGCTCGCGATCGGCCTGTTGATCGCCTTCAGCGTCACGCGGGTGATCTTCATTCCGCAGGGCGATCTTGTTTCGTTCGCCGCGCTCAGCCTCGCCGCCATGGTCGGGCACCGCCTGCCGGGGACGATCTGGCTGCTTGACGGGCTGTCGCTCGCGGCCCTCGCGCTCGCCTTGCGGGCCGGGCGGCTGCGCGCGCTGCTGCCGTACGGCGTGGCGCCCGCTCTCCTCACCTTCGGCTGCTGGGCCGGCGCGCGCTACGGCGCCCCCGCGCCGGTGCTGATGCTGCTCGCCGTCGCGGTGGTGACCGCCCTCGGGCCGCTGCTCTACCGCTTCGCTTATGAGCCGCTCGGCGAGGCGTCGATGCTGCCTCTGCTGATCGTGTCGATGGCGCTGCATTTCGTGCTGATCGGGATCGCGCTCTACTGCTTCGGGGCGGAGGGCGTGTCGACGCCGGCGCTCACCGACGCGAGCTTCGGTTCGGGCGACCTGTCGGTCTCCGGCCAGTCGATCTGCGTCGGCCTGGTGTGCGTCGGCTTGGTGGGCGCGCTGCGCTGGTTCTTCTTCGCGACCCTCTACGGCAAGGCGCTGCGGGCGGCGGCGTCGGACCGGCTGGGCGCGCGGCTGGTCGGCGTGGATCACGCGACCAGCGGACGGGCCGCTTTCGCGCTCGCGGCGTGCGCCGCCGCGATCGGCGGGGTGCTGATCGCGCCGATCACGCCGCTTTCGTTCGACACCGGCTTCGAGATCGGCCTCAAGGGTTTCGTCGCCGCCGTGATCGGCGGGCTGTCGTCCTACCCGCTGGCAGCGCTGGGCGCGCTGCTCGTCGGCGTGCTCGAATCGTTCAGCGGTTTCTGGGCCAGCGAGTACCGCACCGTGATCGTGTTCACCCTGCTGATCCCGGTGCTGGTCTGGCTGTCGCTGTCGCGCCCGAGCGCCGAGGACCGGGCGTGAGACGCATGCGCGGGCCGCTCGCGGCGCTGCTGCTCTGCGCGTTGGTGCCGTTCGTACTGAGCGAATACCCGGCGACGATCGCGGGCTATATCGGCATGGCGGCGATCGCGGCGCTCGGCTTGGTGATGCTGACCGGGATCAGCGGGCAGACCTCCTTCGGACAGGCGACCTTCGTCGGCATCGCCGCCTATTCGACCGCGTGGCTAAGCCGCTTCGGCGTCCTGCCGCCGCTGGCCGGGCTCGTCGCGGGGCTGGCGCTGACCGGCGGGACGGCGTTCCTGCTCGGGCTGATCACGTCGCGGCTGTCCGGCCACTACCTGCCGCTCGCGTCGATCGCCTGGTGCGCGAGCTTCTCGTCGCTGTTCGGCATCATCCCGGCGCTCGGCGGCTACAACGGGTTCGGCGACATCCCGCCGCTGCTGCCAGGCCTGTCGCGCGCCGCCTCGGCCGGGCTGATCGGCGCGGTGCTGGTGGGCGCCTACGTGCTTTCGGCCAACCTGCTGGACAGCCGCACCGGCCGCGCGATGCGGGCGCTGGCGCAGAGCCGGATCATGGCCGAGAGCGTGGGCATCGACACCGCGGCACTCGCCCGAGCGGTGTTCGTCTGGGCCGCGCTGCTCGCCGGGGTCTCGGGCTGGTTGTTCGCCCATGTGCAGCAATATGTCAGCCCGTCGCCGTTCGGCCTCGCCGCCAGCATCGAATACGTGTTCATGGCGGTGATCGGCGGCGCCGGGCAGCTCGCCGGTGCCGTGATCGGGGCGGCGGTGGTCGTCATCCTGCGCGACCAGCTGAACGACCTGCTGCCCCGGCTGCTCGGCTCGGCGGGCAATTTCGAGACCGTGGCGTTCAGCCTCGTCGTGATCCTGCTGTTGCAGTACCGGCCGCGCGGCATCGCGCCGGCGCTCGCCCGCTTCAGCCGCCCGCGCCGGCTGGCGACGGGGAGCGCGGCGGCACTCAGGCATCGGGCGATGCCGGCGCGTGGCGATCTGGTGCTGGAGACCGCCTGCCTCGCGCGGCGGTTCGGCGGCCTGGTGGCGGCGCGCGACATCGGGCTGTCGGTCGATGCCGGCGAGATCGTCGCCCTGATCGGGCCGAACGGCGCGGGCAAGAGCACCATCTTCAACCTCATCAGCGGCCTGCTGGCACCGAGTGCCGGGCTGGTCCGGCTGCTGGGGCGCGACATCCACGGCCAGGGCGCCCGCGCCACGGCGCGGGCCGGCCTCGCGCGCACGTTCCAGCATGTGAAACTGCTGCCCGAGGCGAGCGTGCTGGACAACGTGGCGCTTGGCGCGCACCTGCGCGGCGGCGCGGGGATGATCCGCTCGATGTTGCGATTGGACCGGCGCGAGGCGGCGGCGCTGCTCGCGGTCGCGCGCGCGCAGGCCGAGCGGGTCGGCCTCGGCGACGTGCTGCACGCCCCGGCCGGGAGCTTGCCGCTGGGCCGCCAGCGCTTGGTGGAGATCGCGCGGGGCCTCTGCCTGGATCCGTGCATCTTCCTGCTGGACGAGCCGGCGGCGGGCTTGCGCCTGCAGGAGAAGCGGACGCTCGCCGCCCTGCTCGACGCGCTGCGGGACGAGGGCATGGCAATCCTGCTGGTCGAGCACGACATGGATTTCGTGATGGGCTTGGCGGACCGTGTCGTGGTGATGGATTTCGGCGAGAAGATTGCCGACGGCCGGCCCGGGCAGGTGCAGGACGACCGGGCGGTGCAGGAAGCCTATCTCGGCGGGGTCGCGTGACGGCCGACGCGGCGCCGCTATTGGAGGTTTCGGAGCTATCGGCCGGGTACGGCCGGGCCGAGGTGCTGCACGCTGTGTCGCTCTACGTCGCTGCGCGGCAGATCGTGGCGATCGTCGGGCCGAACGGCGCCGGCAAGACCACGCTGATGCTCGCGGTGATGGGCCTGCTGCCGCGCCGGGGCCGCGTGGCCTTCGCGGGCGAGGACGCCGGTGACACCGGCTGGCTGGTGCGGCGCGGGGTGGTGCTGGTGCCTGAGACACGCGCGCTGTTCACCGAGATGAGCGTCGAGGACAACTTGTTGCTCGGCGCGTTCGTGCGCTGGCGCGCCGGCGCCCGCGACGTCCGCGCCGTGATGGACGACGTGTTCAGGGTGTTCCCGAGGCTGCTCGAACGACGGCGGCAGGCGGCCGGCACGCTGTCCGGCGGCGAGCGGCAGATGCTGGCGCTCGGCCGCGCGCTGATGGGCCAGCCGCGCGTGCTGCTGCTCGACGAGCCGAGCCTCGGCCTGGCGCCCAAGATCGTGCAGGACATCTTCCGGGTGATCGTCGGCTTGCGCGAGCGCGGGATCGCCATCTTGCTCGTCGAGCAGAACGCGCGCGCCGCCCTGCAGGTCGCCGATCATGGCTACGTGCTCGAAATGGGCCGCATCGCGTTGCATGGGCCGAGTGCCGCGCTTGCGGCCGATCCGCGCGTGATGGAAACCTATCTCGGGCGACGCCGGGACGCGCCGTCGATTGCTTGAAGCCTGAAGCGATGTTAAGACTGCAACTGTTCGGGGGAGCCGCATGGCCGAGCGTTCTTTCGCCCGCGAAGTCCAGCAGTTGCGCCTCGGCGCCGGGCAGACGTTCCGGGGCGAGGGCATCCTGGCCATCACCAAGGCGCTCCTCGAAAACGGCGTCGGCTACGTCGCGGGCTACCAGGGCGCGCCCATCTCGCACCTCATGGACGTGCTGAGCGACGCGTCCGACATCCTTGGCGAGCTCGGCGTGCATTTCGAGTCGAGCGCCAACGAAGCGGCCGCCGCCGCGACGCTTGCAACCTCCGTCATGTATCCCATCCGCGGCGCCGTGACGTTCAAGAGCACGGCGGGGACCAACGTCGCGAGCGACGCGCTCTCCAATCTCGCGTCGAGCGGTGTCACGGGCGGCGCGCTGGTGATCCTCGGCGAGGATTACGGCGAGGGCTCCTCGATCATGCAGGAGCGCAGCCACGCCTTCGCGATGAAGTCGCAGATGTGGCTGCTCGACCCGCGCCCCAACCTGCCGTCCATCGTGCGCGCGGTGGAGCAAGGCTTCGCGCTGTCGGAGGCGTCCGGCACGCCGGTGATGCTGGAATTGCGCATCCGTGCTTGCCATGTGCACGGTAGTTTCACTTGCAAGGACAATCGGCCGCCGCCGTTCACCTTGACGCAGGCACGAAACGCCCCGGTGCGCGACACCGGCCGGATCGTGCTGCCGCCGGCGAGCTACGCGCACGAGCGCGACAAGATCGCGCGCCGCTGGCCCGCTGCGGTGGAGTTCATCGGGTCGCACGGGCTCAACGAGTTTTTCAACGGCGACGTCGGCGATATCGGCATCATCCTGCAGGGCGGGATGTACAACGGCGTGATGCGGGCGCTGCTACGACTGGGCCTGGCGGACATCTGGGGCGACACCCGCGTGCCGCTCTACGTGCTGAACGTCACCTATCCCCTCGTCGACGAGGAGGTGCGCGCGTTCTGCCGCGACAAGCGTGCTGTCCTCGTGGTGGAGGAGGGTCAGCCCGACTTCATCGAACAGGCGCTCGCGCGCGCGCTCCGCGAAGCCGACCTGCCGACGCTGCTGATCGGCAAGCGCGTGCTGCCGATGGCGGGCGAGTACACGGCCGTCGTGCTTGAGGATGGAGTGCGCGGGTTCTTGGCGGTAGCCGCGCCCGAGCGCGTCCCCGAACTCGCGCTGCGTGCCAACGCCGCGGCGGTGCAGGACGATGCAGCCGTGCGCGCGCTGGCCGAAGTGGTCCCGGCGCGGCCGCCCGGCTTCTGCATCGGGTGCCCGGAGCGACCAATTTTTTCCGCAATGAAGCTGGTGGAGAAGGAGCTCGGCGCGCACCACGTTGCCGGCGACATTGGCTGCCACCTGTTCTCCATCCTGCCGCCGTTCAACATCGGCACCACCACGATGGGCTACGGTCTCGGTCCGGCCTCGGCGTCGGCGCTGAACGGCGGCGAGGGCAAGCGCGTCATCTCGGTGATGGGCGACGGCGGCTTCTGGCACAACGGCCTCGCGTCCAGCGTCGGCAACGCGGTGTACAACAAGAGCGACAACGTCACCGTGATCGTCGACAACCATTATTCGGCGGCGACCGGCGGGCAGGACCTGCTTTCATCCCGTGCGAGCAGCCGGCGACGCTCCACCGGACATGCGATCACGCGGGCGGTGCGCGGCGTCGGCGCGCGCTGGGTGCGGCAGATCGACCGCACCTACGACGTGGCGCGGATGCGCGATACCCTGCGCGAGGCGCTGACCACGCCGGCGGGCGGGCCGAAGGTGATCGTGGCGTCTTCGGAATGCATGCTGAACCGGCAGCGCCGCGAACGGCCGCTCGAGCAGAAGGCGATCAAGGCCGGCAGGCGCGTCGTGCGTCCGCGCTTCGGCGTCGATCCCGACGTGTGCACCGGCGATCATGCGTGCATGCGCCTCTCGGGCTGTCCGTCACTCTCCCTCAAGCACACCGGCGAGATGCTGCGGGATGACCCGGTCGCGGTGGTCGACAACAGTTGCGTCGGCTGCGGCCATTGCGGCGAGGTGGCGAACGCCGCCGTGCTGTGCCCCTCGTTCTACCGCGCCGACATCGTGGAGAACGCGAGCCGGGCGGATCGCGTGCTGGCGCGCCTGCGCACGGCCGTCATCGGCGCGCTGCAGCGCCGGCGCGCGGCGCGCCATTGGATGCCGGCGTTGACATGAACGCGATCACTCCCCGCCCGCACGGACCGGCTGCGGAAGCGTTGGTGCGGCCGATCACCATCGCGGTGCTGGCGATCGGCGGGCAGGGCGGCGGCGTGCTGGTGGACTGGATCGTCGCCCTCGCCGAAAGCCAGGGCTGGCGGGCGCAATCCACCTCGGTGCCTGGTGTCGCGCAGCGTACGGGTGCCACCGTCTACTACGTGGAAACGCTCGCGGCGCCGCGGGATCGCGAGCCGGTGTTCTCCGCGATGGCGACGCCGGGCGACCTCGACGTGGTAATCGCCGCGGAATGGATGGAGGCGGGGCGCGCCATCCAGCGCGGCTTCGTCAGCCCCGACCGCACGACCTTGATCGCCTCGACGCATCGCGCGCTGGCCGTCGTTGAGAAAGAGGCCCCGGGTGACGGTGTGGCGGACCCCGCCGCCGTCCATCAAGCCGCACAAGTCGCCGCGCGTCGCGCGGTCGCGTTCGACATGGCCGCGCTGGCCGAACAGGCGGGCAGCGTGATCTCCTCGGTGCTGTTCGGCGCGCTGTGCGGAGCGGACGCGCTGCCGTTCCCGCGCAGCGCGTTCGAGGCGACGATCGCGGCTGCCGGGGTCGGCGTCGAAGCAAGCCTGCGCGGCTTCGCGCTCGGGTTCGATGCGTCTCGCGCACCGCCGACGCCCGCGCGGTCCGAAATCGCGGCGACGCCCGATCAGGCTTTGCGCCCGCTTGGCCACGCGCCGTACGACGCGCTGGTCGCTCGTGCGTCGGCGCTGCCCGCGCCCGCGCACCCGATGCTGGCCGAAGGTCTGCGGCATGTCGTCGCGTTCCAGGACGTCGCGTACGGCGCGGCCTATCTCGACGAAGTGGAGCGGATCGCCGCGTTCGACTGCGGCGCGGACGATGCCGCGCTCACCGTCGCGGCTGCCAAGTATATCGCCCGCGCGATGGCGTATGACGACGTGATTCGCGTCGCCTGGCTCAAGACGCAGCCGGCGCGCGACGCTCGCGTCCGGCGCGAGGTGGGCGCGCGCGGCGCGCAAGTCGTCGCGACGACAGAGTTCATGCATCCGCGCATGGCCGAGCTGATCGCCCTGCTGCCACCCGGGCTCGGCGCGGCGCTGGAGCGCCGCACCCGGCTCGTTGCCTGGCTCGATCGTCGCCTCTGCGGCCCGCGTCGCGTGCGGACGGACACGGTGCGGGGTTTTCTTCCGCTCTACGTGGTAGCCGGCCTGCGCGGCTGGCGGCGGCGCACGCTGCGGCACGCGCGCGAGATGGCGCGCATCGCGGACTGGCTCGCGCGCGCGCGCGGCGCGGCGGCCGCCGACCCCGCACTGGCCGCGGAACTGCTCGCCAATCAGCGGCTCATCAAGGGCTACAGCGATACGCACGCGCGCGGCCTCGACAAGTACGCGCGCGTCATGGCGGCGGCGGCGCGGCTCAGCGGGCGGCCGGACGCGGCCGCCTGGGTACGCCGGCTGCGCGAAGCGGCGCTGAAGGACGAGCAGGGTGCGGCGCTCGACGACGCGCTGCGGACCGTCGATTCTTTTCTGGACAAGAGATGACCGGCCGCTACGGCGACAACCCCGACGCCCTCGCCGCATTGGTGCGCGAGGCCGAAGTGCATCGGGACGTGTACGTCGATCCCGAAATCTTCGCGCTCGAGATGGAGCGGCTGTTCGCCAACGCCTGGGTCTATGTCGGTCACGACAGCCAGGTGCCGAGCGCGGGCGACTATTACGGCACCACGATCGGCACGCAGCCGGTGCTGATGGTGCGGCATGACGACGGCGCGGTGCACGTCTTCTACAACCGCTGTCCGCACAAGGGCACGCGCATCACCACGGAGACCTGCGGCAACACGGGCCGGCTGTTCCGTTGCCCATACCACGCCTGGAGCTTCCGCACCGACGGCAGCCCCGCGGCGCTGCCGCTGCCCGAGGGCTACGGCGGCACCGGCCTCGACCGCAGCCAGGCGGCGCAGGGGCTGACTCCGATGCGGCACATGCGCAATTATCGCGGCTTCGTGTTCGCCAAGATGACGGAGGGCGGCCCGAGCTTCGAGGCGTATTTCGGCGAGTCGCTGTCGAGCATCGACAACATGGTCGATCGCTCGCCGGCCGGGCGGCTGGAAGTGGCGGGCGGCGTGCTGCGCTACATGCACAATTGCAACTGGAAGATGCTGGTCGAGAACCTCACCGACACCTGCCATCCGATGGTCGCCCACATGTCCTCCGCCGGCACGGCGGTCGAAGTGTGGAAGCAGGCGGGCGAGCCGACGCCCAAGCCCATGGCGGTGGAAATCTACGCGCCGTTCGTGGCACCGTACGCGTTCTACGAGAAAATGGGCATCCGCACCTGGGACAACGGGCACGGCCACACCGGTGTCAGCCACTCCATCCACTCCGACTACGCCGCGATCCCCGGCTATTTCGAGTGCATGGCCGCGGCGTACGGCGACGCGCGGGCCAAGACGATCCTGGATGAGAGCCGGCACAACACGGTGTATTTCCCGAACCTCACGGTGAAAGGGCCGATCCAGTCGATCAGGGTGTTCAAGCCGCTCGCCGCCGACCGCACGCTGGTGGAGAGCTGGACGTTTCGCCTGGTGGGTGCGCCGGACCTGCTGCTCGAGCGCACGCTGGTCTATAGCCGACTGATCAACGCGCCCACCTCCGTCGTCGGCCATGACGATCTGGAGATGTACGAGCGCGCGCAGGAGGGCTTGCACGCGAACGGCAATCCCTGGGTCAGCCTGCACCGGCTGTACGCGCCGGACGAAGCGGCCGCGCCGGTCGCCGTGGAGAACGGCACGACCGAGCGGCAGATGCGCAACCAGTTCCGCGCCTGGCGGCGCTACATGACGGCGCCGGAGCCTACGTGACGCCGCCCGACCACGCGGCGCTCGCGGCCTTCGTCTATCGCGAGGCTCGGCTGATCGACGAGCAGCGTTTCGAGGAATGGCTCGCGCTGTTCGCGGAAGACGGGCGCTACTGGATGCCGCTCGAATACGGGCAGACCGAGCGGCGGCTCGCGGTGTCGCTGATGGACGAAGACCTGCTGCTGCTGCGCATCCGCGTCGAGAGGTTGAAAGGCAACCGCACGTACAGCCAGAAACCGAAAAGCCGCTGCCATCACGTGTTGCAGCAGCCGCAGGTCGATGCGCATGAGCCGACGGCGAACCGCTACGTGGTCTGGACGCCGATGCACTACGTGGAAACCCGGGGCGATCGCCAGGACCTCTACGCCGCCTGGGCGACGCACCACCTGTCGGTGATCGACGGTGCGTTGCGCATCCGGCTCAAGCGCGTCGATCTGGTCAATTGCGACGCCGCGTTCGGCAGCATCCAGCTTTTCCCATGACGCTCTTCGACATGTTCGCGGTTGCGGCACGCGACCATGGCTCTCGCCCGTGGCTCGCGGTGATGCCCGACACCGCCGAACTCTATGCCATCGCACCCGGCGAGATCACGTATCAGGCGGCGTTCGAGGCGGTGCTCGGCCTACGCGCGCGGTACGCGGCGGCGGGCTACGGCGCCGGCCACCGCGTCGGCCTGCTGCTGGAGAACCGGCCGGACGTGTTTCTGCACTGGTACGCGCTCAACGCGCTCGGCGCATCCATCGTGCCGCTCAACCCCGATCTGCGCGCGATTGAACTCGCCTATGTGATCGCGCATTCCGAGGTCGCGGCGATCGTCGCGATCCCCGCCCGCCATGCAGCGTTGCGTGAAGCGGCGGGCGAGCGGCGCGTAAAACTGTTCGCACCCGGCGACGCGCCCGTCCCCGTCGCGCCGGAAGCCGCCGTGGCGCGCGACGAGGCGGTGCTGCTCTACACGTCGGGCACTACGGGGCAGCCGAAGGGATGCGTCATTGACGATGCTTATCTGCTGAATTGCGGCCGCTGGTACGCCGAACTGGGCGGCCTCGCTGCCATGCGCGACGGGGTGGAGCGGATGCTCACGCCGCTGCCGCTGTTCCATATGAATGCGCTTGTCACTTCGGCCACGGCGATGCTGCGCGTGGGCGGCTGCCTCATCCCGCTCGACCGGTTTCATCCGCGCTCGTGGTGGCGCACCGTCCGCGAGTCGCGCGCGACGATCATCCACATGCTTGGCATCATGCCGGCGATCCTGATGAACGATCCGCCCGGTCCGAGCGATCGGGACCACGCGGTGCGCTTCGCCTTCGGCCCGGGCGTGGACACGACGTTGCATGCGCCGTTCGAGGCGCGGTTCGGGCTGCCGGTGATCGACGCCTGGGCGATGACGGAGACCGGCTCGGGCGCGGTGATCGCCGCCAACGAGGAGCCGCGCCACGTCGGCACGAACTGCTTCGGACGGCCGCCGCGCGAGGTCGAGACGCGCATCGTGCGCGAGGACGGCAGCGACGTCGCCGCGGGCGAGCCAGGCGAACTGCTGGTCCGTCGCGCCGGTCCCGATCCGCGCTTCGGCTTCTTCCGCGAATACCTGAAGGACCCGGACGCCACCGCCGAGGCCTGGGCCGGCGGCTGGTTCCATACCGGCGACGTGGTGCGCCGCGCCCCAGCCGGATCGTTCCATTTCGTCGACCGGCGCAAGAACGTGATCCGCCGCTCCGGGGAGAACGTGGCGGCGGTCGAGGTGGAGGCGACGCTCCGCCAGCATCCGGCGGTCGCCAACGTCGCCGTCGCCCCGGTCGCGGACGCGCTGCGCGGTGAGGAGGTGTTCGCCTGCATCGTGCCTGCGCTGCCCTCACCCAACCCTCTCCCGGAGGGAGAGGGCTTGTCGCTCCCTCTCCCTCCGGGAGAGGGCCGGGGTGAGGGCTTGGCGCAGGAGATCGCCGCCTGGTGCGTCAAACGTCTCGCCTACTACAAGGCGCCCGGCTTCGTTGCGTTCGTGACCGAACTGCCCCTCACGTCGACGCAGAAGGTGCAGCGGGCGGAACTCCGGGCGCTGGCCGCCTCGCTCCTCGCGGCCGGGCGGGCGCATGACACGCGCGCGCTGAAGCGGCGCGGATGAAGCGGCGCGGCTACGACGGGGTCGTCCTCTGCGCGCCGGTCACCGTGCCGTACCGCCGCTACTCGGTTAACAGCGCGCATTGGTGGGTCGGCCGCGCGCTGCACGCGCTTTCAACCCGCGCCGGGCTGCGTCCCGCGGAGATCGACGGCTTGTCCGTCTCCAGCTTCACGCTGGGACCGGACACCGCCATCGGGTTGACCCAGCATCTCGGCCTGTCGCCGCGCTGGCTCGATCACGTGCCGATGGGCGGCGCGAGCGGCGGCGTGGCGCTGCGCCGCGCGGCGCGCGCGGTGCAGGCGGGCGACGCGGATTACGTCGCCTGCGTCGCCGCCGACACCAACCACGTGGACAGTTTCCGCCGAACGCTCGGCACCTTCTCCCGTTTCGCGCAGGACGCCGTGTACCCATACGGCTCCGGCGGACCGAATGCGAGCTTCGCGCTGATCACGCGCCACTACATGCAGCGCACTGGCGCCACACGCGAGGATTTCGGGCGCATCTGCATCTCCCAGCGCGCCAATGCCCAGAATTATCCGGGAGCGCTGATGCGAAAGCCGCTGACCCTCGAGGACTATCTGGAAGCGCGGGCGATCTCCGACCCGATCCATTTGTTCGACTGCGTGATGCCGTGCGCCGGCGCGGAGGCGTTCCTGGTCTGTCGCGAGGAGGATGCGCGGCGGGCCGGGCTGCCGTTCGCGCGCGTGCTTGCCGCCATCGAGCGGCACAACGCGTTTCCGGACGATCCGATCCAGACTCGCGGCGGGTGGGCGGTGGACCGCGACGAACTCTGGAGCATGGCGGGCGTCTCGCCCGACGACGTGGACTTCCTGCAAACCTATGACGATTATCCGGTGATCGTGATGATGCAGATCGAGGACCTCGGCTTCTGCGCCAAGGGCGAGGCGCCGGCCTTCGTCCGCGCGCACCGGCTGACGCATGACGGCGACTTCCCGCACAACACCTCGGGCGGGCAGCTCTCCGTCGGGCAAGCGGGCGCTGCCGGCGGCTATCTCGGGCTGACCGAGGCGGTGCGGCAGCTCACCGGCGAGGCCGGCGAGACGGCGGTCCGCGACGCCCGCATCGGGCTGGTGTCCGGCTTCGGCATGATCAATTACGACCGGGGCCTCGCGAGCGCCGCCGTGATGCTGGGGCGCGCATGACCGCGCCGCTCGTCCCGCCGCCCCGCAAGGATCCGCTCAGGAAGACGCGGGAGCCGCTGCTGCCGCAAGGTGTGCGAAGCCGCACCGCGCACGGCCTGACGCAAGCGGCGGCCGAGGGACGGTTCGCGTTGCAGGTGTGCGCCGATTGCGGCTGCACGCTGTATCCGCCGCGTGACGCGTGCCCGCGTTGCCTGTCGCCGCGTCTGCCGTTTCAGGATGTGAGGCCGGACGGTATCGTGCTCGCGGAAACGACGATCCGCACGAGCACCGACCCCTATTTTCGCGAACGCATGCCGTGGCGGATCGGCACGGTGACGCTGGATTGCGGTCCGGCGATCGTCGCGCACCTGCACGGGGATGTGCGCGAGGGCGAACGCGTGCGGATGACGCTCCGGCTCGACAAGAGCGGCAATGCAGTCGCGCTCGCGATGCCGGCCATGGCGACGCCGCATCAAGAGGACGATATGCAGCTCCGGGAGCTGACCTGTGACCCGAAGTTCCGCCGGGTGCTCGTCACCGACGGGCGCAACGCGGTCGGGCAGGCGATGGCGCGGGCGATGACGGCGGCGGGCGCATCGGTTCTCGTCGGCATCGCCGACCCCTGGAAGCCGTTCCCGGGGGAGACGGCCTTGCGCGCGATCCCGGAGATCGAGACGGTCCCGCTCGACCTCACCGACACGCAGGCGGTGGCGGATTTGGCGGGCGAGATCGGACATCGCGTGGATATCCTGATCAACACCGCCGCGCACGCGCGCGCGGGCGGCATCATGCAGCGGCACGGCGTTACGGTCGCACGCGAGGAGATGGACGTGCGTTACTTCGGCCTGTTGCGGCTAGCGCAGCATTTCGGGCCAGCGATGCGCGCGCGCGGCGCGGACGGCGTGAACGCGGCGGCGGCGTTCGTGAACCTGCTCTCCGTCCATGCGCTGATGAGCTGGCCGGCGTACGGTGCGTTCTCCGCGACGGAGGCCGCTTGCCTCTCGGCTTCGCAGGCGCTGCGCGCCGAGCTGCGCGGCGGCGGCGTGAAGGTGCTGAACGTGTTTGCCGGCCCGCTGGAGACCGAGTGGTTCCAGTCCGTCCCGCCGCCGAAGGTCGCGCCCGCCGTGTTGGCATCGGCGACCGTCAAGGCGCTGCGGGAGGGCATCGAGGATGCCTTCGTGGGCGACGTCGCGGAGGATGTGCACGCGCGCCTGGCGGTGCAGCCCAAGGCGCTCGAACGGGAGCTCGGGTCGTGAGCCCGCTGGCCGGGTTCGCCGCCGCGCTCGCCTCCGGCGCGATCCGGGTGATCGATCTCACGCACACGCTGGCGCCGGGGTTCCCGACCATCGTCATGCCGCCGGAGCTCGGGCAGTGCGCGCCGTTCCGCCTCGAAGAGGTGTCGCGCTACGACGCGCGCGGACCCGCCTGGTATTGGAACAATTTCTCCATGGGCGAGCACACCGGCACGCATTTCGACGCGCCGATCCACTGGGTGACGGGCAAGGAGCTGCCGGACAACGCCGTCGACACGATCCCGCCGGCGCATTTCCTGGCACCAGCCTGCGTCGTCGATTGCTCGGCCGAATGCGCGGCGGATGCGGATTGGACGCTGACGACCCCGTTCGTCGAAGCCTGGGAGGCGCGGCACGGCCGCATCCCGCCGCGCGCCTGGGTGCTGCTCCGCACCGACTGGCACAAGCGGCCGCCGCGCGAGTACGTGAACCTGCGGGAAGACGGGCCGCACTCGCCGGGGCCCGCGCCGGAGGCGGTGGAGTGGCTGGTGGAAGAGCGGGACGTGCACGGCTTCGGCACCGAGACGATCGGCACCGACGCCGGCCAAGCCGCGCATTTCACGCCGCCCTATCCGGCGCACCACTACATGCACGGGCGCGGCCGCTACGGGCTGCAATGCCTCGCCAACCTCGACCTGCTGCCGCCGACGGGCGCGCTGCTGCTGACGGCGCCGCTGAAAATCCGGCAAGGATCGGGCAGCCCGCTGCGCGTGCTCGCGCTGGTCGAGGGCTGAACGGGAGGCAAGATGCGCATCTGGTATCAGAGCTACGTCGATTACGAGAACGGGGCGATCTACTGGGATCGGCTGCGCGCGCATCTCGCGGAGATCGCCGATCCCGGCACCGAGATCGAGGTGCACGGCATCACGCCGCACGATTCCTATGCGCACCCGATCGTCGAGTTTCGCTGCGCGCGCGAGGTGATCTGCAACGCGGTGCGGGCGGAGCGCGAGGGCTACGACGCCTTCATCGTCGGGCACTTCCAGGACGCCGGGTTGTACGAGTGCCGCTCGGTCGTCGACATTCCGGTGGTGGCGCTCGGCGAGGCGTCCATGCTGCATGCCTGCCAGCTCGGCCAGCGCAGCGGGATCGTGACGATCAACCCGCGCTACATCGCGTGGTTTCACCATCAGATCGGCAAGTACGGGCTCGAGCGGCGCGTGGCCGGCGTCCACGCGATGCGGTTCGAGCCGGGCGAGATGCTGCGCGCCTACGCGAGCGAGGCGCTCGCCGAGGACATCGTGCGCAAGTTCGCCGAGCAGGCGCGGCCGCTGGTTGCGGGCGGCGTGGACGTGCTGATCCCGGGCGGCGGCATTCCGATGCTGCTGTTCGCGGGGCTGCGCGGGCACGAGGTCGACGGCGCGCCCGTCATCAACGGCATTCCGATCGCGGTCAAGGCGACGGAGATGGCGGTCAAGCTGCGCCGGCTCACCGGGCTCGGCGTCAGCCGCGCATCCGACTATGTCAAGGCGCCGCCGCACGTGATCGAGGAGTTTCTCGCTCACCCGAAGGGGCTGTAGGACGACGATGGACTGGGAGGCCGAATACAACACCCGCGCCCGCGTCGCGGACTCGGCGGCGATCCTGCAACGATGGGAACGCGACGCGGCGGCGTTCCGGGCGGCGCATCGGCGCGTGGAGCTCGCGCTGCCGTACGGCGACGGCGCGCGCGAAAAGCTCGACCTATTCTGGCCGGAGACGGGGGAGACAAAGAGCGCGCCGGTCGCGCTGTTCATCCACGGCGGCTACTGGCAAGCGCTCGACCGTTCGGCGTGCAGCATGCTGGCGCGCGGGCTGAACGCGCGCGGCATCGCGGTCGCGCTGCCCTCCTACGATTTATGTCCCGCGGTGTCGGTCGGGCACGTCGTCGGGCAGATGCGGGCCGCGTCGCTGTTGCTGCATCGCCGGCTCGGCCGGCGGCTGCTGGCGATGGGCCACTCCGCCGGCGGCCAGCTGGTGGCGATGCTGATGGCGACGGACTGGCCCGCGCTCGGCGGGCCGGCACGGCTGGTGGGCGCGGGGCTGCCGATCTCCGGAATATTCGAGCTTGAACCGGTGCGGGCGACGAGCATGGGCAAGGCGCTCGGCCTCGACGCGGAGGGCGCGCGGCGGTTATCGCCGCGCTGGCTGCCGTCTCCGGGCCTGCCGCTGCACGCCGTCGTCGGTGGCGCGGAAAGCGACGAGTTTCGCCGCCAGACGCGCGAGTTCGCCGTCGCCTGGGGCGGGAGCGCGGAAGAGGCCGCAGGGGCCAACCACTTCACGGTCGTCGAACCGTTGACCGATCCGGGCAGCCGCCTCGTCGCGACCGCGGTGGCGCTTGCCGAAACCCTTGCGCGGGCGTAGCGGTCGCCGTCATCATGATCGCGTGAACGGGGGAACGCCGATGTCGGGCCTGACGAGACGCCTCGCGCTCGCGACCGGCGCTGCGACCCTGCTGGCGCGCCAAGCGGCTGCCGATCCGTTGCCGATCCGCATCGGGTTGGTGGTCGTGCTGACCGGACCGCAGGCGGCGCTCGGTCGTCAGGTGCGCGACGGCGCGCTGCTCGGCCTGAAGCGGACGGGCGGCAAGTTGGGCGGGCGGCCCGCCGAGGCCCTCGTCATCGACGACGAGCTGAAGCCCGATGTGGCGGTCGCCAAGGTCCGCACCGCGCTCGAGCGCGACAAGGTGGACTTCGTCACCGGCGTGGTGTTCAGCAACGTCCTGCTGGCGATCGCGCACCCGGTGACGGAGAACGGTACGTTTCTGATCTCCAACAACGCCGGACCCTCGACGCTCGCCGGCAAGGGCTGCAATCCGTTCTTCTTCACGACCAGCTACAACAACGACCAGGTGCACTCGGTGATGGGCCAGGTCGCGCAGGAAAACGGCTATCGGCGCGTGTTCCTTCTGCTGCCGAACTACCAGGCGGGACGGGACGCCGCGAGCGGCTTCAAGAGCCGCTTCAAGGGCGACATTGTCGACGAGGTCTACGTGCCGCTGACGCAGCTCGATTTCTCGGCCGAGCTCGCGAGGATCGCCGCGAGCACGCCCGATGCCGTGTTCACCTTCATGCCGGGCGGGCTCGGGATCAGTCTGGTGCGCCAGTATCGGCAAGCCGGCCTCGCGCGCATCGCGTTTCTCTCGACCTTCACGACCGACGAGGCGACCCTGCCGGCGATGGGCGATGCGGCCGCCGGGTTCTACACGGCCAGTCCCTGGGCGCCGAACATGGACGTGCCGGCGAGCCGCGCGTTCGTCACCGCCTTCGAGGCCGAATACGGCTACGTTCCAGGGAGCTACGCCGCGCAGGCTTATGACGGGATCATGCTGCTCGACGGCGCGGTCGGGAAGGTCGGCGGCGACCTGGCCGACAAGACGGCGCTGCGCCGTGCCATCGAGGGCGCGCCGTTCCAGTCGGTGCGCGGTCCGTTCCGCTTCGGCGTCAACCACTATCCTGTGCAGGATTTCTGGCTCTGCCGGGTCGCCAAGCGGCCGGACGGGAAATACTGGACGGAAACGGTGCGGCGCGTGCTGCATGACGACGTCGATCCCTACGCCGCCGAATGCCGCATGGCCTGAGCCACGCGCGGTGTCGCTGCAACTGCTCCTCGTGCAGGTGCTGAACGGGCTGCAGCTTGGCGTATTGCTGTTCCTCGTCTCCGCCGGGCTTACCGTGGTGTTCGGCGTGATGGGGTTCATCAACCTGGCGCATGGCGTGCAATACATGCTCGGCGCCTACGTCGCGACCGCGCTTGCCGCCGCGACGGGCAGCTTCTGGGCCGGCCTGCTGCTCGCGCTGCCGGCGACCCTGGCGATGGGGCTCGCGCTCGAGTGGCTGATCTTCCGGCACCTGACGGCCCGCGACCACATGGATCAGGTGCTCGCCACGTTCGGCGTCATCCTCGCGGTGAACGAGGGCGTGCGAATGCTGTTCGGCCCGGTCCCGCTCGCCGCCGCCGTGCCGAACGCGCTGTCGGGCGGCGTCGCGCTAATGCCGGGGCTGCTCTACCCCGCCTACCGCTTGGCGCTGCTCGGCGCGGGCCTGCTGACGGCCGTGCTGCTTTGGCTGGTCGTGGAGCGGACGCGAGCGGGGATGCGCGTGCGCGCGGGCGCCAGCGACGCGCCGATGCTCGCCGCGCTCGGCGTCGATACGGGGCGGTTGTTCGCCGGCGTGTTCGCCGTGGGCGCGATGCTCGCGGGCTTTGCCGGGGCGCTCGCCGCGCCGATCTTCTCCGTCGAGCCTGGCATGGGCGACACGGTGCTGATCCTGGCGTTCGTGGTCATCATCATCGGCGGCGTCGGCTCGATCCGGGGCGCGTTCATCGCCGCGCTCCTCGTCGGGCTGACCGACACGCTCGGCAAGTCGCTGGCACCCGACTTGCTGCGGATGGTGCTCGATCCGTCCGCCGCCCGGCAGGCCGGCGCGGCGCTCGCTTTGATGCTGGTCTACCTGGTCATGGCGGTCATCCTCGCCGTGCGTCCCGCGGGTCTGTTTCCGGTACGGGCGTCGTGACGGCGCTGCTGCGGCGCGACGGCGTGATGCTCGCGGTCTTCGTGCTGCTCGCCCTGGCGCCGCTGCTCTTGGGACCGGGTCACGCGCTCGGCACCTTGTCCCGCGCGGAGATCTTCGGGGTGGCCGCACTCGGGGTCGCCCTGCTCGCGAGCGGCGCCGGCCTGGTGACGTTCGGGCATGCGGCGACGTTGGGTGTCGGCGCGTACGTCGCGGCCTGGCTCGACGGGCGCGGTATCGACGACGCGGCGATGGTGCTGCCTGCGGCCGCCCTCGGCGCCGCGCTGTTCGCGCTGCTCACCGGCGCGGTGGCGCTGCGGACCAGCGGCGTGCAGTTCATCATGATCACCCTCGCCTTCGGTCAGATGGCGTTCTTCGTCGCCGGATCGCTGACCGCCTTCGGCGGCGATGACGGCGCGACGCTCAACGGGCGGCTGTCGCTCCTCGGCCGCGGGGTGAGGGCGGGCGCTGGCCTGCACTGGCTGGCGCTGGCGGTGCTCGTCGCCGCGTGGCTCGGCGGGAGCACCTTGCTCGCCTCGCGCTCCGGGCGGGTGCTGCGGGCGGCGAAGGAGAATGCGCTCCGCGTGCGGGCACTGGGCTACGAGCCCGCCGCGCACCGGCTGATCGCCTACGCCGTGGCCGGAGCGATGGGCGGCCTCGCCGGCGCGCTGCTTGTGCATGACACGGGGTTCGTCTCGCCTGCCTACCTCACGTGGCAGCGATCGGGCGACCTGCTGTTCATGGCGATCCTGGGCGGGACGGGCACGATCGACGGCGCGGTGCTCGGCGCGCTCGGCTTTGTGCTGCTGGAGGAATACCTGTCCGCACTGACCGAGCACTGGCGCGTCTTGTTCGGACCGCTCCTGTGCTGGCGGTGCTGTTCCTGCGCGGCGGGCTGTTCGGGCTGCCTGCTTTGTTGCGGCGTCCGGCGCGGCCCGCCGAGGCCGCGCGTGCCTGAACCGATGCTCCGGGTATCGGGGCTGCGCAAGCGCTTCGGCGGCTTGCTGGTGACCGACGACGTGTCGATCGATGTTGCACGCGGAACGATCCACGGGCTGATCGGACCGAACGGCGCCGGCAAGACCACGCTCGTCAACCAGATCGGCGGCGCGCTGCGGCCCGAGGCGGGGCGGGTGAACTTGGCGGGTGCCGACGTGACCCATGCCAGCATGGCGCAACGCGCCCGCGCGGGCCTGGGACGCTGCTTCCAGATCACCTGCCTCGCCCCGGGCTTCACCGCGCTCGAGAACGCGGCGCTCGCGGCGCAGGCGCGGTCGGGATCGTCGTTCCGGTTCTTCCGGCCGGCGGCACGGGAGCGCGCGCTCAACGAGGCCGCGATGGCGGCGCTGGAGACCGTGGGTGTCGCGCACCGTGCGGAGGCGAAAGCAGCCGCGCTGAGCCACGGCGAGCGGCGGCAGCTCGAGCTCGCGGTGGCGATCGCCGCCGAGCCGCTGCTGCTGCTGCTCGACGAGCCGTTGGCGGGCGCCGGGCCGGAGGAGAGCGAGCGGCTGATCGGCCTTCTGGGTCGGCTGCGCGACAGCTACACGATCCTGCTGGTCGAGCACGACGTGCGCGCGGTGTTCGCGCTCGCCGATCGCATCACCGTGCTCGTGCAGGGCCGGGTGCTCGCGACGGATACGCCGGATGCGATCCGCGCCAATGCGTCGGTGCGCGCCGCGTATCTCGGCGAGGACACATGCTGAGCGTCGAACACCTCGCCACCGGCTACGGCGCGATGCAGGTGCTGTTCGACGTCTCGCTCCGCGTACGACGCGGCGAGGTGCTCGCGCTGCTTGGGCGTAACGGCATGGGCAAGACCAGCACGGTGCGCGCGGTGACGGGGCTGCTGCCGGTCTGGGCGGGGCAGGTCTCCTTCGCGGGCGTGCCGATCGGCGGCGAACCGGCGCACCGGATCGCGCGCGCTGGGATTGGGCTCGTGCCGGAGGGGCGGCACATCTTCCCGACTTTGAGCGTCGAGGAAAACCTGGTCGCCACGGCCCGAGGCGGAGGCCCTTGGTCGCTCGCGTGCGTCTACGCGCTGTTTCCGGCGCTCGCGGCGCGGCGCGGCAATGCCGGAAGCCGCCTCTCCGGCGGCGAGCAGCAGATGCTCGCCATCGCCCGAGCGCTGATGACGAACCCGCGTATGCTCATCCTGGACGAAGCGACCGAGGGTCTGGCGCCTCTCGTGCGTGCGCAGATCTGGTCGGTGCTGGCGGTGCTCAAGCGGGAGGGGCTTTCGATCCTGGTCATCGACAAGGATGTATCCGCCTTGCAACGGATCGCCGATCGGCTTGTGATCCTGGAGAAGGGCCGCACGGTGTGGGACGGCGACGCCGCCTCATTCGCCGCGCGGCCGGCGCTGCGGGACGAATATCTTCACATGACCTGAAACGAAGGGGGAGAGAGGCATGATGGCCATGACAGCGGGCGTGACCCGCGCGGGCATCGGGATGGACGGCATCGCCTGGAACATCCTGGGGCAGACCTACAAGCCGTTGCAGCTATCCGAGCGGTCGTTCGCGTTCGACACACTGTTCCCGCCCGGCACCTTCGTGCCGCCGCACGTGCATCCGATGCAGGACGAGTTCATCCGCGTGCTGGAAGGCACGTTCGATCTGCGGCTCGACGGGCAGGCGGAGCGGGCCGGAGCGGGTGATCTGATCCGCCTGCCGATGGGCCAGCCGCACGGCATCTTCAACAACTCCGGCGCGCCGGTCCGGGCTGTTCTGGGTCGCGCCCGCGCGGCGTCTGTTCGAGCTGTTCACGCGGCTGCACGACATGACGGACGTGGCGGAGGTCATCAAGGTCTCGGCGGAGCATGAGGTCGAGTTCCTGCCTCCTGCGCCGTGACGGCAAATCCGGCGGTGCGCGCGTAGCCCGAGACGATCTCCGCGAGCTCCGCGGTAGAGGCGACTTCGGCGATGTCCGCGAACCCGTCAGGCGCGCGGGCGGAGACGAAGTCGATCACCCGCTCCGGGCCGCCCAGCCGGTTGGAGCGGACGATCGCGGCCGTCGTCGGCAGGCGGTCGGCCTCATACGCGGCGAGCGCGGCTTCGGGTTCCATCTCCGCCAGAAGGCGTGCCAGGCAGCGCGCATCGAGGATCGCCTGCGAGGCGCCGTTCGATCCTACCGGATACATCGGGTGCGCCGCGTCCCCGAGCAGGGTCGCGTGCCCCTGCGTCCACCAAGGCAGCGGGTCGCGGTCGCACATCGGGTATTCGGCGGCGAAGGGCGAGGTGCGGATCACCGTCTCGACGTCGATGAACGGCAACCGGATGTGACGCGCGTGCGGCAGGATGTCCTGGACCCGGCCGGGCCGCGACCAGTCCTGCCGGCCCGGAGGCGGCCCGCTGCCATCGGCCACCTTCGCGTAGACCACCCAGTTGAGCAGCCGCGTGTCGGGTCGCTCGCCGGGCGCGATCGGGTAGAGCACCAGCTTGCCGCGCCCGTCGCCCGCGATCGCCGTCACGCCGCGGGCGTGCTGCTCGACGCCGACGAGCCGCATCCCGGTGCGGAGCGTGCCTGGCGGCAGCGTGTCGGCGGCGGCGCGCCAGAGCACGCCGTGCAGCTTTCCGCGGTGCATGGAGAATTGCGGCACGTCCTGCCCGGCATAGAGGCCACGCGGTTCGGCCCAGATCACGTTGCCGAAGCGGTCCAGATATCGCAGCACGCGGGTGCGGATGCCGACCGCGTCCAGTGCGGGCAAGAGCCCCGCCGCCGCCAATTCCCGCACCGCGTGCGGCAGGAGATTGATGCCGACACCCAGCTCGCGTACCTCGCTCGCCGCCTCGAACACGGTCGAGGGGATTCCATATCCATGCAGCGAAATGGCAAGCACGAGGCCGCCCACGCCTCCGCCCGCTATCAGCACACGCATGACATTGCTCCCGCAACGATGCGAAACGCGACAATCCTGCCCCGAGGGCGCGGGCTGTTCAAACCAGACGCGACCCCGGCTTACTCGGCGCCCTGGATGACCGGACCGAACAGCTCCCAGCTTTTGCCATTCCATTTCTCCAGCTGCATTTGTCGGATTGGGTGGAAGTTGGTCGCGCTGGTGTTGACCTTGATGCCGGGCAGCAGCACCGGGACGTCGACGTCATGCAGGTTGGCCGCCTGCTTCATCACGTTTTCCCGCGAGAAGTCGCTGCCGCACTGCTTCAGGACTTGCAGCAGCGTCGAGGTTACGCCGTAGGCGAAGACCGGGCCGGCGTCCGTCAGGTCGGCGTCGGGCATGTATTTCCTCATGAACGCGCGCCAGCCGTTCATCCCAGGGTCGTCCTTCCAGGTCGGATCGGTCGGGTCCTTCAGGTAGGCCGCGCTGATGATCCCGACGGCGCGCTCCGGGCCCGCGGGCGTGATCACGGAACCGGCGGAAATCGAGACGTTCGTCAAGAAGTGCACTGGCTTCCAGTCCAGCTCATAGATCTTGCGGATCATCTGGGCGGCAAATTTTGGTGTGGCAGCGGTGATCAGGACATTGGCGCCGGACTGCTTCAGCGCGAGCGCCTGGGAGTCGATCGTCGCGTCGGTGACTTCGTATGAAACCGTGGTGACCATCCTGTCGTAACGCTCGCCCAGTATGTCCTTGACGCCCATCGGATAGTCTTTGCCGAAATCGTCGTTCTGATAAAGGATCGCAATCTTGCGTTCGGCACGTTCTTGAGCGCGTATTGCGTGTAGATCTGCGCTTCGGTCCGGTAGCTTGGCTGCCAACCTATGAGCCAGGGGAACTGCTTATAGTTACCCCATTTGTCAGCGCCGCTACCTAGAAACAGGAGCGGCACGCCCTTGTCGTTGACGTATTTGGAGATCGCGGTGTTGCTCGGCGTGCCGATCGTGGCAAACAGATAGGCAACCTGATCCTGCTCGATAAGGCGGCGGGCCTGCTCCACCGCCTTTGGCGGGCTGTAGCCGTCGTCGACCGAATCGTAGATGATCTTGTGTCCAGCCACCCCGCCGTTGTCGTTGACCATCCTGAGGAATGCGCCCTCGGTGCGGGCGATGATCCCGTAGGCCGATGCTGGCCCGCTATACGCGGCGATATTGCCGATCTTGATCTCGGTCGCCGTGACACCCGGTGTCTGCTGCGGCTCGGCGTTCACACGTTGAGCGCACCCAAATGCGAACACCGCGATGATCCCTACAGCAGCATTCGACCAGTCTTTCCAGGCCATCTTCATCTGTTTTGCCGAGGACGGACCAGCCACCGGATCGCTGCGTGATGCCCTCGGAACGTGGAACATGGACCGAATCACCGTCGCTGCACTCCCCCCGACGCATGCCACTCGGATCGTTCCCGCCTCATCACGCAGCCGCCGGGGCTGCCCTTCCAAGTCCTGCTGGGCATGAGACGAGTTCCGCCTCCGCGCAGTAGGACGCCGCCGTCGCGCCGAGCGGCCATACGGTCCGGCGAACCGAAAATTGATAGCTGACCGTGAGATCGCGGCATAAGCTCTACCTAAGCATGACCGAGGGCGGACGACATGGGACGCGTGGCGATACGACTGGCCCGGGCAGCCGTCTTCCTCGGCATCGCGATCGCTCCCTTGGTCGCCCGAGCGGGCGCTTGCGAGGACCTGCCGGTGAGTCTCGATGTCACCGACACCGAGATTACTCTGGCCCAGAGTGTTCCAGGCGGCGCGTTCGCCGCACCCGACGGCGCGACGTATGGCAGCCTGCCTGCGTTCTGCCGCGTTGCCGGCGTCTCGCACCCGACCAAACAGTCGAGTATCGGTTTCGAGGTCTGGCTGCCGACAGACTCCAGGAACCAGAAATTCCAGGGCGTCGGCAACGGCGGCCTGGCCGGCGCGGTGCTCTACGCTCCGCTGGCCCTCGCGCTGCAGCAGGGCTACGCGACGGCGGCGACCGATGACGGGCATGCCGGGAGCAGCCCGCTCTGGCTCGGCAACTACGAGCAACTGGTGGATTTCGGCACGCGCGCGGTCCATACGACGACGTGGATCGGCAAGCGCATCGTTCGCGCGTTCTACGGCGAACGTCCGACGGCGTCGTATTTCGTCGGCTGCTCCGAGGGCGGCCGCGAGGCGTTGATCGAGGCCCAGCGCTTTCCCGGCGACTACGACGGCATCATCGCCGGTGACTCCTTCTTGTTTCTGGCCCCCGGGGTCGGCCACTGCAACGGCGGCCCGGGGCCGAACGCGTTCGGGATATCCGGCCAGCCGCCGGTCCCGTACGATGATCGCCACAGCCTGATCGCCGCGCTCGACCGATGGGTTACGAGGGGCGTTCCGCCGTCGCGGATCATCGCAACGAAGTTCGTGAACGACGATCCCAGCCAGGGTATCGCGACCACCCGGCCGCTCTGTCCGTACCCGCAAGTTGCGATTTACGCGGGTCACGGCGACACCAACTCGGCCGGCAACTTCCGTTGCGGTGATCGGTCCGACGAGGATTGACCGGCAATGCCCAGCGCTGCTGTCAGCGACACGGGAGAGCGTCGGGCGGTCAGGCCGCCGCTTCCGTCCGGCCCGCATCGATGTCGCCGATCATCCGAACACGCACCCGGCGCGCGTCGCCAGGCAGGTAGGACAACGGAATGTCCTCCATTTCCACCATCTTCAGCGTATCGCGCGCCGCCCCTGCTTCGACGGCCCGGCGCTCCGCCTCCGTCTGCGCGGCCGCGATGGCGGCGTCGCGGCTAAGGCCGGAGAAGACCTGATCGACCTCGCCGCTGGCTTGGGCGATGGCGGCGCCGACGGCGTTGGCGACCGCATGGTGCGGCACCCGGACCACCGCCGAGCACCCCTCCACCTGGTCCGGGATGAGGAAGCTGCCGCCGCCCACCGCCAGGAGCGGCAGGTCGCCGGCTTCGGTCTTCATCCGGTCCACGCCCTCGGCGACCATCTCGCCCATCCGCGCCAGCATTCCGCCGACGAAATCGGGCGAGAGCCCGGCGACGCGGGATCGCTCGCCGAGGTCCAGCCGGCCCGCCGCGATGGCGATGTCGCTTGCGGTCAGGGTGTCGCCGCCGAACGCCAGGCCCTTGCGCAGCAGCCGGAACCCCACGCTGCGCGGCCCGATGCGGCTGCCGTCCGGCGCGACCTCGGTGCCGCCGCCGAGCCCGATCGACAGCAGATCCGGCATCCGGAACAGAGTGCGCACGCCGCCGATCTCCACCGCCGCGTTGGCCTCGCGGGGAAATCCACTCTTCAGATAGCCGATATCCGTTGTCGTGCCGCCGACATCCACCACCACGCCGTCGTCGAGCCCGGACAGAAACGCCGCGCCCCGCATGCTGTTGGTGGGACCGGAGGCGAAACTGTAGACCGGAAAGCGCCGCGCGAGCTCGGCGCGCATGATCGTGCCGTCGTTCTGGGTCAGGTACAGCGGCGCCTCGATGCCGCTCTGCCGGAGCGCCTCGGTGAACGCCTCCGTCGCGCGCCGCGCCAGCGCCTGCAGGCAGGCGTTCAGCAAGGTGACGTTCTCGCGCTCCAGCAGGCCGATCCGGCCGAGGTCGCGCGATAGCGTGATGCTGGCCCCGGGCAGTTCCTCGCGGACGATGCGCTCGGCTTCCTGCTCGCATTCGGCGGTCAGCGGCGAGAAGACGCTGGTGATGCCGACCGAGCCGATCCCGGCATCCGCCATGCGCCGCGCCGCATCCCGGACCGCCGCGCCGTCGAGCGGCACGATCGGTCGGCCGTCGTATTCGTGTCCGCCCTCGACCATGTGCACGACGCCGCGCACTAGCGCGGCCAGGTCCTCGGGCCAGTCGATGAACGGCGGCAGGCTGGCGCTCGCCGGCAGTCCGATGCGGAGCGCGCCGACGCGCTGGAGATGCTTCCGCTCGATCACCGCATTGGTGAAGTGCGTCGTGCCGATCACGACGGCAGCGAGGCCGACCGTCGCGGCCGAATCCCGCGCATCGGCCAACAGCTGTTCGAGCGCGGTTCGAATGCCGCCCAGCACGTCTTCAGTGGTCGTCGTCTTGACCGCTTGGAGTATCCGCGCGCCGTCGATCAGGACGGCATCGGTGTTGGTGCCGCCGACGTCGATGCCGATCCGCCTCACCCCACTGCCCCTGGCAGGGCGATCGTTTCGTCGTCGAACATGCTCACATAATCGGTGTCGTGGCCGAACGCGCGCGGGCCGACATTCGCTAATCCTTTCGGGGTTCGCAGCACCGCGGGCGCTGGCAGCGCCACGACGCTGACGCGCTGGCCGTAGCGCAGGCTCTCGGTGCCGACCGCCTCTCCGGAGACGCTGTCCAGCAGGCAGATCAGATCGGGCGTCGTCACCACCACGCGTCCGTCGCGCCAGCCGACCGCGTATTCGTTCTGGAACGCGACCTCGAACAGGGCTCCGCGGTCCTCGTCGAGCCCGGCGAGCCGGGCGGTGCCGCGCAGGAAGCCTTCCGTGGTGCGCCGCTGCACGTCCGCGATCTTGCCGCGAAACACCAGCTTGCCGCGGGCCGCAGCGAGCGTGGCTGCCACCGGGTCCTCGTGCTGCCGTCGCGCGCGTCGCACTTCGCGTCCGAGCGCGATCGCCTGGGTCGTGGTGTAGAGGATGCCGTGCCGCTTCACCTCCAAGCCGGTGCGCGGCGCCTTGCAGGTCGCGGCGATGGAGCCGACCTCGGTGCAGACCTTGCGGCTGATGCGCTCCATCCATTTCCAGCTCGCCGCCCGTGCCACGATCACCTCGTTGTCGCGGATGTCGGCCAGCGTGAGGGGAAACATCGGCAGTTCGGCGATGGCGAAGCTGGTCATCTGCGCTTCGGGGAACGCGCGGCCCATCGCGTCGGCGTCGATCACGGGAAGTCCGGTCCTTGCCGCGACCAGCAGCGGCTGGAAGGCGTTGCCGCCGCCGATCTCCACGGCCATGACGGCGCGAAACCGGCGGCCGAGATAGTCCTCCATCATCCGCACCGGCCGCGTGGCGAAATCCGGGTCCGCCAGCCGCTCCTGCCCGACCAGCGGGGCGCCCATGTTGGACACCACGGCCACCAGGTCGTCGTCCGCCAGACCCGCTGGATCCATCAGCGTGACCTGGGTGCCCTCGGCGTAGAGTTTGCGCATGTTGAGGTATGACAGGTACGGAGACCCGCCGCCGCCGGTGCCGAGGATCCAGGCGCCCGTCGCCAGCGGCTCGAGTTCGTCGCGTTCGATCGTCCGGAACATACGAGAACCTTATGCGGTGCCGGCCGGGGCCGCCATACGGCCTGTTCCCCGGCGCGCGGGCACTCTACGGTTTGCAGCATCGACCTGCGGATGGAGACTTGCATGGCCAGGCGCGTCGCGTTCGTCACGATCGGCCAGTCGCCGCGCACCGATCTCGTGCCGGAGATGCTGGCGGAGACCCGCACCCCGATCGATGTCACGGAACGCGGCGTGCTTGACGGCATGACCCTCGCGGAGGTTTTCGCCATCGCGCCCGGTGCCGACGAGGAACGACTCGTCTTGCGGATGCGGGACGGAACCGAGGTGATCCTCGGCAAGCCGGCCATCGAAGCCCGGCTCCGCACATTGTTCGCCGAACTCGACGAACAGGGGTTCGATCTCATCGTCCTGCTGTGCACCGGGCATCTCGGCAGGTTCCGGCTCAAGACCCCGTTCCTCGAACCGCAGCACGCCGTCGATCATTTTGTGCAAGGGCTGACCTACGGCGTCGACCGGCTCGGCGTGCTGCTGCCGAACGAAAAGCAGATCGACGAATTCCACGGTATCACCGACATGGAAACAAGGCTCAGCTTTGCCTCGCCCTATGCCGCGGACAGCGAGTCGCAGCTCTCGGCGGCGGCCGAGGAGCTGTCGGATACCGGCGCGATCGTCATGCACTGCATGGGCTATTCGGAGGCGATGCGTCGGCAGGTGATGGATCGGGCGGGCTGCCCGGTGCTGCTCTCGCGCCGGCTGGTGGCGCATGCGATCGACCTGCTGCTGTCATGAGCGCCTCGCAGCAACTTGCCGCCGACGCCGCGCGCGACGCGCATCCGGACGCGCATCACCCGCGCGCTTTCGCGCCCGCGACGCTGATCCTCATACTCGCGCTCTCCGTCTTGGGCGCGATCATCGGGCTGCAACTGCTGGTCACGCTGGGCGTCACGCCGAACACCTCGCTCGTCGGCGCGCTCGTGGCCATCGCGCTGGCGCGGTTGCCGCTGGGCTTCTTCCGCCGCTATCGCTCGATCCATGTGCAGAACCTGGCGCAGAGCGCGATCTCGGCCGCGACGTTCGGGGCGGCGAACAGCCTGCTGCTGCCGATCGGCGTTCCCTTCGTGCTGGGCCGCGGCGATCTCATCCTGCCGATGTTCGCCGGCGTCGCCTGCGCGATGCTGCTCGACGCCTATCTGCTGTATCGGATGTTCGGCACGAGCGTGTTTCCGGCGGAAGGCGCCTGGCCGCCCGGGATCGCGGCGGGAGAGGCGATCCGCGCCGGTGACGAGGGCGGCCGCAAGGCGGGCGTGCTCGGCATCGGCATCGGCATCGGCGTCGTAGGCGGCTGGTTCGGCATTCCGATGTCGGCCTTCGGCATCGCCTTCGTCGGCAATGTCTGGGCGCTGGCGATGTTCGGCCTGGGCCTGCTGATCCGTGGCTATTCCAAGACGCTGTTTGCCGGCCCGGCCTTCCAGACGCTGTTTCCCGGCGGCGATGTCGGCGCGGCGCTGTTGCCGCACGGCTTCATGATCGGCGCCGGATTGATGGCGCTCGTCCAGGTCGGGCTGGCGATCCTGCGCCGCGGTCAGGGCGCCGCCTCCGTCGCGGAGGCCGATCGTCGGGGCCGTCGCACGCTAGGGGCCGGCTTCGTCGGATATGCCTGCATCGCCACGCTGATCGCGGCGCTGGGCGGCCTGTTCGCCGATCTTTCCGCCGGAATGCTGGTCGCCTTCATCGTGTACGCCGCGTTCGCGGCTTTCGTGCACGAGCTGATCGTCGGCCTTGCGGCGATGCATTCAGGCTGGTTCCCCGCCTTCGCGGTGGCGCTCATCACGCTGATGATCGGCATGGTGATCGGCTTTCCCGTGCCGGCCCTGGCGCTGCTGGTCGGCTTCTCCGCCGCGACCGGGCCCGCTTTCGCCGACATGGGATACGATCTGAGGGCGGGGTTCCTGCTGCGCGGCAACGGCAGCGCGCCGGCGTTCGAGGCCGAGGGTCGTTGGCAGCAGCTGCTCGCGGCGATGACCGCCTTCGTCGTGGCGATCGTGGTCGTCTTGCTGTCGTGGAAGGGGTATTTCGCCCAAAACCTCGTCCCGCCCGTCGATCGCGTCTATGTCGCCACGATCAAGGCCGGCATGTCCGGCCCCGCGGCGCAGCACCTGCTGCTCTGGGCTGTTCCCGGCGCCGCCCTGCAACTGCTCGGCGGGCAGCAGCGGCAGCTCGGCATCCTGTTCGCGACCGGATTGCTGATCGTCTTTCCCGCCGCAGGCTGGGCGGTGCTGGCCGGGATCGTCGCGCGCCTGATCTGGTCGAGATTGGGCGGCGCGCCCGGTCAGACGACGATGCAGGTGTTCGGCGGCGGCGTCATCGCGGGCGACGCGTTGTTCGCCTTCTTTAGTTCGATCGGCAAGAACTTGAGCCGGGTCTGAGCTGCGCCGGGCCAAATGGCATCAGCGGGTCGTTTCGGGCACGCCTGCTGGGCTCCTTGGTAGTAGCCTCGATGTTCGCCGGCGACGGTGGTGGAGAGTTGGTGCACGACGGCAGGCCCGCACCGCCGCCCTCCTGCCGTGCCTCGACGAGGAAAGTAGCGATGGATGACGCTCCGTACGCGCCCAGCGACCGGACACAATAACGGCCCTCCCCTGGACGCCGACGACCCCGGCGCGTCGTGGCGCCTGTGGTGCTGGCGGCGGGCGCACAAGCGGGCTTGGTCGGCCTCGAGGGAGATCGCGCTGCGCCGCCTGGCGCGGGCCGAGGAACTCGGCATGACCTATCGCGAGTATATGCTCGAAATCCTGGAGCGTGGTCGATACCTCTGACGGGATGATCGGTCGCTGCAAGCGGATACAGGCGATCGGAGTTGGGCAATCCCACTTCTCTGTCGTCATGGCCGGGCTTGACCGGTCAAGCCCGGCCATGAGGGAATTTGTATTGAGTTTGGGGCGCAAATGCGATCCGCTTAGGCGGCTACTATCTGTTGGAACGGGTCTCGCTGCCGTGGCAGGCCTCCGCCCGAGCGGGGCCGGTTGGGCCGTCATCCCCGTAACGATCATGGTGGCGCACCCAGTCGGTCAGGTTGCCCCGAAGCTGCTCGTTGCGACCCTTCGGCGTCAGGTCGAGGTAGGAATAGGCGCCGAGCTGCAACTCGCCGCCGCGGGCGAAGTGCGAGTAGGTGTGGAAAATGGCCCCGGTCTCGTCCTTGCGGAACACGCTGGTGCCTGAGAGCTCGTCGGTCTCGGGGTCGTCGCGCATCACAAAATTGTAGAACACCCGTCCGCCCGGCTTCCGATCGGGTGTGAAGGAGACGTGGAAGTCGAAGTTGAAATCGTTGTGCTCCGAGGACACCCAATTGAAGCGCCAGCCCATGCGGCGGCGGAACGCGTCGAGCTTGGCGAACGACGCGCGCGAGACGGCAACGTAACTCAGGTCGTTGCGCTCGAAATGCTGGCGTGCGGCGTCCACGTGGTCGGCGTTGAAGGAGCAGCCGATGCAGCCCTCCTCCCAGTCGGGGCCGAACATGAAATGGTAGACGATGAGCTGGCTGCGTCCGTCGAACAGGTCGGCGAGACTCACCGGCCCATCGGGGCCGTCGAACACGTAGCTCTTGTCGATCCGCACCCACGGCAGCGCCCGGCGCTCCTCGGCGAGGGCGTCGCGCGTGCGGGTGAACGCCTTCTCCTTGGCGAGCAGGGCCTTGCGCGCGGCCAGCCATTCCTCGCGGCTGGCGATCCTGTGTGGTTCCATGCTGGCTACTTCCCTCCCATTGCGAAGTGCTGTATTTAACCGACAGGTGAAGTATCGAACGGGCCGGCTCCGATGTCAATTGCTTGCCGAGGCGCGCCGGCACCGGTTCTCTGCAATCGTGAGGAGGAGACCCCGTGACGATCCAAGTGACGGCGTTCCGCTGGGTGCCGCCGTTCGCGCAAGGCTACGTCCGCGATCTCAGGGTCCGGTGGGCGCTGGAGGAGGCGGGGCTGCCCTACGAGGCGACGCTGATCGACCCGCAAATCCAGGCGTCCGGGAGCTACCGTGAATGGCAGCCCTTCGGCCAGGTGCCCGCCTACAAGGACGACGCCGTCGAGATGTTCGAGTCCGGTGCGATCGTGCTGCACATCGCGGCCCGGTCCGAGGCGCTGGCGCCGGTGGATGCGGCGGGTCGGGCGCGGACGATCACCTGGGTAATCGCGGCGCTGAATTCGGTCGAGCCGCATGTGCAGAATCTGGTCCACCTCGATGTCTTCCATGCCGGAGAGGCTTGGACGAAGGAACGCCGCCCGCAGGCTGCGGCGATGCTGAACGGGCGGTTGGCGGCGCTGTGCGCGTGGCTCGGGGACAAGGAGTATCTTGAGAGCCGCTTCACCGCCGGTGACCTGATGATGGCCACGGTGCTGCGCGAACTCGTCGACGCCGGCGTCCTTTCGCAGTTCCCGACGCTCGACGCCTATCGCCGGCGGTGCGAGGCACGCGCAGCGTTCGGCCGCGCGCTGGAAGCGCAGATGCAGCCGTTCCGGGAGAACGCACCGGCATGACCTCCCGCGAGACCCCATGACCGAACCCGAAACCCATCGCTTCGGCGACGACGGCCGCATCGTCAACTCGCCCCTGCCGCTGCTGGTCTATCGGGGCGTGTTGCCGGCCGACGCGGCGGCGATCGAGCGCGCCTTCGCGGCGAACGGCTGGTCCAACGCCTGGCGCAACGGCATCTTCGACTTCCACCATTTCCACAGCATCGCCCACGAGGTGCTCGGCATCGCCGCGGGCACCGCCGATGTCGTGTTCGGCGGCCCGGGCGGGCAGGTGGTCGGCGTCATGGCGGGCGACATGGTGGTGATCCCGGCCGGGGTCGGGCACTGCAATCGGGGTCAGTCCGCCGATCTGCTGGTGGTCGGCGCCTATCCGGGCGGGTCCGAGTACGACATCTGCCGTGGCGATGCGGCGGACTACGCGCGCGCGAAAGCGGCGGTCGCCGCCGTGCCGCTGCCGGCGACGGACCCCGTAGCGGGGGCCAACGGTCCGCTCGGGCGGCTCTGGTCGGGCTCGTAACGCATAGCGGACTTGTGCAGGCGCGCTTTCGGTATGTGGCCGAACCGGTGCAGAGTCGCGCGACCGAGGAGTGCGGCATGAACGCGACCACCATGCAGAGCCGGCTGATCCTGATCGGCGCGGCCATGATGATGACGGTCGCGATGGGGATGCGGCAGAGCCTCGGGCTGTTCATGGGGCCGATCACGCACGATCTCGGCCTCACCGCGGCCAACTTCACCTTCGCCGTCGCCATCCAGAACCTCAGCTGGGGCGCCTCGCAGGCCTTCATCGGCGCCTTTGCCGATCGCCACGGAGCGCGGCCGGTGATGATGGCCGGCGCGGCGGTCTACGCCGTCGGGCTCGGCGTGATGCTGACGGCGCACGGGCTCACCGCGCTCACGATCTCGGGCGCGCTGATCGGCGTTGCCCTCTCCTGCACCGCGTCCAGCCTGGCGATGAGCGCCAGCGCGCGGGCGGTGCCCGAAAGTCGGCGCAGCGCCACGCTCGGCCTGGTCTCGGCCGTGGGTTCGCTCGGCACCTTGATGATCGCGCCCGTGGCGCAGGCGACGGTAGGCGGGCTCGGCTGGCGGGCCGGGATCGTGCTGTTCCTCGTCCTGGTGGCCGCAATCATGCTGCCCGCGGCGTTCCTCACCGGCGGCGTCGACAAGCTGCCGGCGCGCACCGGCGCCAACGTGTCGATGAAGGAAGTGCTCGGCCAGGCGGCGCGGCATCGCGGCTTCATCGTGATGTCGGCGGCCTACTTCGTTTGCGGCCTGCAGCTCGTGTTCCTGACGACGCACCTGCCGACCTATCTAGCACTTTGCGGCATGGACCCGATGCTGAGCGCGGAGGCGCTGGCGACCATCGGCGGCGTCAACTGCATCGGCTCGTGGCTGTTCGGCTGGCTCGGCGGGAAGTATCCGAAGCACGTCCTGCTCGGCGTGCTCTACATCCTGCGCTCGCTGGCATTGTTCGCCTTCTTCGCGACGCCGGCCACGCCCACCGCCACCATCGCCTTCGCGGCCGCCATGGGAATGCTTTGGATGGGGGTGCTGCCGCTGACCAGCGGCATGGTCGCCGAGATGTTCGGCACCCGATACATGGCGACACTGCTCGGCATCAGCTTCATGGTGCATCAGGCCGGCTCATTCCTCGGCGCCTGGGGCGGCGGATTGATCTACGACGCGCTCGGTTCCTACGACCGCGCGTGGCAGATCGGCGTCACTGTCGGCGTGGTCGCGGGGATGGTGCAGATCCTGGCCGGCGGCCCGACGCGGCGGCGCGATGGTGTCGCGCGCCCGGCCTACGCGGCGGTGTGACTGCGACCGCGTCGCTGAGGCCTCGGCGACGACCGGGTAGGCGGGGATCGCCGTGCTGGGCTGGAACTCTAACCCGACCACTTGGACTGATTGAGTGCCCCGTATGAGCCTCCTGACCGGCGGCGTTCCTGCCGCCCAGCACGGAGGCGAATATGTTCGACCACATCGGTATCAGGGTGTCCGACATCGCGGAAGCGTCCCGTTTCTATGACGCTGTCCTGCCGACGTTGGGTTATGGCCGCTGTTCTTCTGAAGACGAGCAAGTCGGATATGGGGCCGATAATCAGCCGGCCTTTTGGCTGCACGCCTCAAGCGAGACGGGCCGCGGAACGCATCTTGCCTTCGCGGCTTCCGACCGCAGCGCTGTCGCGGACTTCCATGCGGCCGGCCTCAAAGCAGGCGGAACGGACAACGGGGCGCCGGGACTGAGGCTGGACTACACCCCGACCTATTTCGCGGCCTTCCTGATTGATCCCGCCGGGAACAACGTCGAGGCCGTTTGCACGGGGGAGGCGGCGTGATGGCTTCGATCTGGTGGGAGGAGCCCGTCGAAGCTCCTGCCGAAGCGACTTGGGCTGCGCTACGCCGTGCCGATGCTGCGCATCACCTTTTCGCGCCCGTGCTCGTCGACGCAGCGATGGCCGGAGATATTCGTACCGTTACGTTTGCAAACGGCTTGGTTGCCCGTGAGCGGATTATCAACATTGACGAGCAGCGCCAGCGCATCTCGTACGCGGTCCTGGGCGATCTTTTCGACTATCACTCGGCTTCTATGCAGATCGTGCCCGTGGACGCGCAGAGATGCCGCCTTGTCTGGATCAGCGACTTCCTGCCGGCCGAACGCGAAGAGACGGTTCGTCCTCTCGTCAAACAAGGAGCGCAGGCCTTCGCGAGAAACGTCGAGAGCGGCAAGGTAGGAAGCGAGGATGTCCCGCGGCCGTAGATTCCTCGATTCAGGGATGGGGGGCAGCAGGCTGATCTACGACGCCCTCGGCTTATACGGTCGCGCTGGCAGGTCGGCGTCACGGTCGGCGTGATCGCCGGGACGGTGCAGATCCTGGCCAACGGCCCGACGCGACGGCCGTGTTGCGCGCCTGGCCTACGCGGCGGGCTGAGGTCGGATCGGGGTTTCCTCCAGGGCGCCGCGCGCCGGGGAGAAGGTCCAGACCGTCGGTCCGGGCCGTGCCCAGGGGAAGCGGGCCAGCACCGCTTCCGACTCCACGCGGTCGGCGGGCGACGGATCGAGCGCGGCGCCGAGCGCGTCGATCGCCGGCAGGTCGCGCTCGGGTACTCCGTCGACAGGGCCGAAGCTCTGCGCGGGACCCCAGTAATCCCAGGGAAGTGCCTCTATGCCGGCGAGAGCGGCGGCGTCGCGCAGGACCGAGGCGGCGACGAACCACGCGCCTTTGATGCCCGCGAAGGAGACCCCGCAGGCATCCGCCTCGATCTCGCCCGAACGGATCGCGCGCCAAACAGAGGCGGCCGAGCGCCACCCGTGAGCGGGGACGTCCGCGACGTCGAAGCCGATCGCGAACCCGTCGCGGGCTCGCCGCCCTAGCTGGGCGTCCAGCACCGCCCATCGGCTGCCCGTCCAGTGCTCGCAGATCCAGTGGTCCTCCCATCGCCCTGCGCGGAAGTAGCTGGCGAAACCGGCGCGCAGCCGGGCCGGCGTCCCGCGCTCGCGAAGGGCGCTCGCCGCGAGCAGGGCGAAGTCGTGACAGGTGCCGTAGGCATAGTTCGCGAGCGCGCGATGTTCGGGCAAAGGCCGGCTGTCGCGGGCGGAGATGACCGCCAGCAGCCGCGCCGCCGTGCGAAGCGAGCGGTCGCCCTCCGCCGTTGCCGGCACGCCGAAGCCGATGGCGCGCGCGATCGCATGGTGGATGAGGAAGTTCTCGATGGCGTCCGGCAGGGCGTCCGGCGCGGCAGGCAATTCGAGCAGCCGCTCGCGGAGCGGGCCGGCATCGGACCAGTCGGTGTGCAGATCGTCCATCATCGGTGCAAACCTCGGCCTATATGGATTGTCTCCCGCCGCCATCCGCCTTGCAAGCGCCGACGTTTCCCGTCATATCCCGCCGCGCCGGCCCGGCGACGGGCGGGTAATTCACACGCGGGGCGGCTTTCCCGGGTTCCTGTCGGAAGCCCGGGTCCGGTGCGTGACGCATGGCCCCGCGGAGGCATAACCGGACGACGGAAAGGACGCGCATCATGGCGATGCCCGAGTTTACCCTGCGCCAGTTGCTCGAGGCGGGCGTGCATTTCGGCCACCATACGCGGCGCTGGAACCCACGCATGGGGCCGTTCATCTTCGGCGTGCGCAACCAGGTGCACATCATCGACCTGCAGCAGACGGTGCCGATGCTGGACCGGGCACTGCGCGCCGTGCGCGACGTGGTGGCCGGCGGCGGGCGGGTGCTGTTCGTGGGAACCAAGCGCGCCGCCGCCGAGTACGTGGCCGACAGCGCCAAGCGGTGCGGCCAGTACTACGTCAATCATCGATGGCTCGGCGGCATGCTGACCAACTGGAAGACCATCACCGGCAGCATCAAGCGGCTGCGCCAGATCGACGAGATGCTGGGCGGCGACATCCAAGGACTGACCAAGAAAGAGGTCCTGGAGATCACCCGCGACCGCGACAAGCTGGAGCGGGCGCTCGGCGGCATCAAGGAGATGGGCGGCCTGCCGGACATCCTGTTCATCGTCGACACCAACAAGGAGAAGCTCGCGGTCGAGGAGGCCACAAAGCTCGGCATCCCCGTGGTCGCCGTGCTCGACAGCAACTCCGACCCGACCGGCGTCACCTTCCCGATCCCCGGCAACGACGACGCCATCCGCGCCATCACCCTCTACTGCGACCTGGTGGCGGGCGCGGTGCTCGACGGCATCAGCGCCGAGCTGTCGCAATCCGGGCGTGACATCGGCGCCGCCGAGGAGCTGCCGATGGCGGCACGTCCCGACAGGCCGGTCGAGGCGCCGGCCGAGCAGCCCGCGGCCTGACGCGCAGGTCCTTTTAGGAGACGGACGATGGCCGAGATCACGGCGGCTCTGGTGAAGGAACTACGCGAGAAGACCGGCGCGGGCATGATGGACTGCAAGAAGGCGTTGACCGAGTCCGACGGCATCCTCGAGGCGGCGGTCGACTGGCTGCGCGCCAAGGGCCTGTCGGCGGCGGCCAAGAAGTCGGGCCGGGTCGCGGCCGAAGGGCTGGTCGGGGTCGCCTCGGCGCCGCTGAAGGCGGCGATGGTGGAGGTGAACGCGGAGACCGACTTTGTCGCCCGCAACGAGACGTTTCAGGATTTTGTGGCAGCCTTGGCCGACCTCGCCCTCTCGGTCGGCGAGGATGTGGAGGCGCTGCAGGCCGCGACGTTCCCCGGCAGCGGCCGGACCGTCGCCGAGGAGCTGACCCAGCTGGTCGCCACCATCGGCGAGAACATGACCCTGCGCCGCGCCCGGTTGCTGACGGTGCCGCGCGGCGCGGTCGCCACCTACATGCACGGCGCGCTGCGGCCCGGGCTCGGCAAGATCGGCGTGCTGGTGGCGGTCGAGGCGGAGAACGAGACGGAGGCGGTGTTGACCCTCGGCCGCCAGGTCGGGATGCACGTCGCCGCGTCGCGGCCCGAGGCGCTGGACGTGAGCGCCCTGGACCCGGCCGCGCTCGACCGCGAGCGCGCGGTGCTGAGCGAGCAGGCGCGCGAGTCGGGCAAGCCGGAGGCGATCATCGAGAAGATGGTCGAGGGCCGCATCCGCAAATACTACGAGGAAGTCGTCCTGCTCGAGCAGGTCTGGGTGCATGACGGCGAAAGCCGGGTCAGGGCGGTGCTGCAGAAGGCCGGCGTCACCCTGGCCGGCTTCGCCCGCTTCGCGCTCGGCGAGGGGATCGACCGGCCCGCGGGCGACGACTTCGCCGCCGAGGTGGCCGCCGCCGCCGGCCTCGATCCGGCGGGCGAAACCGGCGACGAGTCCGGCACGCCGCTCTGACCGCGCCTTCGCTTTGTCTTGTTCAAGGGGGGCGGGGCCGGTAGGGTGCGGCCCGCTTCTGTCCCCAACCCTGCGGCAGCGCGGCTAAGCCGGCCGCCCATGTCGCGAGAACGGTTTGCATGCCCGAGCAGCCGGCCTACAAGCGCGTCCTTCTCAAGGTTTCGGGTGAGGCCCTGATGGGCCGGCGCGAGTATGGGCTGGACAACGACGTGGTAAGCGCCATCGCGTCCGATATCGGCGACGTGGTGGCCATGGGCGTCGAAGTCTGCCTGGTGATCGGCGGCGGCAACATATTTCGCGGCGTCTCGGCCGCGGCGGGCGGGATGGATCGCGCCCAGGCCGATTACATGGGTATGCTGGCGACAGTGATGAACGCGCTGGCGATGCAGAACGCGCTGGAGAAGCGGCGGGTGCCGACCCGGGTGCAGTCGGCGATCCCGATGTCCAGCGTCTGCGAGCCCTATATTCGGCGTCGCGCCGAGCGGCACATGGAGAAGGGGCGGGTGGTGATTTTCGCCGCCGGGACCGGCAACCCGTTCTTCACCACGGACACGGCCGCCGCCCTCCGCGCCAACGAGATGAATTGCGACGTGCTGCTGAAGGGCACGCAAGTGGACGGGGTCTACTCGGCCGACCCGCGCAAGCACCCGGCCGCCGAGCGCTATGACGAGCTCACCTACCTCGATGTGCTGTCGCGCGACCTGCAGGTGATGGATGCCACGGCGATCAGCCTGGCGCGCGAGAACGGACTGCCGATCGTGGTGTTCAACATCCACGCGCCCGGCGCATTCGCCCAGGTCATGCGCGGGCAGGGACGGTTCACCCGGATCGTCGAGCAGCAGTAACCGAGCCGCGGGAGACGTGCCATGCCGGCCGATTTGAATACGCTCAAGCAGGACCTGACCCGCCGCATGGACGGTGCGATGGAGACCTTGCGCCGGGAGTTCGCCGGCCTGCGTACCGGTCGCGCAAGCCCGGCGCTGCTGGAGCCGGTGCGGGTGGAGGCGTACGGCACCGAGATGCCGCTGCCGCAAGTGGCCACGATCGCGGTGCCCGAGCCGCGCATGATGACCGTCCAGGTCTGGGACCGAACGATGGTCTCCGCCGTCGAGAAGGCGATCCGCGAGGCCGGTCTCGGCCTCAACCCGTCGGCCGACGGCCAGCTCGTGCGCGTGCCGATCCCGCAGCTGACGACCGAGCGGCGCAACGAGCTTGCCAAGGCTGCCGGGCGCTACGCCGAGGGGGGCAAGGTCGCGGTACGCGGCGTGCGCCGGGACGGCAACGAGCAGGTCAAGGCGTTCGAGAAGAAGCACGAGATCAGCGAAGACGACGCGCGCGCCTGGCAGGACGAGGTGCAGAAGCTCACCGACCAGTACGTCAAGCGCATCGACGATAACCTGGCCGATAAAGAGCGGGATATCCGGCAGGTCTGACCCGCATGTCGCCACCGAGCCAGATCGCCTTAGCCGGACGCCCCCGCGCGGCCGAAGCGGACATCGTTCCGGACGCGAACCGAGAAGGGGCGCTTCCGGCGCATGTCGCCATCATCATGGACGGCAACGGGCGCTGGGCGGCGTCGCGCGGGCTGCCGCGGGTCGCCGGCCACCGCGAGGGCTCCCGCGCGGTGCGGCGGGCGATCGAGGCGGCGATGCAGAGCGGCGTCGGGTGGCTGACGCTCTACGCCTTCAGCAGTGAGAACTGGCGCCGTCCCGCGGGCGAGATCTCGGACCTCACCGGATTGCTGCGACACTACTTGCGGACGGAGGTGGCGGAGCTTCGCGCCAACGGCGTGCGCTTGCGGGTGATCGGGGATCGTGCCCGTTTCGACCCCGATATCCGCGCCGAGTTTCTCGCCGCCGAGCGCGGCACCGCAGCCAATGCGCGGCTCAACCTTACCGTGGCGCTCTCCTACGGCGGGCGGGACGAGATCGTGGCGGCGGCGCGCGCGGTGGCGGAGGCGGTGCGGGCGGGCCGGCTCGATCCGGAGGCGGTGGATGACGCCGCTTTCGCCCGCGCGCTGTTCACCGTCGGAATGCCGGACCCCGACTTGGTGATACGGACCAGCGGCGAGCAACGCCTGTCCAATTTCTTGCTGTGGCAATCGGCCTATGCCGAGCTGGTCTTCCAGGACGTGCTCTGGCCTGATTACGGCTCGTCGCATTTCGCCGCCGCGCTTGCCGAGTATGCGCGACGGGAGCGGCGCTTTGGCGCAAGGCCGGGCTGATCCGCGCCGCTTCCGCTGGGCCGACCTGCGCACGCGCATCGGGTCGGCGATCGTCCTCGCCCCGCTGGCGATCGGGCTCGTCTGGCTGGGCGGCAGCGCTTGGAGCGTGCTCGTCACCGTCATCGCGGCGGGCGTGGCCTGCGAATGGGTCGGGCTGTGCGGCGCCCAGGTCCGCGCGCCGCCCGGGCTCGTCGTTCCGCTCGCGGTAACGGTGGCCGGTGCCGTTGCTTCGGACCAGGCCAGCGCGGCGGCTCTGGTCGTGCTGCTCTTGGGTGCCGCGTTGGTGCAGGCGAACGCGCTCGGAAGGCGGCCCGGGCGGGTACGACGCCTCGGCAGCCTGGCGGCCGGCGTGCTTTACGTGGGCGTTCCCTGCATTGCACTGATCTGGCTGCGACAGGATGCCGTCGCGGGTCGCCCCAACCTGTTGTTCCTGGTGTTGACCATTTGGGCAAGCGACGTCGGCGCCTACCTGTTCGGCCGCTTGCTCGGCGGCCCGCGCCTGGCGCCCCGGATTTCGCCCGGCAAGACGTGGGCCGGCGCCGTCGGCGGCCTGTTGACCGCCGTGGCGATGGGGTATGTCGTGGCGATGCCCCTGGCCGACTGGAGCGCCGAGGCGGGATCGCCCTGGCGAATCGCCGTCGTCGCCGCTTGCCTGAGCGTCATGTCGCAGGTCGGGGATTTGCTCGAAAGTGCTCTCAAGCGCCGTTTCGGCGTCAAGGATTCGGGATGGCTCATCCCGGGTCACGGCGGCCTGTTGGATCGGCTCGATGGCTTCCTCGCGGCCGGTCCCGCCGCGGCGCTCCTGGCCTTGGCACTCGGACCGGGAGTAGTACTGTGGCGGCAATGAGATTCCTGCCATGAAAAAGACGGTCTGAACGAACATGACCAGCAAGAAGGTCGGGTCCATGAGCAGCCAAGCCACCCGGACGGTCAGCGTTCTTGGCAGCACGGGAAGCGTCGGACGGCAGACAGTGGATCTGCTCGCCGCCGCTCCGGAGCGGTTCAAGGTCCGGGTCCTGGTGGGTGGTCGCAATGTGGCGGCATTGGCCGAGCAGGCCCGGCTGCTCGGCGCCGAGTGGGCCGTGATCGCCGACCCCGACCAGGCTTGGGCGTTGCGACAGGCGATGGCGGGCACGCCGTGCCAAGTCGCCGCCGGGGCGGATGCGGTGATCGCGGCGGCGGCGCTGCAAACCGACTGGACGATGGCGGCCATCACCGGCGCGGTCGGACTGGCGTCGACCCTCGCCGCGATCCGCCGCGGCGCCGCGGTCGCGCTTGCCAACAAGGAGGCGCTGGTCTGCGCCGGCGAGGTGATGCTGCGCGCGGTGCGCGAGGCGGGTGCGACCTTGCTGCCGGTCGACTCCGAGCACAACGCGATCTTCCAATCGCTGGCCGACGGCAATCGAGGCGCGGTCGAGAAGATCGTCCTCACCGCTTCCGGCGGGCCGTTCCGCACCGCAAGCCTGGAGGAGATGGGCCACGCCACCCCCGAGGCGGCGTTGAAGCATCCGGTCTGGTCGATGGGTGCGAAGATCAGCATCGATTCGGCGACGCTGATGAACAAGGGGCTCGAGCTGATCGAGGCGGCGCGGCTGTTCGATCTTGCCGAGACCGCCATCGATGTGCTCGTGCATCGCCAGTCGGTCATCCACGGCCTGGTGTACTACCGGGACGGTAGCGTGCTGGCGCAGTTGGGCTCCCCCGACATGCGCATCCCCATCGCGCACACGCTCGCCTGGCCGGAGCGGATGGCGACGAACTCGCCGCGGCTCGATCTGGTCGCACTCGCGCGGCTCGACTTCGAGGCGCCGGACGAGATCCGCTTCCCGGCGCTGAGGCTGGCGCGTGAGGCCTTGCGAGCGGGCGGTGGTGTACCCACAATTCTGAGTGCGGCGAATGAGATCGCGGTCGATGCGTTCCTGCAGCGACGGATCGGATTTCTCGACATCGTCGGCACGGTGAGCCGCGTGCTCGATGCGATGGGCACGCCGACCGCCGATACGCTCGATGAAGTGGTCGCGCTGGACGCGGCTGCGCGCGCCGCGGCCTTGCGGTTTGCGGCGGCGCGTGCGGCGTAGGGCGGCGCAGGTCATCGGAGCGAGGCAGTCGTGATGGAGCTCATCCCCGGTTTCGTGCGTACGCCGCTGGCCTTCATCGTGGTGCTCGGGGTGCTGGTGTTCGTCCACGAACTCGGCCACTACCTCGCGGCACGCTGGCGAGGCGTTTTCGTCGAAACCTTCTCGATCGGCTTCGGCCAGGCTATCGCAACCTGGACCGATCGGTTGGGCACGCGCTGGAAGCTCGCCTGGATTCCGCTCGGCGGCTACGTCAAGCTGCATGGCCAGGAACGCCCGCAGGACGCTAGCCCCGAAGAGCGGGCGAACTGGGTCGTCGGGCGAACCTTTCATGAGAAATCGGTCCTGTCGCGCGCGATCGTCATCGCAGCTGGTCCCGCGGCCAACTTCCTGCTCGCCGCACTCCTGTTCACCGCCTTGTTCGCCGGTCAGGGGCGTCCCGTGCCCGCGCTGACGCCGGTGATCGGCGACGTCGCCGCGAACTCCGCGGCCAGCCGTGCCGGGCTCATGGCCGACGACGCGATCCAGTCCATCGACGGCGAGCCCACCTCGCACTTCGCCGACCTGCAGCGGATCGTCAGCGCGCACCCCGCGCAGCAGCTCGTGCTGGTGGTTCGCCGCGCCGACCGGACACTGACGTTGCCCGTCACCACCGGCGTGCGCACCGTCGGCGGCAAGGAGGTCGGCCTCCTCGGCATCACCAACAAGACGCTCTACGAGAAGCTGTCGCTGCCGGAAGCGGTTTGGGGTGGCATCGCGCAGACCTGGAGCGTAACCGCGCAAACCTTCGAGGGCGTCTGGCAGATGCTGAGCGGGCAGCGCGGCACCGAGGATCTCGGTGGGCCGCTGCGGATCGCGCAGCTCTCCGGCCAGGTGGCGCAGCTCGGCTTGGCCAGCCTCGTCTCGTTCATCGCCGTGCTTTCGGTCAATCTCGGCTTGATCAACCTGTTCCCGATCCCGGTGCTAGATGGGGGGCACCTGCTGTTCTATCTCGCCGAGGCCGTGCGCGGCCGCCCCATCCCGGCACGCGCGCAGGAATACGGGTTTCGCGCCGGCCTGGCGCTGCTGGCCGCGCTGTTCGTGTTCGCGACCTGGAACGACCTGACGCATATCGGCCTGTTCCGGTGGGTCGCGGGGCTGATCGGGTAGCGCTCGACACAGCCATCGTCAGCGGTCTGCTTCGACGATGGCCTTCGCCTGCTTGAAATCCGGAACGTCCCGCGCAGCCATGCGGAGATTGTTGGCGACGACGTGTCGGGGCGCCTGGGACAGCCAGTCCGCAAGCGAGGCCGTCTCGAGCCGCGGACTATCCATCACCGCGATGATCTCTGCCTCCCTGTCACCGACGTTGCGCATCACATGGCCGCAACCGCGTGGAATGTAGGCGCAGTCGCCCGGGCCAAGCTCCGCTTGGGCGAGCCGCTTGTCGGCGGCGAACAACGACGTCGCCATGCGGCCCCGGACCACGTAGTGCCACTCGCTCGCCTGCGGATGCCAGTGCGGCGGCTGCATCGCCCCGGGTTGCAGCCGGATGAGAAGCCCCGCCATCGTCCTCGACACCGGGAATTCGCGAGCCGAGACGGCGCGGACGCTGCCGCATGGCAGGTCGATCACGGGCGTTTCTGATCCAAGTGCGAAGCGGTGAGTGTGGGCAATGCCGTGCGGCTTGGCCGTCCGAGCTTCCGGGCCGTCAAGCGGGAGGATTTCGCCCTGCATGATGTAGGTCTCGCCTGGCGGCAGCGACGCAAGTGCCGCGGCAGCGACGCCGAGCGCCTGGCCGGCGGTGTCCGGGTCGAGACGGCTGATCCAGTCGGTCACGCCGAACGTCCCGTGCTCTGAATACAGCCCGTCGTCGAACGCGAGAATGGCGTGGCACGGCTCGGTGCCGAGCGTCTGGATGGCGTGCGCGTGCCCGGCTGGAAAATACCAAACGTCGCCCGGACCGTAATTGACCACTTCCAGCACGCCGTCCGGATCGACGATGCTGACTTGGCACGACCCCGCCAACACGTACGCCCACTCGGCCGCGTTATGCCATGCATCTCGCGCGACCCGCCGGGATTCATGAACAGGTGAGCGCCCGCGATACCCGTCGCGATCGGCAGTTGGCGGGCGGTGATCTCGCGAGCCCATCCGCCGGACGTCGCCTTCAGCGCGGCGCGGTCGAGCGCGGCCGTGAACGCCACCGGATCGCCGGTCTTTCGTGGGATCGTCGAGAGGAACGTCGCCGATGGCGCGACGTCGATCCCCGACGCATGACCGTCCGGGGCCTCGGCTGCAACCGGGCCCGCGGCAAGGCTTCCGACCCCAGAGCCATAGCTCCGAGGAACAAGCGACGATTCGTGTCGGCCACGGTCAGCCCTTTGGTCATTTCGGGAGAAGACTGTTGGCGGCGGGCGTGGGTCGCAAGTGACCTAGATCACACCTGAGGTGACGAAACTAAAGATACCCGAAGCGGCCCATCGCCGCCGCCAAGACCTCCGGCGTGACCAGCGGCACACCCTCGACCACGAGCGAGGCGTGCGTCTTCACGAAAACGAGATCGGGGTGCGGCCCCATCAGCGCGCGATGCACGAGCGGCCGCGTCCGTTGCACGTATCCGATCAGTCGCGAAGCCGGCGGGCAAGCCGGTCCCGTTGGCTCGTCGGGTAGCGTCGAGCGTGCCCGACCGCTATGGTCCCGCCCCGTCGACAGGCGAATCGGCGCCTGCGCCATTGTCTCGCGGCCAAGGCCTCTGGGGGAGATCAGGTTTTTGACTCGCGTCCGTGCCGTCCTGCTCGCCGCCTCCTGCCTATTAGCCGCCGTTGCCGTTCCCGCCTCTGCTCAGCAGCGCACCGCGCCGCTGCGGACTAGAGGGTCGGCCCAGCCGGCTGCGGCGCCCCTTGCAGCGGGGACGATCCAGGCGGTCCAGGTTGAGGGCAACCAGCGGATCGAGGTGGGAACGATCCGCTCCTACATGCTGGTGCAGCCGGGCGATCCGTTCGACCCCGACCGGATCGATCGAAGCCTCAAGACGCTCTATGCCACCGGGCTGTTCCAGGACGTCAACCTCACGCGCAAAGGCGATACGCTGATCGTCAAGGTAGTGGAGAACCCGATCGTCAACCGAATTGCTTTCGAGGGCAACCACAAGCTCACCGACGAGCAGCTGCGCGCCGATCTGCAGCTGCGGCCGCGTGCGGTGTTCACGCCTGGCCTCGCGCAGTCCGACCGGCAGCGCATGCTCAATCTCTACGCCAAGCGGGGCCGCTACAATGTGCAGATAGAGCCTGAGATCATCCGGCTCGCGCAGAACCGCGTGGACGTGATATTCCAAATCCACGAGGGCGATGCGACCCTGATCAGCCGCATCGCTTTCGTCGGCAATCATGCCTTCAGCGAGGACCGTCTCAAGGAAGTCGTGTCGAGCCGCCAGGAGGCGTTCTGGCGCTTCCTGTCCACTTCGGACAATTACGACCCTGAGCGGATCAACTTCGACAAGGAGCTGCTGCGCCGGTTTTACCTGAAAAATGGTTACGCCGACGTGGACATCACCGGCTCGGCGGCCGAGCTGTCGCCGAACCGGGACGGGTTCTTCATCACATTCACGGTCAAGGAGGGCGAGCGTTACCGCGTCGGCAAGGTTACGGTGAATTCACAACTGCGCAACCTTTCGGGCGACAGCGTGCTGCCCGATGTCGAGGTGTCGGCCGGCGACTGGTATGACGGAGACGCGGTCGAGCGTTCGGTTCAGGCCATCACCGACGACGTGCAGGGGCGCGGCTACGCGTTCGTCGAGACCAAGCCGCGCATCTCGCGCAATCGCGAAGCGCACACCGTCGACCTCGTGTTCGACGTGTCCGAGGGGCCGCGCGTCTATGTCGAGCGCATCGACATCCAGGGCAACACGCGTACCGAGGACAAGGTGATCCGTCGCGAGTTCAGGCTTGCCGAGGGCGACCCGTTCAACGCCTCGCTGCTGCGACGGTCGCGTCAGCGGCTGCAGGATCTCGGCTACTTCAACACCGTGCAGGTTTCGACGCAGCCTGGGTCAACTCCCGACAAGGCGATCATCAACACCAACGTGGACGAGAAGGCGACGGGCGAACTGACGCTCGGTGGCGGCTACTCGACGGACGCGGGCTTCCTGGTCAATGCCGGATTGCGCGAGCGCAACCTGGTCGGCACCGGCATCGATGCCGGCGTGAACGGCATCCTGGCGCAGCGACGCAGCTCGATCGATCTATCAGTGACCGATCCGTACTTCCTCGACCGCAACCTGGTCGCCGGTTTCGACCTGTTCGCATTGCAGAGCAACCTGACTGACATTTCGCAGTATCAGGAGAAACGCTACGGCGGCGCACTGCGCGTGGGCTACGCGTTCAACGACCATTTGCGTCAGTCCTGGTCGTACACCCTCGTCGATCGCGACGTGTACGACATCGCGCCGTCGGCCAGCTTCTACATCCAGAATCAGTCCGGCTACACTTTGCTCTCGCAGATCGGCCAGCAGTTCACCATCGACTACCGCGACAGCGCGGTCGACCCGCATGAGGGCTACGTGGTGCGCGCCGGCACTGATTTCGCGGGGATCGGCGGCGATGCGAGATTCGTCCGCACCAAGTTGGACGGAACGTATTTCTACCCGCTCGACCGCTACACCGGGAACAGCGATTGGGGGGTGGCGCTTTCGGCCGGCACCGGATATCTGTTCAATACCGGCCGGCAGGAACAGGTGATCGACCGTTTTTTCCTGGGCGGCGACAATCTGCGCGGCTTCCAGGCCGGCGGCGCGGGTCCGCACGCCCTGCCCGGCGGCGACAGCCTGGGCGGTCGTTTCATTTGGACGCAATCCACGGAGCTGCGCTTCCCGCTGCCGATTTCGGCTGACCTCGGCCTTTCCGGCCGCACCTTCGTCGATGTCGGCGCGCTGTCGGATGCCAGCTTCGAGAGCAATTCCTGCACCAGGGCGCCCGGCGGCGTTTGCCCGACGATCGCCTCGAACTCCTCGCCGCGTCTTGGGGCCGGGGTGGGCGTGTCGTGGCGTACGCCGTTCGGCCTCATCAACATCGACCTCACGCCTATCGTCTTGAAGTACAGATACGACCAGACCCAGGTCTTCCGTTTTGGTTTCGGCACGAGGTTCTAGTGCGACATATCCGCCTGCTCACCACAGCGGCCATCGCGGCTGCCGTTTCGTTTTCCCTGTCCCGGACCGCCGCCGCGCAAGGGCAGGACTGGTTCGTGCCCGGCCAGCAACGGTCGGGGCAGCCCTCTCAGGCGCTGCGCCCCGGTGCCGGGCGACCCTCGGCGCGGTCGCAGCCCGCGCCTGTCGGCGCGCCGGTTCCGCTGCCCCCGGCGGCGGCCCCGGAGGAGGAGCCCGCCGCGCCGGTCCAGGTGCAGTTGCCGCCGGCGCCCGATGTACCCGCATTGCCCAAGGCGGCGTCGCCGCCCGCCGCCGTCGTGGGCGTGCTCGGGCTCGCCGACATCAGCCGCGCTTCGACCGCGGCGCAGGAGGTCGACAAGGTGCTGAACCAGCGGATGACCAAGCTGCACGACGACGCGCAGAAGGAGCAGGCCACCTGGCGCGACATCCAGCAGCAGCTTGCGGCGCAACGCACCGGCCTCGGCGCCGAGCAGATCCGCGCCAAGGAGCGCGACTTGCAGGAGCGTGTGACCAATGCGCAACGGCAGTTCCGTGACCGCAACCGCGTGATCCAGGAGGCGGCGCAGTACGCGCGCGCGCAGATCGAGCGAACGCTGCGTCAGGTGGTCATCCAGGTGTCGGAAAGCCGCGGGATCAATCTGGTGCTGCATCAGGAGCAGGTGGTGCTGAACTATCCGGCCTTCGACATCACCCAGCCCGTTGTGGAGCAGCTCAACAAGGTTCTTCCGGCGGTGATCATCCCCGCGGATGGTATCGCGGTGTCAAAGATGCCGGGCGCGGTTCCCGTCGCTCAGGCGCAGCCGGCCGCCCCGGCCGCCCCGGCGGCGGCGCAGGCGCCAGCGTCGGCGGCGGCTCCTGCCGCAGCGGCGCCCGCACCCGCCGCCGCGGCCCCGCCTGGGCCGCCGTCCAGCCCCCCCAAGCGCCCCTGAGCAGGGCTCGCATGACCTGGCCCGCGATCACCGGCGATCCTCGCTTCTTCCTGCGCAGCGGACCGCACACGCTGGCGGCGGTCGCCGATGCAGCGCAGGCGGATGCGCCGCCCCGTCGCCTGCGGTTCGCCGGCGTCGGACCGCTCGGCGCCGCCGAACCCGACGAGGTGAGCTTCCTCGACAATAGGCGATACCTGCCCGCGCTTGCCGCGACCCGGGCCGGCGCGGTCATCACCCACCCCGATCACGCCGGCAAGGTGCCGGCGGGCTGCACCGCCATCGTCACCGAGTTGCCCTACGAGGGCTGGGCGCGGGTCGCGGCGCTGTTCCACCCGCCGCCGCCCGTATCGCCCGGCATTCATCCCTCCGCTTGCGTGGACGCAGCGGCGACGATCGACCCGACCGCCGAAATCGGCCCGCTCGTGGTGGTCGGGGCGGGCGCCGAGATCGGGCCGCGCGTGCGCATCGCCCCGCTTGCGGTGATCGGCCCCGGCGTGGTGATCGGCCCGGACTGCCGGATCGGCACGCAGGTCGGCGTCAGCCACGCGCTGCTCGGCGCCCGGGTCCGCCTGCATCCGGGCGCCCGGATCGGCCAGGACGGGTTCGGCTTCGCGACGACGGCCGCGGGCTTCCTCGACGTGCCGCAGCTCGGCCGCGTGATCCTCGAGGATGACGTCGACATCGGCGCCAACACCACGATCGACCGGGGGTCGGCACAGGACACGGTCATCGGGGCGGGCTCGCGCCTCGACAATCTCGTGCAGATCGCACACAACGTCCGCCTGGGCCGCTGTTGCGTCGTGGTCGCGCAAGCCGGCATTTCCGGTTCTACCGAACTCGGGGACTTCGTGGTGGTCGCGGCGCAAGCCGGCCTGACCGGCCATCTGCGGATCGGCGGGCGGGCGAGGATCGGCGCGCAAGCGGGCGTCATGGCGGACGTTCCGGCGGCTCAGGATGTTCTCGGCAGCCCGGCCCAGCCGGTGCGCAGTTTTTTCCGCGAGGTCGCGGTGCTTCGGCGTATGGTGCGCGAACGGCGCGGCGCCGCCGGCAAGGCAAGCGGCCCGGGTGTTCGCGGCGAGGGGACTGGGACGGACACGGACTGAGCGCCATGGACGGCACGACAACGCAGGAGCACGCGACGCAGGAGCATGGCCCGGCGGGAAGCACGATCGACGTGCTCGATATCGCGCGCATCATGCACGCGATCCCGCATCGCTACCCGTTCCTGCTGATCGACCGGGTGGTGGACGTGGTCCGCGACCGCTCGGCGATCGGGATCAAGAATGTGTCCGTCAATGAATCATATTTCCAGGGGCACTTCCCCGGTCACCCGGTCATGCCGGGTGTGTTGATCATCGAGAGCATGGCACAGACGGCGGCGGTCCTGGTGGTCGAGACGCTCGGCCCGGAGGCCGCGGGCAAGGTGGTCTACTTCATGTCGATCGAAGGCGCGAAGTTCCGCCGCCCGGTCGTTCCGGGCGATCAGCTTCGCATCCACGTCACCAAGGAACGGCGTCGCGGCAACGTGTGGAAATTCGCCGGCATCGCGCGGGTGGACGGCGTGTCGGTCGCGGAAGCGACCTACGCCGCGATGATCATGGACCGCCGGGCGGAATTCTAGCCGAAACAGAGCGTTACACGGCGATCATCGTAATATCCGGCAACAATGATTGAGTTGGTCGCAGGCTGGGCACGGCCTAGCGTCCTACTTAGCACATCGCCGAAGGCGCGCTTGATGAATGCATCGCTCGAACGGCTTCGCTTGAAGACCGAGCCGGCCGGCTCGATCCACCCGACCGCGATCATCGCCCGCGGCGCGGAGCTCGGCCGCGGCGTGCGGGTCGGCCCCTACTGCACGGTCGGACCGGACGCGGTGCTGGAGGACGGCGTCGAGCTGGTCTCGCACGTGGTCGTCGACGGGCTCACCCGGATCGGCGAAGGCGTCGTCGTCTATCCGTTCTGCACCGTCGGTCTGGCGCCGCAGGACCTGAAGTACCAGGGCGAACCAACCCGGTGCGAGATCGGCCCCCGGACGCAGGTGCGCGAGCATTGCACGATCCATCGCGGCACCGTCACCGGCCGGGGCACGACCAGCGTCGGCGCCGATTGCGTGCTGATGGCGGTGGTTCACGTCGCGCATGACTGCGTGATCGGCAACAACGTCATCATCGCCAACAATGTGGTCATGGGCGGCCATGTCGGCATCGCCGAGAGCGCCGTCATCGGCGGCGCCTCGGCCTTGCACCAATTCGTCCGCATCGGGCGGGGCGCGATGGTGGGGGGCGCGTCAGGCGTGGAAGGCGACGTCATCCCGTTCGGCAGCGTGCTCGGCAATCGCGCGCGATTGGCCGGCCTCAACGTCGTCGGGCTGCGGCGGCGGGGGTTCGACAAGGCGCAGATCCTGACCCTGCGTGCGGCATTTCGCGGCCTGTTTCATCCGCACGGGTTGTTCGCCGCCCGACTTGCGCGCACGCGGGCGGAGTACGGGAACGATCCGCTGGTGGCCGAGGTGCTCGCGTTCATCGATCAGCCGAGCGATCGCGGGCTGATCCGCGCGGAACTCGGTACGGCAGACGCCGACAAGGCAGCTTGACACGGGCCATGCCGCCTTGCCGCACCCGCCCAGTCAGCGAGCGGTGCGTGTCAGTGGAGCAAGCGCGGGGGAAGTGTCGCCGTGGCGAGGTCGTATGCCGGGTCGAGGCGCTCGGACGCGCAGGCGTCGATGGCGTTGCGCAAGGCGACGAGGGTGCGGGTAAGGTGCAGGCTCGCCGCCTCCTCGGCCAGCATCCGCAAGCATTGCAGGATGCCGGTGGCCGTCGCTTCGCAACGGAAGCTATCTTCGTCGTTCATCGGGGACTGACCCTTGGCGAATGGACGTGCCGGAATTCACGAATTTCGAAAAAACAAATCGGTGTATGGCTTCACCGGCAGCAGCTTGCAACGAGAAACCGCCCGTTTGAAAGTCAATCAACTGTTAAAATAGGCGAGCCGACCGTGAATCATCAGTAATGCCGGCCATTCGTCAAATCCTCGTCTGCTTGGCGTGACTCTGGTGTGCTCTGCTCGTATCTTGCATACGGGTGCGCTCGGCATCATCGCCGGCGGCGGTATCCTCCCGGCCCGGGTCGCCGCCGCCGCGCGCGCTACGGGGCGCAAGCCCGTCCTGATCGGTCTCGAAGGGTTTGCCGATCCCGCCGTGCTTGCGCCCTATCCGCATGCCTTCGCCCGGATCGGCGCGGCGGGGCGCATCTTGCAGCTGCTGCGGGCGCACGGCTGCACGGAGGTCGTGCTCATCGGCGCGGTGCGGCGGCCGTCGCTGCTGCACATGCGCCCCGACAGTGAGGGCGCGCGCATCCTCGCCCGCATCGGCCGCGCGGCCTTTGCCGGCGATGACGGTCTGCTGGCAGCCGTCGCGCGCGTGCTGGGCGAGGAGGGCTTCCGGGTTGTCGCGGCGCAGGACGTGCTGGCCGAAGCGCTCAGTCCCCCCGGGCTGCTGGCCGGGACGGCGCCCGACGCGCTCGCCCGGGCCGACATCGCCCGCGGCACGGAGGTGGCGCGCGCGCTGGGAGGCATCGACGTGGGGCAGGGCTGCGTGGTGCAGCAGGGGATCGTGCTCGCGGTGGAGGCGGCCGAGGGTACCGACGCCATGCTCGCGCGCTGCGCGGGGCTCGCACGGGAAGGGCCAGGCGGCGTGCTCGTCAAGCTCGTCAAGCCCGGGCAGGACCGGCGCGCGGACCTGCCGACCATCGGCCTTCAGACAGTGCGCGGCGCCGCCGCGGCCGGGCTGCGGGGCATCGCCGTCGAGGCGGGCGGCACGCTGCTGGTGGATCGCGCGGCGCTGTTCGACGCGGCGCGGGCGGCGGGGCTTTTCCTCTACGGCCTCGACCCCGATAGTGCGCCCGGTTTCGTCAACGGAGGATCGTCATGAGTCGCTTCCTGCACACCATGCTGCGCGTCGGCGACCTCGAGCGGAGCGTCGGCTTCTACACCGGGCTGCTCGGCATGAAGGAATTGCGTCGCCGCGACGTGCCCGACGGCAAGTACACGCTGGCCTTCGTCGGCTACGGGGACGAGGACCACGAGGCGGTGATCGAGCTGACCTACAATTACGGCACGGCGAGCTACGACCAGGGCTCCGCCTTCGGCCATCTCGCGGTCGGCGTGCCCGATGTCGCGGCAGCCTGCGAGGCGGTGCGCAAAGGCGGCGGCAAGGTGACGCGCGAGGCGGGGCCGGTGAAGTTCGGCACCACGGTGATCGCCTTCGTCGAGGACCCGGACGGCTACAAGATCGAGCTGATTCAGCGCGGCTGATCCGGCGCGACCGGTCGGTCCGGCGTGAGCGGCGCGTCCGGGATCCCGTTCCTTCCCGGACGCCGCGTCCTCAGGGTCGGCGTCACCGGTCTCGCGCGGGCCGGGAAGACCGCGTTCCTGACCTCGGCGGCGGCGAACCTGCTGGCGGTCGGCAGCAACCCGTCGGCGCTGCCCGCGCTCGCAGGACGCACGTTGCGGGCCTCGATCGCGCCTGCCGCGGCGGAGCCGCTGCCGCGCTTCGACTATCGCCGGCACCTCGCGGCGCTGGCCGGCGACCCGCCGCGCTGGCCGGAGCGGACCGGGGCCGTCTCGCTGCTGGCCCTCAACGTCGAAATCCCCCGCGCCGGCCTGCTGGGCTCGGCGCTCGGCAGCCGCTCGGTCCGGCTCGAGTTCCTCGATTACCCCGGCGAGTGGCTGCTCGACCTGCCGCTGCTCGGGCAGGATTTCGCCCGCTGGTCCGCGACCACCTTGCGCCGCCTCGAAACCGCCGAGGCGGCCCCGCTGGCGCGCGACTTCCTGGCCTACGCGAGCGGCCTGCCCGCCCGCGCACCGGCCGACGAGACGCTGGCCGCGACCGGCCACCAACTGTATCGCGCGGCCCTAGTCCGCTTGCGCGACGAGGCGGGCCTGTCCTTCCTGCAACCCGGCCGCTTCCTGATGCCGGCGCCGGGGCCGGAGCCGCCCTGGTCGGCGTTCTTCCCGTTCGCCGGCGGCGGCGGGCTGTCGACCTTGCTGGCCTCGCGCTACGATGCCTACCGGGAGGCGGTGCAGCGCGATCTCGTCGCCCCGTCGTTCGGGCAGGTGGACCGGCTTGTGGTCCTGGCCGACATCCTCGCCGCACTCCACGCCGGCCGCGCCGCCTTTGCCGACATGGCGGGCGCGCTCTCGGGGGTAGCCGAGGCGCTGTCGTTCCGCCGGCCCTGGACGGATGCCATCCCGTTCCTGTCGCCGCTGCTGGACGCGCTGCCGCTGCCGGCGTGGCTCACCGCCGGCGGCATCCGGCGCGTGGCGTTCGCGGCGACCAAGGTCGACCACGTGGCGGAGCGGCAACGCGGCAATCTGGCGGCGCTGGTGCGGGCGCTCACCCGGCTGCCGCCCGCCGCCGAGGCGGCGAAGACGGCGGCGTTCGCCATCGCCGCGGTTCGCTGCACGGAGGACTTCGTCTGGACCCTGGAGGGCCGCAACGTCTCGGCCGTGCGCGGCCGCGTGCTCGGCGGCTCGGCGCTGACCCGCTCCTATCCGGGCGAGGTGCCGGACCGGCTGCCCGACGACGGGTTCTGGGCGCACGAGTTCCTTGCCCTGCCCGCGTTCGAGCCGGCCCGGCTGCCCGCTGACGGCCGCCTCGGCGTTCCCCAGATAGGGATGGACGCGCTGCTGGCGTTCCTGCTGGAGGACGTGCTGTGACCGACACCGCCACCCTGGACCCGCCGCGCCCGCGGATCGAGCTTGAGCCGATCCCCTCGCCGCGTCTCGAAGCCAACCTGCCCGCCGTGATCCCGGAGCTGAAGCCGGAGCCCGGCCCCGGCACCATTCCGCTGGTGCTCGGCGGCACCGGTCTGCTCGTGCTCGGCCTGTCGGCGCTCGGCACGGTCAATTTCGTGCTCGATCAGTTCCTGCGCTCCGCCGCCCTCGGCTGGCTCACGGCGGCGGTCGGCGCGGCCGGTTTCGGCTTGATCGCCGCCGGCGTGTGGCGCGAGTTGCGGGGCCTGTTCTCCGTCGAGACGGTCGATCGCCTGCGCGTCACCCTGGCCGGTCCCGACGCGCTCGGCGCGCGCCCGGCGCTGCGTCGCTGGCTCGCCCGGCTGCCCGAGGGCGCGCCGCTGGCCGACGCCATCGACGCGGTGGACGACCCGGACACCCTGCGCGCCTTGCTGCGGGCGGGGCCGCTGGCCGATCTCAGGGCGAAGTCGGACGCGCTCGGCCGCACGGCGGCGTTGCAGGCGTTCGCCGCGGCCGCGGCGGTGCCGTCCCCGGCCCTGGACGGGCTGATCGTCGCCTGGCGCGGCACGCGGCTGGTGCGCCAGGTGGCCGAACTGCACGGCCTGCGCCCGGGCCTGTTCGGCACGTTGTCCCTGCTGCGGCGCACGATGCTGTCCGCCGCCGGGGTGGTCGCCACCGACGTCGCCGCCAACACGCTCACCCACGCGCTGCTGTCGAACCCGCTGTTGCAGCACGTCGTCGGCGACGTGGCCGGGGCCGGGCTCGCGGCGCGGCGCATGATCGTGCTGTCGCGCGCCGCCTCCGCTGCGTGCAGCCCGCTGGCGCCCGATCAGGGCTGACTACGACGCCAACATTGCCCGGATCCGGGCTGTCCGAGACCTGATTATTGCCCGGATCCGGGCTGTTCGGCGGGTCATTATTGCCCGGATCCGGGCTCACTGCGTGCCACGTTTGGAAAGCGCGTTGTGATGGGGACGCGACGCGGCATTCACGAAATTTCACAGTGAGACATCACCGAAATTGCCGGCAGATGCGGCTTGTGATACCGGCCATCCTATCGACTGACGCGTCTCGCCTCTCCACCACCATGGTCGGCGCAGGCCGACCCATCCACGTATTTCTCGCGGGCGGATGGATTTCCGCACGAAGCCGTAAATGGTCGGCCGGAGCCTGTCCTCGGGCGGGCCCGCGGCCCGACCCGTGGGCCGATCATGGCGGGGACGGGTCGGTGTACACGGCCTCTGGTATGACACCAACGGCGAAGGGAGATGACTCGTCGGCACGGAGGGTTGCCATGGTCCGCGCAGGCGGACTTTTGGGTGTCAACCCTCCGGATCGATCCTGCCGCCGGGTTGCGTGATTTTCCACGCCGCCCAGCGCCAGCTCTCCAGGACCTGGCTCCGGTCGTCCGACTTCATCAAGTGGACGAAGAAGTCGAGCTCATCCGTTGCCGTCCCGTGGATTTCCGTGCAAGCGAAGCCAAGCATGTCAAGCTCGGCCAAGCTGGTCATGATGGAAACGAAACCTTCTGGCGTGAAAATCCAGCAATGCACGTCGTGGTAGATGCTGCACGCCCTCGACTCCCGCGCGTGCGCCAGCGCCGCCCGCATCTCGCCGATGCTGGGGTCCCTGCGAACCGGATAGTGCCCCCGCCAGGCTTCCGAGCGGTCGACCGGCCAATAGCCCAGCCAGAAGTCGAGAATGTCCCGCGATCCGGGCCGGCGGCGGCGATCGACATAGGCCCCCAGCACGTCGGCCATCGTGCTTTCGTGGCGCCCGTGATCGAAGGTGTACCGCTTATCCGGGACGATCAGGCGAACGGAGCCATACGGCTTGAGCACGGAGCGCAGCTCGGACAGCCACCACACCAGGTCCGGGACATGCTCGCAGACATGCGACGCCACCACGTGATCGAAACGCCGGCCCTCGACCAGGCGATCGAGATCCTCGTTTTGCCAGACGATGTCCACCGGGACGATCGCGTCCGCCGCGACGTCCCGAGCGGACGCATATTTCTTCCGCAACGTCTCGGTGTCCGCGTGATCCACGTAGAGGACGTTGGCCTCCGGCCGGCGGAGCGTCGGGCTGTGCAGCGCGCCGATCTCCAACCCGAGGCCGCCGCCCACATCCAGTCGCGTCAGCAATTTCGTCACTCGATCCATCGCCGTCCCCTTGCCCGGCGGTCTCTATAGCGGCGAGCCGATCAGTCGCGAACCCCGGACCGAGAGGCGTCCAGCGCCGCTTGCAGGATCGCGGCCGCCGCCATGCGATCGACCACCGCGGCGCGCCGCCGATGGTCCAGGCCAGCCTGTTCGACCAGGAAATCGTTGACGGCGGACGAGGTGAGGCGCTCGTCCCACATCGCGGCCGGCAGCGCGGTCGCCTCGGACAGCGCCCGCGCCCAATCGCGCGCCGCCTGCGCCGCCGGGCCGAAGCTGCCGTCCATCGACAGCGGCAGCCCGACGACGAGGCCGCCCGCGCCCTCGCGCACGGCGAGCGCCCGGAGTTCGGCCGCGTTCGCCGCCAGCTTGCCGCGCCGGATGCTGCCGTAGGGCGACGCCAGCGCGAGCCCCACGTCGGACAGCGCCACACCGATCACCTTGCTGCCGAGGTCGATCCCGATCAGCCGCTCGCCGTCGCGCAAGGCCGCGCGCAGGTCCGTCATGTTGAACAGCGCCATGGCCGTCGTTATGGTCCCGGCCCTCACCCCCGCCAAGGAACGTGCATGTCGCTCGATCCCGCGACCGTCCGCCGCATTGCCGCCCTCGCCCGCATCCGCGTCGACGAGGCCGAGGTCGCGACCCTGCAAGCCGAGCTGAACGGCATCCTGGGCTGGATCGAGCAGCTCAACGAAATCGACGTCGAGGGCGTCGAGCCGCTGACCGGGGGCGCGCAGATGGCGCTCAGGATGCGCGAGGACGCGGTGACGGACGGCGGGTATCCCGAGCGGGTCCTCGCCAACGCGCCGGAGCGCGCCGGCGAGTTCTTCGCCGTGCCCAAGGTCGTGGAATGACGCTGACGGACCTCACCTTGGCCGCCGCCCGCGACGGCCTGCGCGACGGCGCGTTCACCGCGCGCGAACTCACGCAAGCGCATCTCGACGCGATCGAGGCGCTGAACGGGCGGCTCAACGCCTACATCACCGTGACCGCCGACCGCGCGCTTGACGCCGCCGATGCCGCCGACCGGGCGCGCGCGGGCAACGAGGCGGGTCCGCTCGCCGGCATCCCGCTCGCCATCAAGGATCTGTTCTGCACCGAGGGCGTGCGCACCACCGCGGGCAGCCACATCCTCGGCCCGTTCGTGCCGCCGTACGAGAGCACCGTCACCGCCAACCTGCTGCGTGACGGCGCGGTGTTCCTCGGCAAGGCCAACCTCGACGAGTTCGCCATGGGCTCGTCCAACATCACCTCCGCCTACGGCCCGGTTGCGAACCCGTGGCAGCGCACCGGCGACCCCGATGCCGTGCTGGTGCCCGGCGGCTCCTCCGGCGGCTCGGCGGCGGCGGTCGCCGCAAGGCTCGCGCTGGGGGCGACCGGAACCGACACCGGTGGCTCGATCCGTCAACCCGCGTCGTTCTGCGGCATCCCGGGCCTCAAGCCGACCTACGGGCGGTGCAGCCGCTGGGGCGTCGTCGCCTTCGCCTCGTCGCTCGACCAGCCCGGTCCGTTCGGCCGCACGGTGCGGGATTGCGCCATCCTGCTGCGCTCGATGGCCGGCTTCGACCCCAAGGACAGCACCAGCGCGGATCGTCCGGTGCCCGACTACGAGGCGGCGTGCGGACGAAGCCTGAAGGGGATGCGGATCGGCATCCCGCGCGAATACCGCGCCGACGGGATGTCGCCGGAAATCGAGGCGCTCTGGCAACAGGGCATCGCCTGGCTGCGCGACGCCGGCGCGGAGATCGTCGACGTGTCCCTGCCGCACACGAAGTACGGATTGGCGACCTACTACATCGTGGCGCCGGCCGAGGCCTCGTCCAACCTGGCGCGCTACGACGGCGTGCGGTTCGGCACGCGCGAGGACGGCAGCGACCTGCGCGATCTCTACGAGCGCACGCGCGCCGCCGGCTTCGGCGCCGAGGTGCGGCGCCGCGTGCTGATCGGCACCTACGTGCTCTCCGCCGGCTATTACGACGCGTACTACTTGCGGGCGCAGAAGGTGCGCGCGCTGATCCTGCGCGACTTCACTCAAGCGTTCGCGCAGGTGGACGCGCTGCTGACGCCCACCACGCCGTCCGCCGCGTTCGCGCAAGGCGAGAACATGGACGACCCGGTGCAGATGTACCTCAACGACGTGTTCACCGTGCCGGCGAGCATGGCCGGTGTCCCCGCGCTGTCGGTGCCCGGCGGGCTCGACGCGCGGGGCTTGCCGCTCGGCCTCCAGGTGATCGGCCGTCCGTTCGACGAGGAGACGGTGCTCGCGGTCGGCGCGGCGCTGGAGCGCGCGGCAGGGTTCGCGGCGGTGCCGGCGTTGCGCGCGTTGGGTTAAGACCCCGGGCTAGCCGCTCTCACCAGGCCGCGCGCCGGTGAAGGCGGGCTTCCAGCGGCCGAGCTTCGCGTCGGCATCCGCCCAGTCGAGCATGTTCTCGCTATTGCGGTACATCGCGAACGGGCGCAGCCGCCTCACATAGTAGTCGATCATGTTCTGCGGCCGTTCCTGCTCGGCGTGCCAGCGATCCCAGTGCACGAGTTGGTCCAGCGGTCGCCTGTAGCGTTCGCCCGCGTCCTTCTCGGGAAACCCCACGGGGATCGTGCCGATCGCTTCCAGATACGCCGGATAGCCGAGCACCGCGCGCAGGTCGTCGTTGGTGACCGCCTCGCCGCCGCCGGAGAGCCAGGCCGAGGTGAGCCCGCACGCGGCGACAGCGAGCTGCACGTTCTGCACGACAGCGCCGAGCGAGACGAGGTAGATGCGTTCGTTGTTCGCCGCGTACTCGTCCCGCCAGGCCGCGTCGCTCGCCTGCGGAAAGCAGGTCTTCCAGCGCGGGTCGCCGAGCACGACGAAGATCGCGACCGTGTTCGAAAGGTAGGTCTTCTTGACCGCGGGGAAGCCCTTGGCGTGGTCCACCAGCCGCTGCGACTGCCGCAGGAACACGTCGAGCACGCTCTGCCGCATGGCCGGATCCTCCACGATCAGCAGGTCCCAGCATTGTGCGTTGGCGCCGGTCGGCGCCCAGCGCGCCGCCTCGGCGATGCGCAGCAACGTCTCGCGTGGGACCGTCCGGCCTTTCTCGAAGCGGCGCACGCTGCGCCGCCGCCGGACGATGTCGATGAGCGCGTCGTAGCCGCCCTGCGTCGAGCTCGCGTCCTGCGGCATGGCCCGCTCTCCCCGTACCGTTGTTGCCCTCCTGATAGCACGCCGCCGGCCGCTGGGTTAAGCTGCGGCGACCAATCCGCGAACGGCAGAAGCATGAGCGCGTCAGCATATGTCATCGAGGGCGCCACCGGCCCCTGGGAGATCGTCGTCGGCCTTGAGGTCCACGCCCAGGTGATCAGCCGGGCCAAGCTGTTCAGCGGCGCCGCGACGGAGTTCGGGGCCGAGCCGAACACGCAAGTGAGCTTCGTCGACGCCGCGTTTCCGGGGATGCTGCCGGTCATCAATCGCGAGTGCGTGGCGCAGGCCGTGCGCACCGGGCTCGGCCTCGACGCCCGCATCAACGTGGTCAGCCGCTTCGACCGCAAGAACTACTTTTATGCCGACCTGCCCGCCGGCTACCAGATCAGCCAATATCAGCACCCGATCGTCGGCGAGGGCCGCATCGACATCGAACTCGCCGACGGCAGCACGCGGCAGATCGGCGTCACGCGCCTGCACCTCGAGCAGGACGCGGGAAAATCGTTGCACGACCAGCACCCGTCGAAATCCTACATCGACCTCAACCGTGCCGGCGTCGCGCTGATGGAGATCGTCAGCGAGCCCGACATGCGCAGCCCGGAGGAGGCCGGCGCCTACCTGCGCAAGCTGCGCAGCATTTTGCGCTATCTCGGCACCTGCGACGGCAACATGGAGGAGGGCTCCATGCGCGCCGACGTCAACGTCTCGGTGCGCCGTCACGGCGAGCCGTTCCGCACGCGCTGCGAGGTGAAGAACGTCAACTCCATCCGCTACGTCATGCACGCGATCGAGGCGGAGGCGAAGCGGCAGGTGGAGGTCTGGGAGGCAGGCGGCGCGGTCGACCAGGAAACGCGGCTCTACGATCCGGCGCGCGGCGCCACGCGCCCGATGCGGAGCAAGGAGGACGCGCACGACTACCGCTACTTCCCCGATCCCGACCTGCTGCCGCTGGTGCTCGACGAGGCTTGGATCGCGGAGCTGCGCGCCGCGTTGCCCGAGCTGCCGGACACGAAGCGCGCCCGCTTCGTGCGCGAGTATGGCTTGCCCGTCTACGATGCAGGCGTGCTGGTGGCGGAGCAGGCGACGGCGGATTTCTATGAGGCGGTGGCGCGCGGCCGCGACGCCAAGCTCGCCGCCAACTGGGTGATCGGCGACTTCTTCGCGGCGTTGAACCGCACCGGGCGCGGCATCGAGGACAGCCCGGTCTCCGCCGCCTCGCTCGGCGCCTTGCTCGACCTGATGGCGGACGGCACGATCAACGGCCGCATCGCCAAGGAGGTGTTCGAGGCGATGGTGGAAACCGGCCGCGACCCGGCCGCGATCGTCGAGCAACGCGGGCTGCGCCAGGTGACGGACACCGGCGCGATCGATGCGGCGGTGGACCGGGTGCTCGCCGCGCAAGGCGACAAGCTGGCCGAGTACAAGGCGGGCAAGGACAAGCTGTTCGGCTTCTTCGTCGGCCAGGTGATGCAGGCGATGGCGGGCAAGGGCAACCCGGCTCTCGTGAACGAGACGTTGCGTAAGAAACTATCCTGAGGAGATCACCCATGCCGATCGAGCTGCACACCTGGAACACGCCGAACGGCCGCAAGATCAGCGTCGCACTCGAGGAGATGGGGCTGCCCTACTCGGTGCACCCCATCGACATCGCCAAGGACAAGCAGTTCGATCCCGCATTCCTCGCCATCAGCCCGAACAACAAGATCCCGGCGATCATCGACCCCGAGGGGCCCGGCGGCGAGCGGATCAGCGTGTTCGAGAGCGGCGCCATCCTGATCTATCTCGGCCGCAAGACCGGCCGGTTCCTGCCCGAGGATTTGCGGGCGCAGGTGCCGGTGCTCGAGTGGCTGATGTGGCAGATGGGCGGCTTCGGCCCCATGCCGGGCCAGGTGCACCACTTCCTGCAGGTGGAGAACGAGCAGGACCGCCGCTACGGGCTGGAGCGCTACGCCAAGGAAACCCGCCGGCTCTACGGCGTGCTCGACAAGCGGCTCGGTCAGGCGGCCTATGCCGGCGGCGAGGCGGTCTCCATCGCGGATTTCGCCATCATCGGCTGGGCGTGGCGGCACGAGCGGCATCAGGTCGATCTGGCCGATTTTCCCAACGTGAAGCGCTGGTACGAGGCGATGATGGCGCGTCCCGGCACCAAGCGCGGTTTCGAGGTCGCCCTCAGCTGAGGTTTGACGCTGCCGGGCCGAGGCCCTAGAAGCTGAGGTGCAAACGCCGTGTCCGGCCGGGAAACCGGCCTGGTTGCACTCCCGGCGGAGGGGTGGCCGAGTGGCTGAAGGCGGCGGTTTGCTAAACCGTTGTACGGGGTCAACCCGTACCGTGGGTTCGAATCCCATCCCCTCCGCCAAGTGAGCGGCCAAGATCAGCACCTTACCGCTTCTGCGGCGAAGTAGCCCCACTAACCTCCCCACTATCATGCGCGGCTGATGATGAATGGCTGCGAACGTAGAGGGACGCAGATGTTCGCACGAGGCTTTATTTACGTGCAGCAGGGGCCGGCGCCAGGCTGTCAAACGATGGACTCAAATGCGCTTCGATCGCTAACTACGGACCGCAATGGACGCGAAGGTGTACTGAACTATGGCGCACTGGCTTGCTCGACTGACGCTCGGTTGCTCTCTGCTGCTACCCGCGATCGCATTCGCTCAAACCGGAAATCAGGTATCAGCTACTTGCAAGGACGGCACCGCATTCAACGGGACTACGCGACGCGGCGCATGCCGAGGCCACGGCGGCGTGCAGAGCTGGTCAGGTCCGAGCGAGACATCGACCGTGCCAAGTGCGGCGGCGCCAGCCGAAGGTGCTCCGTCACCCACCGCGACTCCCGCGCCCCCCTCGGTTCGACAGCAGCGAAGCCAAGCTTCAGAAGCGCAGTCGCCCGCCGGCATCTCCTGTCCTGGAGACAAGGTGGTCTGGGTAAACACGCGGTCGCATATCTATCACTTTGAGGGGGAGCGTTACTTCGGTCATACAAAAGGCGGCAAATTCATGTGCGAACATGCAGCCGATAGTGAAGGTGATCGCGCCACGCATAATGCGCAGTAGGGAGACCCCTGAAGGGGGTTCCGTCAGGGCCTGAATGATACGCCCTCAATCCGTCCCGAGACGGTCAAGCAAGTTCGTGAGCTTTTCGGATCACGTTACGGCTCAGCAGATTGGTGGGCCGGGGAGGATTTGAACCGCCGCCCTCACGCTTATCAAGCGTGTGCTCTGCCGCTGAGCTACCAGCCCAAGCGGCAATGTAGCCGGTGAAAGTTACCCACGGTGAAGACTGCACTTGGTCGCCGCGTCGTCCTGCCCGGAGTTGCTCGTCCCGCATGTTCGCGGGATCGGGCGGATACGGCCGACCCACCCGGACCGAACCCGGCGCGACATCTTCTTTGCTTCTGGCGCGTTCACAGTCTCTCGCAAGGAGGAACAATGAAACATCTGGAGATTGCACGATGAGCGAAAACGAGATTGAAGGCGGGGCTCGGGAGCTGGGCGGCAGGATCAAGGACGCTGCCGGCGGGCTTACCGGAGACGCAAAGACCCAAGCCGAGGGAAAACTCGACCAAGTGACCGGACAGGCGCAGCAGCAGTATGGCGACGCGATTAACGCGCTCACGGAATCGGTGCGCCAGCGACCTGTAGTCGCGCTCCTGATCGCTGCCGGAGTCGGTTGGCTGATCGGTCGCACGATTTAGCCGGACCGCTGGCGCTGTGTCCGAGGAGACGCAGCAACGCCGAGACGCCTTCGCGGAAGGACTAAGCTCCTACTTGCTAGGCCTGGCCCTGAGGGATTGCCCCTACCCGGTCACGTCTGCCAGGCGCGCGGCATGGCTTGAGGGCTGAGGTTGAGGTTGCCCCGTTCTCGTGGACGGTTTGTGGGCTTGGGAGCTACGTGTTGGCTTCTGCTGTTCGCATGCTTGCTTCGTAGGCCATGGGCGATCGGTATCCCAGGGCAGAGTGCAATCTGACGGG